>Ga0310811_10009977_pt1 | contig 12272 bp, 10 predicted proteins | sample YCmetagenome_FD_207642 | JGI IMG/M metagenome (GOLD analysis project Ga0310811, IMG submission 207642) | Soil microbial communities from experimental microcosm in Duke University, North Carolina, United States - YC | ecosystem: Engineered > Artificial ecosystem > Soil microcosm > Unclassified ... | reverse complement strand
CTGGCAGCCGCTTCTCCGAAGCCGATCATTCTTTACAACGTTCCGGGACGGACTGGCCGCAACCTGACTGCAGCGACCACCATCCGCCTGGCCAGGGAAGTAAAGAACATCCTCGGCATCAAAGAAGCCAGCGGCGATATGGCCCAATGCATGGAGATCCTCCGCGACAAACCGGCCGGGTTTCTCGTGGTAAGCGGAGACGACGCCCTGGGCCTGCCCCAGATTGCCTGTGGGATGGAAGGGGTGATCAGCGTAGCCGCCAACAGCTTCCCCCGCAAGTTTACCGATATGGTCCGCCACTGTCTGAAAGGGGATTTCGCCGCCGCCAAGACCCTTAACGATCAACTGATCCAGGGATACGAGCTCCTTTTCGCCGAGAATAACCCCGCCGGTGTCAAGGCCGCCATGAGCGAGCTGAAGCTGATCGGGAATTACCTTCGCCTGCCCGTGGTGCCCCTCAGCGAGGGGCTACAGGCGAAAGTGAAGGAATACGTCGCTAATTACCAATAAGATTGCCCTAATAGGGATAGAAGATCGGGTCAGATGGCTGAGGCTGTTTGGCCCGATTTGTTTTTGGGGTGTGGTGAGCCGGGGGCCGGTGAAAATGAGCCGGACAGGTGTGTATGGATGGCTGTGGCAGTGGTTCCCGGACGGATGCGGTCCATGGACGGATAAAGTAAGTGTATGAAGGGGGAGGCGATCCTTGGACGGATAAAAGCTCACCGGACCGTAAATGGGTGGAAGGTGGGCTCGAACCTTACACCCTATACGTCACCCCTTCCAGCGCCAGGTCGGTATTAGGGAAAATCTCCCGGGCTTCCTGTTCGAAGGCCTGCAGCTTCTCGTATTTGGAGCTGAAGTGACCGATGAGGAGCCGTTGAGCTCCTGCCTGCTGGGCTACAGTGGCGGCCTGGGCGGTGGTGCTGTGGAAACGTTTGCCGGCCTGTTCCTCCAGATCCTTCAGATAAGTAGTCTCGTGGTATAAGAGATCGACTCCCTTTACTTTTTCAATGATACGTGGATCGTAGAGGGTGTCGGCGGCATAGGCATAGGACTTTGCCCGGGCGGCAGGTTCGGTGACCCAGCCATTTTCTATCACGTTGCCATTCTTGTCCATATAGCTTTCTCCCCATTTAAGCCGGTCGAAGAAAGAAGAGGGAACTTCATATTGACGGGCCTTGGCGGGGAGGACCTTCCGGAAAGGGCGGATTTCCCGGAAACGGAAGCCCCAGCACTCGATACGGTGGTATACATGAAAGCAGCTGACCTCGAATTTGGGCTCCCGGATGATGACACCTTCCAGCTCCAACGGGTGAAAGTGTAAGGTGTAGGGAAGCTGGATGTCCGCCACCTTCAGCTGCAGATCGATGATATCTTTCAGGGCCGGGGGGGCATAGATATGCATGTCCTGCGATCTCCCCAGCAATCCCATACTAGTGAGCACCCCGATCAACCCAAAGTAATGGTCCCCATGTAAATGAGAGATGAAGATGTGATTGATCTTGCTACGTCGGATCTTGTATTTGGCCATCTGCATCTGCGTCCCCTCTCCGCAGTCGACCAGGAAAATATTCTCCTCCATCGTAACCACCTGGGCGGTGGGATGACGATCGAAAGCAGGTAGTGCAGAATTGTTACCCAATATAGTGACGGCCAGCATTACGCGATTTTAAAGTTACGATCTAGTCGGGAATCCGTGTATAGACGGACGGCAAAGCAAATTTGCTGCATTGCCTTGAAAATAAATGAGGTGTAGAGGTTAGCATTTTGCGCCCGTGCGCTGAATAATGCTCTAACGTACATTAAAAGCGTTGAATTGTGTGCAAAATATTTCCCAGATAGGATTTTCCAAAAAGATTGAGATGGACCAGCAGCGGATATAGGTTGGCGATCTCCCATTGCTCCCGATAATTGGGCGGGAAGGGGAAATGATAGTGATACGCATCATAGAAAGCGGGTTCGAAACCACCGAAGAGGGTGGTCATGGCCAGGTCCATGCTGCGATGTCCGAAGTAGACTGCCGGGTCGATGAGGACGGGTTGGCTATGCTCGTCACAGAGGAAATTGCCGCTCCAAAGATCGCCGTGAAGAAGAGAGGGGGCTTCCTCGGGGAAGATAGCCGGCAGAGCGGTATAGAGGCGCTCGAATTGGCGGAGGGCGGCGGCCGGTAGCAAGCCCTTGGTGGAGGCCAATCGGATCTGGGGTTCCAGCCTGCACCGGATGAAGAAGTCCGTCCACATAGTAATAGGAGGGCGGACCTGAAGTTGGGACTGCTCTTGGAAAGTAGGGTGCTGATGCGATGGGTGCTGACTTTGGTCGTGCTGATAATAGGGCGGAGACTGACCATCCTTTGCGGGTAAGTGGGTATTTTGCTGCGGCAGGGATCCTATGTAGTTGTCCACCTCCCATCCATACGATGCACTGCTGACGCGGTGTAGCCGGGCGAGCTGTTCGCCGAAGGAAGACCAGAAGTCCCCCGTCACCGGCCCCTGATCAATCCATTCCAGGATAAGAACCTGGGTGCCCCCGGAAGTCTCATGTGCAACCACAGCGGGTATCCTGCAAATTTCCTCCCTTCGCAAACGTTCCAATCCTTTCCTTTCCTTCTCAAAGAAATCCGGAAAAGGGCTGCTATCGTTTATTTTACAGAACCATTGCCTGTTATCCTTTGTTATTAAACGATAGGTAGCATTGATGGAACCGCCTCCCACCGGGTATATTGCGGGCAATTCCAGGCCGGGCCTGCCAATTGCTTTGGAAAGAATGGATTGAAGTAGCGACGCGGTACCTGATAATAGGGACATAGACACAGAGTTGTGAGCAACGATTTGATTTTCCTGCCTTTCTGTCTTGTCTGGTGATTTCTAAAAGATTACAGATCCGGCCCGTTCAACAGTTCTCTTTCCACTTCCTCCATCTGTACGATATCATAGGCCTCGCTTTCAGTAGGAGTGACGTTCATTAACTCCAGCAGGCTGTTGTTCTCAAGGGCTTTCTCCACGTCCGGAGTGAGCTCGCAGATGACAAAGGAGAGACCGGCATCGTAGAAGGCCTGCTGAACCCTGACCAGGCATTCGGCAGCAACATCTTCGACGGTTTGGACGTCTTTTAGGATGAATACCACGTTTTTAGGGTCTTTTTCGAGGAGCGGGAGTAAACATTTCTCTAAATCCGCTGTCATATTAGCAGCAAGAACGGATTCTTCGATCGTAATGGCATGAATTTTTTCTCTGGTATTAATTTTGACTTGCATATACACTTAAAGATTATTAACGGCCGTTAATAAAGTAGCGGAATTAGAAGTCAAAAATATTCGTTATTATTGTATAAAGCTCAATAACTTAAAAATGGATAATAATTTTTCAGCCCAGGTAAAGGAGATCATATCTTTCAGTAGGGAGGAAGCTTTGAGACTGGGGAACGATTTTATCGGTACGGAGCACTTATTGCTGGGTTTGATTCGTGAGGGTGATAATACAGCTGTCCGCATTTTGAAGAGTTTCAATGTGGACCTGTATGAATTACGGAAGGAGGTTGAAATGGCAGTGAAGGACAAGACCGGTAAAAATATCGCTAATATCAATAGTCTTCCCCTGACCAAACAGGCGGAGAAAGTGATACGTGTGACAGTTCTCGAAGCAAAAGCTCTGAAAAGTCCCACCGTAGAGACTGAACACCTTATGCTCTCTATTCTCAAGAACAAAGAAAATATTGCTACTCAAATCTTAAATCAATTTGACGTGGATTACGATCTGTTCAGAAACGAATTAGGAGTGGTCAAAAGTAATGACATCCGCAGTGAATATGCGGAAGAGAACGACGACGACTTCGACGAAGAAAAAAAGTATTCCCAGCAGAAAGCCCGTGCTGCCGGCAACGCTAAAAGTAAGACGCCCGTGCTGGATAATTTCGGCAGGGATATTACCCGGCTGGCGGAAATGGGGGCGCTGGATCCTATCGTAGGAAGAGAAGAGGAGATCGAGAGAGTCTCTCAGATCCTCTCCCGTCGTAAGAAGAATAACCCCATCCTCATCGGGGAACCCGGAGTGGGTAAGACAGCCATCGTAGAAGGCCTGGCCCTGCGCATCGTGCAGCGGAAAGTGTCCCGGGTGCTGTTTGACAAACGGGTGATCTCCCTCGATCTGGCCGCCCTGGTAGCAGGGACCAAATACCGTGGTCAGTTCGAAGAAAGGATGAAGGCCATCATGAACGAACTGGAAAAGAACCGGGATGTGATCCTCTTTATCGATGAGATCCATACCATCGTCGGAGCAGGAGGCGCCAGCGGGTCCCTCGATGCCTCCAATATATTCAAACCAGCCCTGGCAAGAGGCGAGCTGCAGTGCATCGGCGCCTCGACCCTGGATGAGTACAGGATGTATATTGAAAAGGACGGCGCCTTAGACCGTCGTTTCCAGAAGGTCCTGGTGGAACCACCCAGTGTGGACGAGACCATCCAGATCCTCAACAACATCAAATCCAAGTACGAGGACTACCATAACGTCACCTATTCCGAAGATGCCATCGACGCCTGTGTGAAGCTGAGCGACCGGTATATGACCGACCGTCTCCTGCCGGACAAGGCCATCGACGTGCTGGACGAAGTAGGCGCCCGGGTACACCTGAAGAATATCAACGTCCCCCAGAATATCGTCGAGCTGGAAAAGAAGATCGAGGACGTGAAGAACGAAAAGAATAAAGTGGTGAAGAGCCAGAAGTTTGAAGAGGCTGCTTCCCTCCGCGATACGGAGAAACGTCTCCAGGAGGAACTGGAAAAAGCAAAGGCTGAATGGGAAGAAGAAAGCAAACACAAACGTTATCCCATCGACGAAGAGAATATTGCCGAAGTGGTGAGCATGATGACCGGTATCCCCGTAAAAAGGATGGTACAGGCCGAAAGCGAGAAACTGCGCAATATGTCGGTAGACATGGCGGATATGGTTGTCGGACAGAGTGAGGCGATCCAGAAGGTGGTGAAAGCCATCCAGCGTAATCGCGTCGGTCTGAAGGATCCTAAAAAGCCTATCGGAACCTTCATCTTCCTTGGACCCACGGGAGTCGGTAAGACCGAGCTGGCCCGGTCACTGGCCAGGTATATGTTCGATTCCGAAGATTCCCTGATCCGCATCGACATGAGTGAATACATGGAGAAATTCACGGTGAGCCGGCTGATCGGAGCGCCTCCCGGATACGTCGGATACGAAGAAGGCGGACAACTGACGGAAAGGGTCCGTCGTAAACCCTACTCGGTGATCCTGCTGGATGAAATCGAAAAAGCGCACCCCGATATTTACAACATCCTTTTACAGGTATTGGATGATGGTCAGCTGACAGATGGATTGGGACGGAAAGTGAATTTCAAGAATACCCTGATCATCATGACCTCCAACATCGGTGTACGTCAGCTGAAAGATTTTGGAGATGGAGTCGGATTCGCCACTGCCGCCCGCACACAAAGCGCGGATGAGAACAACAAAGCAGTGATCGAAAAGGCCCTCAAAAGGACCTTTAGCCCCGAATTCCTCAACCGGATCGACGATGTCGTCATCTTCAATTCGCTGAATAAGGAGCATATCTTCCAGATCATCGATATCCTGATGAAGGGAGTGCTGAAACGTCTCAACACGCTCGGGTTCACCCTTGAGCTGACGGAAGAGGCCAAGAGCTTCCTGGCAGATAAAGGGTATGACGCACAATTTGGCGCACGTCCCCTGCACAGGGCCATCCAGAAATACCTGGAAGATCCCCTGGCCGAAGAGATCCTCAGCATGAGCATCAAGAATGGAGATGTGCTGATCGCTGACCTGGATAAGGAGAATTCCAAGATCCGGTTCACACTGAAGGAAAAACAGAAGGAGAAATCAGAAGCATAGTCGGGCGTACGAGTCGTTCGAAGCAGCAATGAATAAACAGTGAACGCGTCCTGATAAATGATAATATAAAAAGAGTCCGTTGTCGATTGACGACGGACTCTTTTTTTTGTAAATTTAGCCCGTGGAACATCATAAAAGGATCATTATCACCATCGATGGCTGGTCGTCCTGCGGTAAAAGCACCCTGGCGAAACAGCTGGCAAGGGAGCTGAACTACGTATATATCGACAGCGGAGCCATGTACCGCGCCATCACCCTCTATTTTCTCCGCAATCATATAGACTGGACCAAACATGCGACGGTGGAAAAAGCGCTGAAAAAAATCACCCTCGACTTCGAAACCAATCATAAAACCGGGCACACGGATATGCGCCTCAACGGAGAGAATGTTGAATACGTGATCCGCGACCTGGTCATCGCCGAAAAAGTCAGCGAGGTGGCGGCTGTTAAAGAGGTGAGGAAGTTTGCGGTGGCGCAGCAACAGGCCATGGGAAAGAATAAGGGCATTGTCATGGACGGGAGGGATATCGGCACCACGGTTTTTCCCAAAGCCGAGCTGAAGATCTTTATGACGGCGGATGAGTCGGTACGGGTACAGCGCCGATTCAAAGAGCTGTATCAAAAAAATCCCAACATCACCCTGGAAGAAGTAAAAAACAACCTGGAGATGCGGGACTATATCGACTCGCACCGGGAAGTGAGCCCCCTTCGACAGGCGGAAGATGCTATCGTGTTAGATAATTCTCACCTGACCATAAAACAGCAGCTGGAAATCGCAAAGAAATGGGTCGCGGAAAGAGTGAGTTAAAGGCTGTCCGGCAGCAATTGCGGATTCCAGGCAATCTCCCATAAATGGCCATCGGGATCCTGAAAATAACCGGAATACCCACCCCAGAACGCCTTTTGAGCAGTTTTTGTTATCGTAGCGCCGGCTTTCCGGGCAGACTCCATGATGGAATCTACTTCTTCCTTTTTTCTGACGGTATACCCGATGGAAAATTCAGTGGGCGCCGGCGGAGCTTGGACAATTTTTGCATCCCAGGCAAGGTCCTTCCTGTTATAAAGGGCCAGTTTCATGCCATGGGCCAGGTCGAAGAAAACTACTTCTCCATGTTGGAATTCCTTCCCGACGATGCCTTCCGAGGGAAGACCCAGACCGTCGTGATAAAAAGTAAAGGACCGTTGCAGGTCATCGACGCCAAGCGTCAGGATGGTAAATCTTGATTCCATTTTTTTTATTGATCGGGTGGTATCATCTCTCCTGCTGCCGGTAACAAACAGAGCCAGCAAGGGAATGACAAATAGTACGCGCATGCATTTTTATGTAAAGCTAGGGCGGGATCAAACCGGGCGTTTGGATAAATGCGGCAATCTTCAAATACCGGAAGGGGACGAGCCGGTATATTTTTTTATTTCGTTGGATAAATGTGCATGGTCGTAATAACCATATTCGAGAGCGATGCGCAGCAGGGTTTCCTGGTCGGACCTGTTCCGGATCTTTTCCAAAGCGGAACGGTAGCGGACAAAATTGATGAATTCCTTGGGGCTGACCCCTAAATGAAGATTGAAAAGACGTTCCAGCCGGCGGATGCTTACAAAATTATACCGGGCAAGCTCACTAACCGTTATGCTGCCATTCAAACGCGAGATCCACTCCAGGTATGGAAAGACCGGTTGCGAAGGATTGGAAAGCCGTTCAGCGAAAAAGCGGTTCAGCAGTAACGGAAGATCCCGTGTTCCTTCCCCGATGAAGGGGACGAGTTTTTTATCGAATTGGACGGTCTTATCCGCGATGTCTTTTAGAAAAGACGGGTCATAGAAGAAAGAGAAACCGCCGGGCTTGAAACGGATGCCGACAAGCCGGGTGTCTGGTGGTCTTATGACCTGCTTGTACCGTGTCATCGTCCCTACCAGATAGACCTGGTCCTGAAGCAGAGGGACGGTATCTGTGATGAAAGCCGGTCCTGGATTCAGGATAATGTCTACGCAGCCATCGGGCAGAATCTTATCCGGAACGGCGATGGTATTATTTCCCGTTACTGTCCAGAATGCATCGATGTAAGGTGAAAGGACAGGATGGGGAGAATATTGCTGGTAGAAGACCTGGCCCATAAACAAAAAAAAGGGCCTGCATCGCAGGCCCCTGATTATTAGCGTAAGAACAGTAATTCACGATATTTTGTCAATACCCACTCATTGTCATCTACCAGCAACTCCAGTTTGTCCACGCTGTAGCGGATCGCGTCAAAGAAGGGTTCTTTAACCTGGCTGTTGTAAGCGATGGCCTTGGTACGGGTGTCGGTAATCGCATTGGCAATCTTGCGGGCTTCGATCATCTTCTCTACCAGGGCGCTGACCTTGGAGATATGTTCGGAGATCTTTTCCAGGATTGACTTCTGGTTGGCATAGGCGCTATCTTTCAAACCTAATTCCTTCAGACCCTTGATATTTTCGATCAGCGTATTCTGATATTTGATAGCAGCCGGCAGGATGTGGCTGGTGGCCAGCTCACCCATGACGCGGGCTTCGATCTGTACGCGCTTGATGTATTTTTCCAACTCGATCTCATGACGGGCTTCCAGTTCGATGTGGGTATAGACGCCATTGCTTTCGTAGAGATGCTTGGCTTTGTCGGTAACCACGGCATCCAATGCCAGCGGGGTAGTCCGGACGTTGGGCAGACCGCGTCTTTCGGCTTCATGGTGCCATTCTTCGCTGTAGCCGTCCCCTTCGAACAATACTTTTTCGCTGCCGACCACATATTCGCGGATCACGTGCATGATGGCGATCTCTTTTTTATCACCTTTTTCGATCAGGGCATCAACGTCTTTCTTGAATTTCTTCAGCGTCTCTGCCAGAATGGTATTAACGGCGATCATCGCATTGGCGCAGTTGGCGTTGGAACCGACGGCACGGAACTCGAATTTATTTCCGGTAAAGGCAAAAGGAGAAGTACGGTTACGATCCGTATTATCCAGCAGCAGTTCAGGAATGCTGCGGTGAAGGTCCAGCTTCAGGATCGCCTCGTCCTGTTCATCAAATTTATCACCCACTCTTTCTTTTACGTCAGCCAGCACTTTGCTGAGGTATTCGCCGATGAAGACAGAGATGATAGCAGGAGGAGCTTCATTGGCACCCAGACGGAAGTCATTACCGGCAGAGGCGATAGCTGCTCTCAGCACATCAGAGTAATCATAAACGGCCTTGATGGTGTTGACAAAGAAGGTAAGGAACATCAGGTTGGTCTTCGGTGTCTTACCAGGAGCCAGGAGGTTGACGCCGGTGTCGGTCGCCATGCTCCAGTTATTATGTTTACCGCTACCGTTGATGCCGGCGAAAGGTTTTTCGTGGAGCAATACCCGCAGTTTGTGGCGACGGGCAACGCGGTCCATAACGTCCATGAGCAGGATGTTGTGGTCAACGGCTACGCTGACTTCTTCGAAGATCGGGGCGCATTCGAACTGAGCAGGGGCCACCTCATTATGCCGGGTGCGAAGAGGAATCCCTAATTTGTACGCTTCCTGTTCGTAGTCGCGCATAAAAGCATAGATCCTTTCGGGGATGCTGCCGAAGTAATGGTCCTCCAGCTGTTGTCCTTTGGCGGGAGAATGACCGAATACGGTTCTTCCGCTCAGTACCAGGTCGGGACGGGCGTTGAACAAACCCTCGTCTACTACGAAGTATTCCTGTTCCCAGCCCAGGGTAGCCGTAACTTTGCTGACATTCTTGTCAAAATAATGACAAACTTCCACGGCTGCCTTGTCAAGGGCCGCCAGGGCTTTCAGCAAAGGAGCTTTATAGTCCAGCGATTCGCCGGTGTAGGAAACGAAAATAGTGGGGATGCACAGGGTCTTACCGGCTCCGATCTCCATGACAAAGGCAGGAGAGGAGGGGTCCCAGGCGGTATAACCTCTTGCTTCGAAAGTGGCTCTCAATCCGCCGCTGGGGAAAGAAGAGGCATCGGGCTCCTGCTGGATCAGGGCAGCACCGTCAAATTCTTCAATGGCCGTACCATCACTCTTTATCGTGAAAAATGAATCATGTTTTTCCGCTGTTGTGCCGGTAAGAGGCTGAAACCAGTGGGTGAAATGGGTAACTCCTTTCTCTTCAGACCACTGACGCATACCAGCAGCAATCTGGTTGGCCATAGCACGATCAATTTTCTTCCCACCCTTGATAGAGGCTACTAAGCTTTTATAGGCTTCATCACTTAAAAACTCACGGGCTGTTTTTATGGTAAAAACGTTCTCACCGAAGATAGCGGTGATCTTGGTAGAGCCGGGGAGCTTGCTTTCGGGGGAGGTGGATAAATTGTCGATGGCTTTAAATCTTAATGATGACATGCTGTAAAGTTTTCACGAAACTAAAGGATTGCGACATATAAAACAATTTTTTGGGTTCATCGGCCCAAAAATGGAAATGCATCAATATAAAAAGCGTGAAAAAATATGTTTTGGATATTTAGGAGTCCTTTTTTGCCGTTTTTTTCATCTATGCTAAATATTTTTAATCTAATATATATTATAAATATATTAATGTTTTACCATGCGAGAAGGCTGATGGAGGATGTTTGGATGAAATACGCGTGTTTAAAAAAATTATTCACATTTTATTCAAGGAATGAAGGGAAAGGGTGGAATTTGTTCAAGATTTTTCGAAATTCCTTTTCAGCCAGCTATTCAGGGAAGAAGACAGGCCTGTTTGCCGGAGAATATGAAGAAATGGGGCCAGCAGAAAGGGAAGGAAGAGGCTTCTGTACCGGACGATACTCCCCACAAAGGGGATAATATAGCCGATCAGCAGCATTCCCAAAATGGAAAACAGGAGGCAGGAAATGCCGAAGGCGGTCAGGGGCACGGGTCGGCCGGCGGGCAGGGATTGGGACAGGGTGGGGCCGGAATGGAGGGGACTGGAGGGCCTTGATCGGGAAAAGACCATTCGGAAAAAGGCTACTATTATGATAAGCCAGATCAGCCCTAATTCCATGGCAAAAGCCCCATAGATGGCCTGTCCACCCGAGCCGGGCAGGGGCTGGAAGAAGCCATTGAGGAGGGCCCGGGGAAGGACCCGGCCGAAGCTGGCCCAGGTGGAATCCAACCCGGGAAGATAGATCCGGGAATTGCCGGTGAGCGCCTGAAATTCCTGCTGGCGCGCGCTGAGATGTTGTAACAGGGAGGAAGAAAGGTGGGGGATGAAGAGTACGAGTAATAAGGCGGCGGCCCCTGCCGGTAAGAGGAATTTGGTGTAACGGGGAGTTTTTTCCGATATTATCCAAAACAAGGTAGCCGGCAGCAGGCCGATCAGGATGGCGGGTCGGAAAAAGACAGCCAGGGCAAAGAGGAAAAGGCAAAGCAGGACCCGGCGGATGGAAACCCCGCCGCCAGCAAGCAGCCGGTTCAGGGTAAAAAAGAAAAACCCCAGGATCGTATAGAGAATTCCTTCCGTATGAATACAGGCTGTCCAAAACAAGGTAGAGGGCAAGAGTATTACACATCCCGCGGTGAGCGCATCGTCCGGGAACCGGCTGGCAAAGACCCGGAATAACGCAATCGCTCCTGCGAAGGTCAAAAAGGAGAATAGCAGGGTATTTATATAAAGATTGTCGAATGAGAGGAAGTTGAGGAGTACATGCATCCATTCGATCAGGTTGTGTGGCAGGTAGGCCCATGCCGAATTATCGGCCCAAAAGGTGTGGAAGTCCGTGAATAATTCCCGGCGGGTGGTAAAGCTATCGTTGAAGAAGAGCCAGATATCCCCATGGTTAGGATAATACCGGTAGGCGATGACATTGTGGAGACAACCGGCTGCCACCCGCAGGCCAAAAAGTACCAGCAGGGCGGCGGGTTTGATCCCGCTGTTCCTGAAAAAAGGGATCCTCGTCAGGGCATAACCGCCAACAATGCCATAAAAGATAAACAAGAGGATGTGCATGATGAAATATGCTAGGATTGACGGCTGAGCCGGTTTATTTTATCCAGGTAGATCCCGGTGATGATCTCTTTGGTGAAATGCTGCAGGATCCTCTTCCTTCCCTCGATGCCCATTTGTCTTTTTTCCTCCGGGGACAGCCTGTAATATTTTTCCATTTTCTCCGCGAGGTCGGCGCCATCCTTTTTTCTGCACAGGTAACCGTTGACCCCATCCCGGATAACTTCCCGGCAGCCTGCGGTGTCGGTAGCGATGAGGGCTTTGCACATGCTGGCCCCTTCCAGCAGACTCAGGGGCATACCTTCCCGGTAAGAGGGGAGTACGATGCAGTCTGCCTGTTCGATATAACCCGCGACATGATCCGTATGCCCAAGATAAGTGATATTATATTGACGGGTCCATTCTTCTATCTGCCGGGGGGAGATGGCGACGGGATTGCCTTCGTCAAAGAAACCCAGGAGCTGAAGCTGT
>Ga0310811_10009976_pt1 | contig 12274 bp, 12 predicted proteins | sample YCmetagenome_FD_207642 | JGI IMG/M metagenome (GOLD analysis project Ga0310811, IMG submission 207642) | Soil microbial communities from experimental microcosm in Duke University, North Carolina, United States - YC | ecosystem: Engineered > Artificial ecosystem > Soil microcosm > Unclassified ... | reverse complement strand
GGTGTTCGACGCCGATCTGCTCTATGATGACATTTCGTACCTGCGTGGCGGACCCGTTCTCCTGGATGCTCCATTGGGCGAGCGCAGCAAGATCGTGCAGTTCCCCGGACTTGACCCCAAGCTCCTCGCCAACTTCGGTGAGGAGCGAGGCCCACGATGGATATCCTGCGCCCATGGACACGCCAGCACCGACAAACACTGCGCCCCCGCCGCCTATGAGGGCCTCGGGATAGTCCTTCAGGAACCGCTTCGTCGTCGCTGCCACCATGTCGCCGTCCCCGATCTACTTAGTTGCGGCCACGGATCGCGATCGCATCCTCAATCCACTTCTCGATGCCATTCGAGATCGAGGCGTAGACGGTCTTGCTGTCATTTCCGGTCGGAGTAATCAGTTGAACGACATCAGATAGCTTCTTGCCGGAGTTGAAGGTTATTCCCTCGAAGGGATTAGTCCCCGCAACCGATGTCTGGCTGTTGCGATCGAGCAGCTTGTTGACGCGGATGCCGACAACACCCCTCTTGTCGTTCCAGGCCTTGACGATCTCGTGCTGGACCCACGGGCGGCTCGCCGTTTGGGAACCAACCAATACGACGACACAGCTCTTGCCGTGCATATTGTCGGCAATCCATTGCTCAATGGACGCCTTGCCCTTTCGCTTGACCTCCTCCCAAGCGTTCGGAGTGCACAACGATTGCCCCTCGAGAGCCCCCATATTCCTGACCTGCTGCGTCCGCCAGAAATCGTTGTCAAAATGGAAGCTGAAAAAGACACGACGAGCCACGTAATTCCCCCTAGTATTTTTGCTGCTTAATCTGGCGCCCAAGACGGAGATTGCAAGCGTAACGACTTCGATTTGGGTCAGTCCAAGAGAAAAATGAACACAAATCCGTTGGCCATCATCCGCTGCCTGCAAGATAGTGGGCGCGAATGTCTGGTATCGGCGCAAGCTGACGTTCAATGCTTGGTTCTGGAAAGACGGCTTTGTCTCAATCAATGCCGTTCCGCCTCGTCTGAACGAATGGCGGTTTTCGGGATCGATTAGCGCGTCGCCGAACGACCGGGTTTAGGGCGCGTTGCTGCCGTCGCATAGCGATCTACCACAGAGCGAACACCTTGGGCGCTCGGGTTTCGAGCCGTCTCCTTTCGAACGGTGGATTCAATTACATCACTTGCAAATGTGCTAACGTTTTGTCGTTACTGCATGCGTAGGAAATTTAGCGCTTTTATTCGGGCGGGGGCAAATGTCAGAGACGTTCAAAGGCCATAATGGGCAGGTCGAGCTAACGGCCGACTCGCTTACGATTCATCGCAGAGGCGTTCTCGGCTTTCTCACCCAAGGCCTTAAAGGCGAAAAGCGCATTCCCTATGTCAGCATTTCAGCCGTGCAGTTCAAAAAGGCTGGGCTTTTGAATGGCTATATTCAATTCTCAATTCTGGGCGGTATTGAGGCGCGAGGCGGCGCCTTTGACGCGGCGACCGATGAAAACAGCATCATGTTTCGATCGTCGCAAAACGCAGACTTCGCCCGCCTGAGGGATGAGATTGAGAGACGCGTTGCCGCGGCGAAAGCATCCACCGCACCGATGGCTGGAGCGGCGTCCACAGCGGAGCAACTATCTAAGCTGGCTGAATTGCTCGAAAAAGGATTACTCACCCAAGCCGAATTCATGGCGGAGAAAGTGAAGTTACTTGGTGGTTGATCACCATTTCCTTGCGTTCTTTACTCTAAGCTCGCGACGCTGACTCAAACGTTGCCGCAAGCTCATGTGACGCCCGGATAAGGGGAAGAACATTGGAAGCAGACGAGAAGAAGTGCCCGCAGTGTGCCGAAATCGTTAAGGCTGAAGCGAAGATCTGTCGCTTTTGCGGTCATTCCTTCGGGAATGAGTTGTCCGGTCTCGGCAGTTCCTCTTCCTCAGATAATGGGAAGGGACGCGGAACCGGTTGCCTGATAAGTTTGGGTGTTCTAGTCGCGCTCGGAACCATCGGGTTGCTTGCGAGGCCAAGTGTTCAAACGTGGTGACTAGAGAAACCCCGAGCAAAGCATCAAGCGCGCCCGCAGGTGCAGATCCAGCCCCGATAACCGGCGAAGAATCGGCGAGCCTCGCAGGCGTAGGCCTCTTCGGCCCCCGGGCGAATGCGGCGCGCAGCGCGCGTCAGTATCTCGACATGACCGGATTCTCACGTCGAGGTTTAATTGAACAGCTCTCATCCGACGCTGGCAACGGGTATGATGTGGCGGATGCCACGGCAGCGGTTGATAGCCTAAACGTGGACTGGAATGAGCAGGCGGTGCGCTCAGCTAAACAGTATTTGAGCATGTCCGGCTTTTCCTGCAGCGGGCTGATCGACCAGCTCTCGTCTGATGCTGGGGCCAAGTACACCGAAGCGCAGGCACGCTACGGCGCCGAACAGGCGGGCGCTTGTTGAAAACGGACCGGCTCCTGCCGCCAATTGCGGCGGCGGAGAAGCTATCTAAACGAATGGCGGCTTTCGGGACTTTCTAACGCGATTCATATGACGGCAATTAGGGCGCGTTACTGACGTTTCGCCTTACTCTCGGGTACAGTCGGCCGCTCGTCCGCTTCGGACGACCGTACACCCATCGTACGTGCCGCCATCCATTCCGGGACATGCCAGCTGCCCGGTAGCGACCGCGCGATGGCGCCAGGCAAGACCGCCCAGATCAGCATGCCGATCAATAGCCCAGCGGCGGCATGCCAGCGCTCACGCACGACCTGCCGATCGGTCGCCTGCCCGCGCTTGATCATGCCATCAACCCGTCCCAGCGACCGGTCTAGCGCACCGCGCGCCGTATCCAGCATGCGGCGATCCTCAATCCTCACCGTCTCAGCTGCCGCGGCAATCTCCTTGACCAATTCGGCAGGCGACAAAGAGATAGCACGGCTCTGTTCGATTGCGGCGAGCCGCTTGTTGGTCTCGCCAAGCGCGTGGGCGATCCGTCCCAAGGTCTCGCTGTAATCGGGTATCTTCTCGCGTTCCGCTGCCAGGCCGGCAACGGCGCTGTGCAACAAGCTGAGTTCGCGCCGCACGGCCTCAAAGGCCTGTGCGGGGTCGGGTTGATCGGTGGCATCTTCGGTCATGAAGCAGCCCTAAAGCCCCATTCCCCGCGAGCGCGAGAGGCTGAGGCTTTGCTGGAGCTCATGGGACAAAGACGCCCCTGCCCGAGGACGGATTCCGAGCTCGCTGACGCGGTTTCGCAGCAGCGACTCGAGCTGCGCGTCGCGATGCAGGCTCTTCGCCATCAGGTTGAGCTGGTCCTTGACTCCCTCGGCAGCGACGTAGTCGCCAATACGCTCCAGCCGGCGGAACTGGCGCGTCTGCACCTGCCAATCCTTCACGAACCGATCGGCGCGATTGGTGGCATCGATGCGCATCTCGTTCTCGGTGACCATCGCCTGGATTGCTTTGGCTGTGCGACCGTTCGCCGCCTCACTGACCAGCGAAGGATCGCGGCTCATCGCCACGCCCAGATCCCGCGCGCCATCGCGCTGAAGCGCATCCACCATCTTGCCCGCCTCGGTCATGGCCTGGCGCTGATGGGCCAGCGGCTCGTAACCCATGTCACGCATGCGGGTGATATCCTGCGCGGCGCGAGCGTAGCGCTCGACCGCGCGGTCGAGCGGGCTGCGTTGTGGTTTGTCGATCGGACCGGCGTTGAGCCTCAGTCCCTCGAAGATCGACCGCCTGGGCGGCGCTGCTTCGGCCGGCCTGACCGGCACGGCGATATCGACTATCGGCCCATTGAAGTCGTGCTTGGGGGCTACACCGCGGTCGGCCTTCGCCGGCGCCTCGGCGGCGCGCGCATAATCGGACGCCATGTCCTTGACTCGCTCGCGCGACAGCGTTCGCACCAACCTGCCCTGATCGGCGAAGTCGTCTTTGCCGTAATGCAGGTCGACGCCATCGCGATGCCGCGACAGCGCGACATAGGCGGAATGACGATCCATTCCAGGCGTCGCGAGGACATGAACGCGATCGACGGTCATGCCCTGCGCCTTGTGGATGGTCGCGGCATAGCCGTGATCGATCTGGTTGTAGTCCTTCACGTCGAACGCGACCGAGCGGCCATTATCCAGCTGCACCGCCATGCGAACGCTGCTGACCGTCTCGATCGTGCCGAGCGTGCCGTTCTTCATGCCAAGCCCGCGCTCGTTCTTGAGAAACATCACCCGGTCGCCAGGCGCGAACGCCCGCTCGCCTCGTTCGGTCTGGACGATGACGTCGTCGCCGAGCTGGCTGGCGGAACCCAGCCGCTCGCGCGCCGCGAGGTTCAGCGCGCGAACCTCGTCGTTGGTATGCGTTAGGATGATCCGTGTGCGATCGGGCGCGCTCGCCCGATCTCGCTCCCAGCGATCGATCAACTCGCCCCTCGCGCCCTCGCGAGTGTCAGCAACGTGAACGCAACCGCCCTCGTCATAGGCTGCAATCGCCTCAGCGGTGCGTCCGGTCGCCAACTGCCGCGTCGCGTCGCGCTGCCAGTCTTCATGCTGACGCCGAACCTCGGTAATCTCGACACAGCCATGACGCTCGGCGGTTGACCGAAACGCAGCGCCCGCTTCGATTGCCTGAAGCTGCTCGGGATCGCCGACCAGCACCACCTTGGCGCCGCGCTTCTCGGCTTCCGACAGCACACGTTCGAGCTGCCGCGTGCCAATCATCCCGGCCTCGTCAATGACGAGGATCGAGCTCTGGTCGAGAAGTTCGCGGCCCTGGCCCCATTGATGCTCGATACTGGCGATCGTGCGCGAGGCGATGCCCGATCCGCTTTCGAGATTCTCGGCGGCGATGCCGGAAAGCGCGAGGCCATGGACGCGGTAGCCGGCTTGCTCCCATTCGTCGCGCGCGATGCCCAACATGGCCGACTTGCCGGTGCCGGCATAGCCTGTGACGATTGCCAGGTCCGAAGGCTGCGTTATGTGCGCGAGCGCGGCTTGCTGCTCGTTTCCGAGACGCAAACCGTCACTCCCGGCGGCTGTGCCCAGCCCCCTCGGCATCGCCGCCGGGAGACCATGGCCGTCGCGGGCCGCCAGTCGATCGGCGGCGCGCTCCAGCCGCGCTTCGGTCTCGATCATGTCGCGACTGGTGAACCGTTCCTCACCTCGGCCATCCCTGCCGAGCGCGACCAGTTCAGGGCATGCCTTGACCGCCCCCATCACCCGATCGAACTGGTCCTTTCCGTCGCTATGGCGATGGACGAACATGGCGAGATCGCGGTTCGTGAATGTCGCTTGTTGGTGGGTGATCGCGTCGAGCGCGAGGGTAGGATTGGTGAGGAGTTTGTCCCCGTTGGCGCGGGCGATTGCGCGATGCTCTTCGAGTCTCTCGGACTCCAGACCGTCCGCCGCCATACGCGACGCTGCCGGACCGATCTTGTGCTGCGGCTCAAGGTCGATCCCTTGCGCTTCAAGGCTGCGGTGATCGACCCTCGCATCGATATCGAGCTCCGCCAGCCGCTCGTTGACATGCTCGCTCCAGCGCTCGCGCCACTTCTCCAACAGATCGGTGCGGTTCCAGTCGCGGTTCTTCCTGCCGAACCCGTCCTCGCCAACCTCCCGCATGGTTAGCATGACGTGAGCGTGCGGCTTGGCGAGACCATCCGCGCCGATATCCCAATGCACGTTGAGATCCGCGACCATCCCGCGATCGACGAACTCGCGCTGCACGAAGTCGCGGGCGAGCTCGATCCCCTGTTCCTGGCTCATCTCGCGCGGGATGGCGAACTCGATCTCGCGCGCCAGTTGCGCGTCGATCCGCTTCTCGGCCGCCTCGACCTCGTTCCACAGCTTTTCGCGGTCGGAGAGATGTTCGGGTGCTCCGTCCGGCAGCATCACTTCGGAATGAACGACGCCAGACTTGTTGGAGAAGTCGTGGTGCCGGTCGAGCCGATCGTCGTGCAGCCGCGATGCCGAGCGATACGCCGCCGACGCCAGCGCGCTCGATCCGGCAGCTCGCGAGATGACCTTTGCCGAGAAATGGTAGATCGCCATGACGGCGAACCAATTACACTTAAAGCAGCACGTCGGCACGACGTATAAGCGCGCCCTCGAAAGATTTCATCATTCTCGGGACTGCACAATCCCAAGAGATTTCAGAGCATTGTCGCTGATCGACACGCTCGATATCTGATCTGTCCTCACGCTGCAAATGAGGACGACCCGATGCGTAAACCTCGCGATTACGATGCCGAGCTGAAGGCGCTCAACGACAAGGCCAGGCAACTGAGGGAGCGCAAGGTTCATCAGTTGGGTGAGCTGGTGATCGCGACCGGCGCCGATGAACTCTCGATCGAACAGCTGACCGGACTGTTGCTGGCCGGTACGGAAAGCAAAGACCCCAATGTGAAGGAGAGTTGGCGCAAACGCGGCGCCGCCTTCTTTCAACGCGAGCCGGGGAGCACTGGCGGCAGCGATCGCCGTGACAATGGCGGCGCTGCGCAAAACGGCAGCGGCGCGCAATCGACTGGTAGCCAGCCGCGCGAGAACTGATACGCGGGCCTGGGTGATGAGACGCCGCGAACGAACGCGACACTTGATCGAGCTCGGCGGCCTGGTCGCCAAGTCCGGTCTGATCGAACTTACCGATGACGATCGCGCGGTAATCTTCGGGCTGCTGCTGGAAAGCGCGGCGATATTGCGCACCGACGAACGCGAGAACAGCATCCTGGTTTGGCGTCGGCGCGGCAAGCGCGGGTTCGAAGCTGGGCAGGCGAACGTGTCAGATTAGATCGTGACCCCGTACATGATCGGCGCCGCCTAACGGTGCGAACTTCCGATATTTGGGTGGTAAGCAGTCGTTGCGCTGGCCGGGTTTGGGTGGAAGCCTCGCTCTAGCTCATCAATTTAAAAAGTGGCGGGCCAAGCGTCAGCAAGCCGATCATGCCTGCCGCCAGCGAAGCGGCCAGCACGGCCCCAGCCGCCAAGTCCTTTACTCTTCCAATGGACGGATCAAACTCGGGACTGACGCGGTCACAAAGTTCCTCAACGGCCGTGTTCATGGCTTCGGTTACCCAGACGAGGGCAATCGCAAAGATGAGCCATCGCCAATCGTTCAGGGATACGTGAAGAGCAATGCCCGCAATGATCACGGTGACTGAGGCCGCGAGATGCAACCACGCATTATGCTCGTCTTGCACTAACCAGCGGAGGCCGCGACCTGCATATGTGAAACTCTTCAGTCGAGTGCGTATGCTGAAGCCAGTCTTCACAGGCTGTGCGGTAGGTTCATCCGGCATAGCTGCGAATTCGCACCGACGTTGATCGGTTGCAATCGAGTTTCGCGCTTGACTGCAACGACAGTCTATGAGTCGTCACCAGTCCGACCGCTTTATAAGTCTACGGGCTAGTCGCAATTTCCGCTACGCTGGCGAAACATCCATTTTGGCGGTAATTCGGACGGTGCAATCAAACTCGCCGTTCCTTGGGAGAATTTATGAGCGAAGACACTGCCCTCAATCCGGTGGAACTGGCGACCGAACTGACGATCGCCTGGCTGTCCAATCCGAACACGCGTGCCACGGCCGACGAAGTGCCGGCGTTTCTAGCCAAGATGCACCAGGCGGTGAACGAACTCGCGACGCCGGCGGCATCCGGGGAAGCTGAGGCAGAGGAAGCGGCTGCCGAATACACCCCCGCCGTCTCTGTCAGGAAGTCGCTCGCGTCGAAGGATCACATCATCTCGATGATCGACGGCAAGCCGTACAAAACGCTGCGCCGGCATCTCTCGACGCATGGCCTGACGCCGCAGGAATATCGCGATCGCTACAACCTCAAGGCGGACTATCCGATGGTTGCAGCGAATTACTCGGAAGCGCGCCGCCAGATGGCGCACAAGATCGGTCTCGGAGCCAAGGGACGAGCCGCCCGCGCCAGCGCGCCGGATTCCGCGCCCGCCAAGCGCGCACCGCGCAAGTCAAAGACGGCCTGAAAACCAGCGAGCGCCGCGCGGCCTAGCCGTGCGGCGCGAGCCGCTTTTCGCACGCCTCTTTGACCAGCTTCTGCAAAAGCTCGATCTGCTCGGCGAGCCATGCCAGCTCCTCGGGCGTGATCTTGTAATGCGGCGAGTAGCGGGCATTCACATAGGCCTGCTGGAGCAGCTCGAAACAGCGCCGTCCGAACTTGGTGTCGCGCGGCCAGACCTGGATCAGATCGAGCACTAACGGCTCCGCCAAGCCTCGCAGAAAATTAAGCTTGTGCGACTTCGGGCTGTAGAGCGTCAGCGTCAACAGCACACAATGATACAAGCGTTCGGCGGCTTGATGCAGCAGAAATGCCGCGTCGCGGGGCTTGTCGCTGTTGATATAGAAGCTCGCACCAAGGCGAGCACTTTCCGCCTGTTCGTACCAGTAATCGAAGTGCTTCTGCGCTTCGGCCCGCGCCGCTTTCTCGGTGAGCGGCCGAGGCGTTGCAAAAGGATACCCCTCCGCTTCGTAGAGAGCGATACCTTGCTCGATAGCGTCGATGAAGAACGGCCGACCGTGAACTAGCTGGTCGTTCACTTCGGTAAGGCTGTGCACGATGAAGGTGACCGGTGCGCTTATGCGCTTGGAGATGGTCACTTCACGCACGAAATGGTCGTCGGCCTTGGCCCAATATTCGACCGGGTCGGTCAGGCGCTTGTCGTTGACGACGACGAGGATGTCATAGTCGGAATAATAGCCGCCGACCGGGTCCTCGACCCAATCGCCACGCGCGTAAGAGCCGTAGAGGATCACCTTGAGGATGCGGCCCTCTTTCTTCCATTTCTGGGTGGCAAGCGCGGTCGCCTCCTCGAATTCGGCGAACAGAATCTGCACGATACGTTCGAGGTCGCGCCGCTTCCGGTCGGGCAGATGGTCGAGATCGGTTCGCATTGCGGCTCATCCTAACGGCACGATCGCGGTACGGACAGCCTCGCCGGCAACGCGGTGAGACTGTCCGTATCTCATCGTCATTTCCGCGCCCTGATCCATCCAAACAGCCGCTTCCAAAACGGCACTCGGGCCGGGCAGTCGAGTGCATTGGCAATGCGGACCAGGCTGTCGGCAAAGTGTCGTTCCACCTCCTCGACGCTGAGCCCGGTCCGCTTGGCGATCTCCGGGTAACCCAAGTCCTCGAGCCGGATGGCGAGGAAGACTTCGCGCTGGAGCCTTGGCAGCCGTCGCACCGCACGGTCCAGCCGCGCGAGGTTCTCCGCGTCGGTCAAATCCTCGCGCATCACACCGCCTCCGGTGCAAAGGCGAGGAGGTAATCGGCCGCCTTGCTGGCAGCGCTCGCCGCCCGGAAGATTGCCTTCTCGTCCTCACGCAACACCGCCAGCCAGCTGCCGATATAATCGGCGTGGCGAACGGTCGGCTGGATCGACAGCGACGCGCAGGTGAATGCGCTGGCCATTTCCGCGACCAGTTCCTCGCGCGCATAATCCGCACTGCCGAACGCACCCTTCTGATTGCGGTCAAGACGGCTGCCATGCCCGGTCCAATGGCCAAGCTCGTGCAAGGCTGTGCGATACCAGTTGATCCGCTCGGCGAACGCGGCCGGCGGCGGCACCGCGACAAAGTCGGCGCCCGGTGCATAATAGGCTTCGCTGCCTCCGATCCGAAAGTCCGCCCCGCTCGTCCAGATCAACGCCTGTACACTCGGAATCATGTCGGTGTCCGCCGGAAGGTCGGGCGCGTTGGTCAACGCATCGGGCAACCCCTCGCATTGGTCGACGTTGAAGACCGTAAACCGCTTGAGAAACGCAATCTGCCGCGCGTCGCGATCCTCGTCTGCCGCCCGCGCCTCCTCGCCCTTGGGCGTGAAGCGATCGGCATAACAGACGACAGTCCCCCGCTCGCCGCGCCGGACATTGCCGCCTGCCGCTTGTGCCTGCCGATAGGTCAGCCAGCGCTGAGACGAATATCCGCCCTGGATCACCGCCGCCCACAGGATCAGCACGTTGATCCCCGAATAGCGCCGCCCGGTTCCGGCATTGTGCGGCATGGTACAACCACACGCCGCTCTGTCCCAAGGCTGCACCCAGGGCAGTCGCCCCGCTTCCAGTTCGGCGATTACCCGCGACGTCACTTCGGCATAGAGGCTCTGCCGGTTGGTCCTGGTTCCGTTGTCCATCTTCCTTACTCCCAAACCACCGCAACCGGCGCCGGAGTGGCGGGGTGGGCGGCAGGAGCGGACCGGCAGTCCCGCCGATAAAGGGGGGCCGCACCCAACGGGCCGAAACGAAGTGGAGGACTCCGGCGCAGCCGGAGTTGTGGCACGCCGCGGCGGGACTACAGGGCAGCGACGCCCACCCCGCCAGTTCGCGTGCTGGAGGCACGACGCCATCGCGCTCGCGCGATGTCCGCTGGCCGGAGCAAAGCTCCGGCACACGTCATGCGTTCGTTATCCGGATGGACCGAGACGCGCAAAGCGCGACTCGGCGACGCGTAAGCGGCGTAGAGCGCGGTCACGCCAGAGGCGTGAGACGCCCTGGGATTCCGGTCTCAAAAATCGCGCTTACGCCAGAGCATCTTTTTGGGCCCTGTTGGGCGCTATGCGGTGCAACTCGGACATGGTCCCCTTGCGTGCGCTCCAACAATCTCAATCCTGTTCGCGGGGCGCCAAAGCAACGCAGACAGGATCATGCCATGACCGACACCCCCGACCGTATCCTCCGGCTCAATGCCGTCCTCGACCGCACCGGCCTCAGCCGCTCTACCCTTTACCGCAAGGTCGACCAGGGTACGTTTCCGGCACAGGTGCAGATTGCCGCCCGCTGCGTAGGGTGGCGTGAATCCGATGTCATCGACTGGATGCGCAATCCAATGTTCTACGCGACAGGAGAGGGTTGATCCTGTGTCACGCCCAAGCGACAGAACGTGCAGGCACAGTATCGACAGTTTCCATGGACCGCTTGCCTCCCTATCCAACAGGAGCAGGGCCTCGCCTGGCCGAGTAACGATAAATGACTAAGGGAGAGTCGATGCGTTTTCTGCACGGGGCGGAGCTCACCAGCAAAATCCGCGCGACAATCGCCGCGCCGCCCGTAGACATGGCGGTGGCGTTCTGGGGCGATAAGGCGATCGAGCGGCTCGACCTCCCGGCCGATCTTGCCGACTATCGTGTCGCTTGTGACGCGAGGTCTGGCGCCTGTAGTCCGACCGCGCTGGGGACACTGATCAAGCGTGGGGCCAAACTAGTTGATGTGCCCGGCCTGCATGCCAAGGTCTATTGGTCGGAGACCGGCATGGTTGTCGGCTCGGCCAATGCCTCGACCAATGGACTGACCGAGAACGAATTAGCCATTGCTGGGCTCGAGGCTGGAATCTGGGTCAGCGACAATGACGCGCTGGATAAATCGCGAACTTGGTTGAACACGACGATCGCCAGCGGCGCCACGATCAAGCCCGAGGACCTGCCCGAGATCAAGTTGCTTTGGGACGCCCGCCGACAATCCCGCCCGTTGCGCATCACGCTCGCGGATGCGCTGCGCCGGAATTCTACCGCGCTCGCCGATCGGAAGGAACGCGTTTACATCTATACGACCGAGCAACCCCCCAAGGATGTAGTCGAACGCTACAAGCGTTCACCGGCCTTCGACCCCAAAGGCTGGGCGGGTCGCGGTTTTCCGTTCTTCTGGGGCGACATCCCCGGCGTCAAACCCGGCGAGGTATTGCTGTGCTTCGAGATCGAGGGGCGCGCCTTCCGGTGGGAAGGTGTTTGGCGCGTTCATGATCCGCTGACTGACAAGGGAATCAGAGTATGGCCTGCGACCAGACTAGACCAAGTACTCGGAATGCCGCTTGGCGATATGCTGGATGTTACGCGCCGGGCACGCGCCGCCCTGCGCGCGGGACGGCTTCCCATCGATGCCCCCCCGATCTCGCTGCTGGAGTTCGCGACCGCGCTGCTCCCCTCGTTCGCGGACGACCACATTGCGAAGATCAGGGTAGAGCCAGTCCGCGAGGCATATCGCCTGCTGGTCGGCGAGGCGCCTCGGTTAGGCCTCACTCCATCGGCTAAGTCGGGTGTCCTGCCGGCAATCCGCCTTCATGACGAGCGCGACCGCTATGCCTTTTCTTTCAACGTGAACACGCGTGACCTGCTCTTTTATCTCCGCGACCCTGCCCTGGCGGCGTCGCCGGATCTAGCCATGCGCGCCGAGCGGGCCGGGTTCGCCATCGAAGTGCCCAGCGAGCGGGCGCCACGCGACAAGCCCAAGACTGAGCGACAAATTCGCCTCAGCAGTCCTGATGACGCGCGCCGCCTCATCGCGTGGCTTGCAACCGAACTA
>Ga0310811_10009975_pt1 | contig 12274 bp, 7 predicted proteins | sample YCmetagenome_FD_207642 | JGI IMG/M metagenome (GOLD analysis project Ga0310811, IMG submission 207642) | Soil microbial communities from experimental microcosm in Duke University, North Carolina, United States - YC | ecosystem: Engineered > Artificial ecosystem > Soil microcosm > Unclassified ... | reverse complement strand
CCGGTCCTTGCCGTCGCGCGCGTCGACGCTCGCGCCGCGCGCGATGAGGAGCTCCACGACTTCGTGTGCGGCGCGCCAGGCGGCGACGTGCAGCGCCGTGCTGTCCCTGGCGATCCCGAAGTAGGGATCGCCGGTGTACAGCGCCCCCACCGGCACACCGAGGTCGAGCAACAGCCTGACGCCGGCCGCGTTGCCGGTGCCGGAGAATTCGGCGAGCAACGTCCCGCCCTCCGACGCCAGCTTGGCCACGAGCTCGGGATCGCGTGTCGCGATCCCGAGCGCGGCCGCGGCGTCACCGCGGGCGCACACGCCGATCAACTCGTCCACGCCCTCGAAAGCGAGGGCGACTCCCCTCTTCTCCATCGCCTCCAACACGTCGGCGCGCCCGCGTCGGGCGGCAAGCGAGATCGACGAGCGACCGATGCGGAACTCGCCGCCGTGCCGCAGATCCCTGGCCACGATCGTCGCATCGGCGCCGCGATCGAGCAGCAGCTCGATGATCGCCAGACGATTGTCACTGAGGACGGCGTTGTGGAGCGCGGTCTTGCCCCAGCGCGTCATGCGATTGACGTCGGCGCCATGGTCGAGCACGAGCCTGACACCTTCGAGATCATGCCAGTCCGTTTTGCGAAGCAGCATCATGTTGAGACTTTCTTCGTTCAACTTGCCGCTCTCCAGCAGCAGGCGGAATGCGTCGTTCTCCCACGTCTCCGGCGAGTGGTAAGGCACCTCCTCGTCATTGGGATTCGCCCCATGCTCGAGCAGGAGGCGAGTCACACCGGCGTGGTGCGCGACACCAGCGGCGCCGTAGAGAGCGCTCTCCCACTCCGGCCGAGGGACGTGCGAATCGTCGAAGAATCCGGCGTTCGCGTTCGCGCCCGCGTCGAGCAGCGCGCTGGCGGCGCGCACGAATGCCTCGGAGCGAGAGCGGTCGAGCGCGAGATAGCGCGAGAAGCAGAGATGGACCAGCGGCTCGACGTTGCGCGGTCCGCCTCTCGACGACGCGAGCGACGTATCACCAGACAGGAAGCGCCGAATCGCACTGTCGTCGCCGAGGACGGCGGCGGCGTGGATGTCGCTGCCGGCAATCTCAGGATGCTCGGCAAGGATCGCCTGAGCGCGATCGAGCGGTCCGTGCCAGAATGCGGCTTCAATGAACCGGTCGCGCGCCGTCTCGTTGTCGCGCGTCACTGCAGCACTCCGGTCGCGCCTTCGTCGGCGGCCGCCTCCATTTGCCGCATCACCATCTCGTAGTACTTGCCGCGCGCGGCCATGAGCTCCTCGTGGCTCCCGCGCTCCATGATCCGCCCATCTTCCATCAACAGGATCACGTCCGCTCGACGCACGGTCGACAGCCGATGCGCGATCACGAACGTGGTGCGTCCGGCGAGCAGTGATCCCATCGACGCCTGGATGAGCTGCTCGCTCTCGGTGTCGAGGTTGCTCGTCGCCTCGTCGAGGATGAGAATCTGCGGTCCCTTGAGGAACGCGCGTGCGATCGCCAGGCGCTGCTGCTGCCCGCCCGAGAGCTTCACGCCCCGCTCGCCGATGAACGTCTCGTAGCCATCCGGCAGATCGACGATGAACTCCTCCGCGTTCGCCAGCTTGGCGGCGAGCTCGATATCGGCGTCGGTGGCGTCATGCCGTCCGTACGCAATGTTGTCGCGTACCGAGCCGTCGAACAGAAAGACGTCCTGCTGCACGATCGCCAGCAGGTCGCGGTAGCTGTGGAGGCGGTAATCGCGAATGTCCGTGCCGTTGAGCAGAATCCGGCCGCGCGTCGGATCGTGGAAGCGCGCCACGAGATCGGTCACCGTCGTCTTGCCGGCGCCGGAGCGACCGACGAGCGCGACGACCGTTCCTCCGCGCACGGTCACGTCGAAGTCGCGTACCACCGGCCGTCCTTGTCTGTACTCGAACTCCACGTCCTCGAACCGGACTTCGCGCACGATCGCCGGCGCATCCACGGCGTTCGGCCGATCGGGCTTGTCCTGCTCCATCGCCAGCACGTCGAACACGCGCTCCATCGCGGCGAGTGACCGCTGCAGCTCGGAGAACGAGTTCACGATGCTCCAGACGGGATTGAGCAGCAGGAACGTGTACCACTGGAACGCCATGATGTCGCCGACCGACGCGCGCCCGCGAACGTTCAGGAATCCGCCGTACCACACGATCACGACATTGACGATGCCGAGCAGGAGGCTCCACGACGTCCACAGCACCAGCTCGCGCCGGTGGGCGAACATCTCCTTGCGCAGCACCGTGTGCCGGCCACGCATGAACTCGAGCAGCTCGGCCGTCTCGCGCCGGAACGCGCGCACGACCCGAATCCCCGAGAACGTCTCGCCGACGCGACCGTCGATCAGTTCGGCGTCCTTGCGCATCGTGCGGTAGATCGGGCGCACGCGCCGCGCAAACACGAAGCTCATCACCACTACGCCCGGTACGAGCGCGAGGGCGGTGAGCGCGAGCCGCCAGTTGAGCGAGACGAGGATGGTCGTCGCGATGGCGAGCCGCATGAGGGACGTCGCCGGCGACAGCACGGCCATCTGGAACAATCCTGTCGTCGTATCGACGTCGCCCGTCAGCCGCGACAGGATGCCGCCCGTCTTCATGTCCCACAGCGTCGGCAGCGGCAGGTGCAGCATCCGGTCGTACATCGCGCGCCTCAGCGTCAGCATCAGGCGCGTGTTGAGGAGACGCTGGCGATAGTCCTTCGTGGCGTCGGCGAGATTCGAGACGATCGTGACGGCGAGGAACGTCAAGCCCGCCGCATTCAGGCGCAGGAGCTTGGTCGCGAGATCGAGACCCGGCACGAGCAGCACGCGGTCGATGATGTATCGCATGAAGAGCGGCGAGATCATCTCGAGTCCGCCCGTCACGACCGCGAGCACGAACACCACCGTTACCGCGCGCCGATGTGGCTTGAGCCAACGCAGGTACGCACCGAGGTACTTGCGATGCGGCGAGCTCCGCCACCATCGCCGGCGCTTGCCATCCTCGTTCGCCGCGGGCGGTGTGGTCGCGGCTGGAGACGCCACGGCTTGCTCGCCATCGCCCTTGGTATCGTCCAGACGACGATGCTTGTAGTCGTCGACGAACTCGGCGTAGCGCTGGCGCGAGGTTCTCGGACGCGGGCGTGGCGGTGTGTCTGACATGGAACACAGAATCTTGTGGTGAATGCCAACGGACGCCACTTGCCCCGCCAGAGCCATGCCGCGAACGGTCCGTGCTCTGCCGCCGGCGGTGCTGCGCGTTGCGGAGACGCGGCCGCGCAGGTAGCGTGGCGGCGTGTCTGCCGTTCCTGCGCCCGTCCCCGCCCCCGCCCCCGCCCAGGCCTCCGCGGGACGCCTGCGCCCGTGGATGCTCGTCTCCGCCGCCTGGATCGTCCCCGCGATCCTCGGCGCGGTCGACACGCTCGCACAGCGGCGTGTGTGGGGTGGACCGCCTGTTCCCCTGCGTTCGGTCCTCTTCTCGAGCGGCGACTGGCTGCTCTACGCGCTGTTCACGCCGATCATCTTCGCGCTGTCCCGCCGCTGGCCTCTCACGCGCCCGCACGTTGCACGGCATGCCGGCTTCCACATCGCGGTCTCACTCCTCTTCTGCGCCGCATGGGCGAGTGCGGGGACATTGCTCAAACTCGCCATCGATCCGAGCTCGCTCGATTCGGGCGTGCGGCGGTTCTTCGTGAGTTGGGTGTTCACGACGCTCCCATTCGGCGTTGCCGTGTACCTGGCCGTGGTGGGGATCGAACACGCGCTACGCTACTTCGCCGAATCGCGCGAGCGTGCCGCGCAGCTCGCGCGAATGTCCGAGCAGCTCACGAGCGCCAAGCTGTCGGCGCTTCAGGCGCAGCTCAATCCGCACTTCCTGTTCAACAGTCTCAATACGATCGCGGTGCTCGTTCGGGGCGGCGACAACGGACGCGCCACGCGCGTGATCGAGCATCTGAGCGAGGTGCTTCGGCACACGCTGAGCCGTTCGCGTGAGAGCGAAGTGTCTCTCGACGACGAGCTGGATCTCGTGCGGCAGTATCTCGCCGTCGAGGCGGCGCGCTTCTCCGACCGATTGCGAGTGTCACTGGAAGTGCCCGAGGCGCTGCTATCGGCCGCCGTCCCGAGCTTCGCGCTCCAGCATCTCGTCGAGAACGCCGTTCGTCACGGCATCGCGCGACGGTCCGATGCCGGAACGGTCACCGTGTCGGCGCGGCGTGTGGGCGATTCACTCGAGCTCACGGTAGAGGACGACGGCGCCGGTATTCAGCCGGCCGCCGAGGCCGCCGACGGACATGGGCTCGAGAACACGCGCGAGCGCCTGCGTACGTTGTATGGCGATCGCGCTTCGCTCGTGATCTCGCCGGCCACGGAGCACGGCACGGTTGCTCGGCTCACGATCCCGTACCGCGAAAGTCTGTTCGGCGTGCCTCGCGATGCCGAGTAGTCCGTGGCGGGTCCTCCTCGCGGACGACGAGCCGGCGGCGCGTCGCGGCGTGCGCCAACTGCTCGCCGCCTTCCCCGATTTCACGGTCGCCGGCGAGTGTCGCAACGGCCGCGAGGTGCTCGCGGCGCTCGATCTCGTCGCGCCCGACGTGCTCTTTCTCGACGTGCAGATGCCGGAGCTGGGCGGGTTCGACGTGATTCGGCGGCGCACGCCGGAGCGAATGCCCGTGGTCGTATTTCTCACGGCGTACGATCAGTACGCGATTCGCGCCTTCGATGCCGAAGCGCTCGACTATCTTGTGAAGCCCGTCACCGAGGAGCGGTTCGCGGCGACGATGCGTCGCGTGGCCAAGCGTCTGCGCACGGGAGTGTCGGCGAGGCAAGAGCCGACGATGGTCGTGACCACCGCGCGCGGCGCGCTCGTGCTCGAGCTGCGCGAGATCGACTGGGTGGAGGCCGCTGACTACTACGCGCGGCTGTGGGTAGGTGGCCGGAGCTACCTCATACGTGAGTCGCTCGATCAGCTCGAACGGCGCATCGGCACGCACGGGTTCGCCCGCACGCATCGTGGCGCGCTGGTTCGCCTTGCTGCCGTGCGCGCACTGCAAGCGGCGGATTCCGGCGAGCTCGTTGCGCTCCTCACGTCGGGGGCGCGAGTTCCGGTATCGCGCCGGCGTCGCGCCTCGATCGTCGCGGCGGTGAAGAATCGCTCCGCCTGATCGCTACTTGCCGATCCGCCAGGCCTCCATCGTCCACGCATCGCGAAGCCAGGTGCGACCACCGTCTGTCGTCCGGTCGGCGCGCCACAGGAAGTGGTTCGGCTCGAACGCGAAGTACCGGATGCGCATGATCGCGTCGCCGTAGTGCTGGATGGCGTAGCGATTGTGCTCGTCGCTCCACGTGAGCCCCAGCGCGAATTCGCCGCCACGCGCGTTGGTACCCAGCATGCGCCAGACCTTCCGCTCCGGGTCGAACTCACGATAGGTGTAGGTGCTCACGCCCATTGGCGCGCCGGGGTCGTCGTCCCGCCAGCGGTCCTCGATCAGCATGCCGCCAGGCTTCTTCTCGAACGACCAATGGCCGGGGAACGAAGGACCGAACGATCCATCTGGATTCCTGACCTGGAATCTGAATTCCCAAAAGCCGAGCAGCGCATCGTAGTCCGCCGCGGTGCCGACGACCGTGTTGGTGTCGGCGATCGGGAAGTTCGCGCCGAGCGTGTCGGGCAGGGGAATGTCCCGAGCGAGTGCCGCCTGGCCCGCCGCGAGGTGCCAGAACGGATTCACCCACGAGTTGCCGTTCCGCACGAACACTTCGGTCGCTCGGCCGCGGCTCGTGTCGACGCCATTCGGGCCGCGCATGACGAGCCGGTAATTGGCGGTCACGACCGCGACATCGCCGGACAGCGAGATGTGCGTGTTGGCGAAATCGACTGCCTCGAGCCGCTGACCGGAGGAGGCGAATTGGCGTGCGCCGTTCAGGATCGCCGGCCGGTCGGTCCAGCGAGTCGTCCCCGAGCCCTCGGCGGCCGCTGCCGCGGCCGGGAGGAACCGATGCAGTACGACCGTGTCGTTCGCGAACCAGGCGCGCCACACCGTATCGCGTGCCGCGAGAATCTGCTTCTCGAGTGTCGGTGCAATCGACTGTGCTCCGGCAAGGCGTGGCGCGATCAGTCCTACGATGATGATTCGGCGAAGCATGCAGAGCCTTCCGGTTGGTCAACCGGCAAATTCCTTGGCTCGTGCGCCGAAACGCGCCAGCATCCGTCAGCCGGCGGTAGCATGATTGCGGTGAGCGGCGCCGCCGCGGCTTCACGGGCTCCACGTCACCGTGACTGGCACGGTCGATCCGGCGTCTGGAGACGGACAGAGCTCACTCATGCGAATTATCAAATTCCTCATCGCCTCGTCGCTGCTCGGCGCCTGCTCGTCCAGCTCGGAGCCGGTCGGCGCCGTCTCACCTGACGCCAGCGGCGCCCCGCTCGGCGGCAGGCGGCCGTTTCCCGCCGACAATCCGTGGAACACGCTGATCACCAGTGCGCCAGTTGATCCGAACTCGGCGACGCTGATCGCGTCGTGCGGACTCAGAAACCTCCACCCGGACTTTGGCACGACGTACGATGGTGCGCCGAACGGAATTCCATACGTCGTGGTCCACGCCGGCCAGCCCAAGGTGCCGGTGACGTTCGATTACGACGACGAGAGCGATCCTGGGCCATATCCCATTCCCCCGAATGCGCCGATCGAGGGTGGCTCCAACTCGGATGGCGACCGGCATGTGCTCGTCGTCGACTGGGACGCCTGGAAGTTGTATGAGCTGTACGACGCGCACCCGATCGACGGCGGCGCGAGCTGGCATGCTGGATCGGGCGCGGTGTTCGACCTCAACTCGAACGCTTTGCGGCCGGCCGGCTGGACGTCGGCCGATGCGGCGGGCCTTCCGATCTTTCCGGGCCTGGTGCGTTACGACGAAGTGATCGAGCAGCACGCCATCGAGCACGCACTGCGCTTCACCTGTCCCCGCACGCGAAAAGCCTATGTCTCTCCCGCACGCCACTACGCGAGCAGCGATACGAGCAGCAAGCTGCCGCCCATGGGCATGCGGGTGCGGCTCAAGCCCGACTTCGACACGACGTCCTATCCGGCGCCGGTGCGCGTGATCCTGCGATCGATGATGCGGTACGGCATGCTGCTGGCCGACAACGGGTCAGGCTGGTTCGTGAGCGGCGCCCCGGATCCGCGCTGGAACGATGCCGAGCTGGCGGCGTTGTCGCGCGTGCCGTCGTCGGCGTTCGAGGTGGTCGTCCCGCGCTAACGACCGTTTCGCGCAGGGAATCAGGCTCAGAGTCGCAATAGAATGCTTAATTCGACTCTGACCCTAATTAGGCGGCCGGTCAGTTCGAGCACACTGCCTTGAGCTGCTGCTGCGCGAAGGGCTCGAGCTGGTCGAGATAGGCCAGCGATTGCTTGGCCGCGTCTCCGAACGACGCTTCTCCGGCCTGCAATCCCGTGCGCGCCAACGGCAGCGCGTCGGAGCCTACTCTCGCCAGCCGGCAGCTTTCCGGTTTGTCGCCGGTCTTGGCTGCTTCGGTGAGGGCGGCCTGCGCGACGCCGAGTGCGGCAGCGCCGGTCAGGAACCGCGATTGCTCCGAGCTTCGGACGGAGTCGGCGAAGGCGAGCATGCGAAGCGCGGCGCCGAAGTCGGCTGACGCCTTGGTGCCGTTCGCGGCCCGATAGAGGGCGTTGCCCTTGGCGAGCGCGAATTGCGCGACGAGCGTGGAATCCTCGGTTGCCACGGCGCGGTGGAGCGCGATAAGGGCGCTGTCAGGGCGCCCGAGGTCGATCTCGAGCTGGGCGACCATGAGCTGGCCCTGGTTCATCGACGAATCGAGCGACACCGCGAGCTTGGTCGCGTCGAGCGATTCGGCGATCTTGCCGCGCAGACGCAGCTCCTTGGCGTTGAGAGCCAGCAATTCGGCGCTGCGCGGAAACATCGCCAGTCCACGCGGTAGCACCGTGTCCGCCTCGGCTTTCACGTATTGCGTGTAGAGCGCGTAGATTCGCGCGTCCTTGGGAAAGAGCCGCACGCCTCGCGCGAGCGTTTCTACCGCATTGAACGGCCTGTCCGAGGAATGGTACGCGGTCGCGAGCCTGAGATGAAACACCGAGTCGGCGCGGGCGAGCGTATCCCGCTCGAGCAACATCTCGCCGGCGGCGGTGGCCTGCTGCCAATCTTTGACGTCGTACGCCGCGCGCCAGAGCAGCTGCGTGAAGCGAAGTTCTTCCGGGTGGGCATTGGCCAACGCCTGCAGGAACGGCTCGGCGCGACGCGCGTTGCCACCGTCGACCAGCGCGTACCCGACCTTGGATGCGAGCTCAATGTTCGCCGTGTCGGTCGCGGCGAGGCGCAGCCAGTAATTCGCGGCCTCGTCGCGCTGTCGCAGCGAATCGAGGGAGATTGCCGCCCCCTCCAGGGCGTAAGGATTGCGCCCATCGATGTCGAGCAGTTCGCGCGCCGCTTCCAGCACTTCGCCCGGCGGGTGGCCGCCGCGCTGCAACGCCCACACGAGGCACGTCCGCGCGATCGCCGCGCGTGGGTACGCGGCGATGCCCTCGCGCGCCGCGGCAATGGCGCGCGAGGCGCTGCCGTCCCGTAGTGCATTCTCGCATCGGCGCTCGGGCGCTAATTGCGCTCTCGCCGCGGCCACGGCCTGCGCGTACAGCGCGGCCGCCGAGTCGAGCTTCGGCGCTTTGGCGGGCGGCAGCGGTTGCCGAAGCCGATCGTCGCGATAGAGCACGAGATCGCCGCTGATCGTCGGGCCGCCTTCGCCGTTGGACACCGACGTCCACAGGTACTCGTCGACACGGAAGTACCTGCCGAGCGAGCGCATCTCCGGGATGTCGGGCGTCGAGTCCGGACTGTAGCCCGCGAGCTCGAGCTTGTACGCGATGTCGCCGCCCGATACCACGTCCAGCTCGCGCTTATTCACGAGTTTGGCGACGCGCGAGCGCACCGCGTTCGCAGCCTGGCTACCGAGCTTCACCGTCGCGCCGCGGCCGGCTGCGAAGTTGGCGATGAGCAGTCCTTGCCTCGTGAACTCGGGCACGTCCTTGCCTTTGCGCTGCGCCGCTACGGGCGCCGCGAGCGTCGGGAGCAGGAGACAGAGCCAGCACGCGTCGACGGTCCAACGCGACGCGGATCGCCAATGACCAATCATGCACCCAATTTGTATACAGCTACTGCGTCGCGCCATGATCTGGCCGCGTCCGCGCCAACGTCACGTGCCAAACACAAAACCGAGCCGGTTGCTTCCGTCCGGAAGAAGTACGCGGCCGGGCCGGATCGCGCTGAGCCGTTCCGGCAAGGAACAGCGCCGCGCGGCCTCGTCGGAGCCGCGCGGCGCTGTTTGCATCGGACGGTCGGCTCGATTCTACAGCAAGCCCAGCCAGGCCTTCTTGTCCGCCGTGAACCCTGGAAAGACAGCATCCATTCTCGCCGCACCAAGGTGCTTGAACGCGACCTCAGAGAACACTGAACGGAAGTCCGTCGTCAGCGCGAGATCGCGGCCCTCGTTGAGCTGCTCCGGCTCGAGACCGGGCCACCTGCCGTAGACCTTCTTGCCTTTCACGTCGCCGCCGATCACGAACATCGACGTCGCGTGGCCGTGGTCGGTGCCGCCATTTCCGTTCTGACGCGCCGTGCGTCCGAATTCCGACATCGTGAGAATCGTGACGTCGGCCATGCGGTTGCCGAGATCCTGCGTGAGCGCCGCGATGGACTTGGCGAAATCATCCAGCCGAGCCGCGAGCTGCCCGGTCGCGCCGCCCTGATTGACGTGCGTGTCCCAGCCGCCCACGTCGGCGAACGCCACCTCGAGTCCGACATCGGCCTTGATGAGCTGCGCGATCTGGCGGAGATGCTGTCCGAACGGCGACCGAGGATACTCGGCGCCGTTCTGCGCCACGTACTGCTGCGGGTTGGCCGCCTTGAGGATCTTCATCGCCTCGAACATCTCGCCGCCCGCCGCGTGCACGACGTCGGCGCTCCCGGTACGGTAGAGTGCCTCGAGCCGTTCCGCCTGCGTGCCGTTGGTGCGGATGGTGAATTCGTCGAGGCTGTTCATCGCGACCGTGGGCGCAGTGCCCTCCAGAATGCGAGGCGTCTGCGGCGTCATCGCCACCGCCTGGAACGGCGACGTTTTGGCGCTGGCCGCCCCCTCGTTGAGCTTGCACTCGTCGCAGGTCCCTTTGACCGCGAGATAGCGATTCAGCCAGCCATCGCGCGTGCCCTTGTTGTCGGGCGTTCCGCTCTCCATGTAGTCCTGCGCGTCGAAGTGCGAGCGCGTGTTGCTCGGGCTGCCGACCGCGTGCACGGGTGCGAGGATCCCGTCGTCCCACATTCGCTTGAAGGGTTCGAGCGACGGATGCAGGCCGAAGAACCCGTCGAGATCGATCGCGGTGTTCGCCGCGCCGGAGGTCGGGCGTGGAATGGCGATCGTCGGCCGCATCTGATAGTACGCGCGTTCGCCGTGCGGCACGACCACGTTGAGCGCGTCGGCCGCGCCGCGCTGAAACAGCACGATCAGCACCTTACCCCGACCATTGCCGCTGAGCGCGGCGCCTTTGAGCAGGTCCTGCGCAAAGACGGTGCGTCGCAGAAACGTGGGGTTGAGTCCCATCGTCGCCAGCGCCATCGCGCCCGACTTCATGAACACTCGGCGGTTCATACCAATATCCTCACGAGTACGCTTTAACGCCGCTGAAATTCGGGAGCACCCAGCGCCAGGCCCACGACCTGGGGCAGGCCTTGCAGATTCACCGGACGGCCAAAGCCGGGGAGCTGGCCACCGCGACCCCCACCCAACACTCGCGCCGGTGGGCCGCCGGCGTTCCTCACACCAGCACCGCCCATCGACGCCGTGTCGGCCGATGGCTGCGCCGCGCCCAGCATCGGATTGTCGCCGCTCATCAGCACCTCGCGTGTCTCGGCCGAGACCTGTCCGCCCAGCATCGACCTGACCACGGCGTCGACCTGTTGCGCCCGCGATTGGGCCCGAAGCGTGGCAAAGTCCGGCCAATTGGTGAGGGCAGCGCCCGGAACCTGTCCAGCGGCCAGCGCCAGGCCGAAGTTGATTCGGTTGAGAATGGCGCCCGTGTTCATCCACGCGTCGCCGTGATCCGGCCAGCCGTCGGGCGTCTGCCGGCCGAAGATCGGCTGGCCGAGTCGCGCGACGATCTGGGCGGTGCGGGGCGTCGTGTCCGGCTGCGCGTTCACGGCGCGCAGAGCGCTCGCCACCAGCTCGAACGGCGTCTTCACCTTGGCGCGGTACGCGGTCCGGCTGAAGAACTCGGGGCTCGTGATCACGCAACGAACGGTTTCGCGGATGTCGCCGTCGCTCTTGCTGAACGTGCCGGCGCAGCGATCGATGAGCGCCCGTGGCGGCTCGTCGCTCACGAAATGCCGGGCAAGCTTGGTCGTGATGAAGCGCGCCGTCGATGGGTGACGAGCGAGCATGTCCAGCACGCGCTCACCTTCGTCCTCGCCGTGTCCCGCCGGAAACTTCTGGCCGAGGATCAGCTTCTCGCCGGCATCGTGAATCGCCGGATTGAACGCGAATTGGCCCGTCTGTCGGTTGAAGGTCCAGCCCGTGAGCGCGCGCGCCACTTCCTGCACGTCCTTCTGGCTGTATCCGCCGTCGACGCCCAACGTGTGAAGCTCCATCAGCTCCCGGGCGTAATTCTCGTTTAGACCGCGACGGCCACGCTGCTGCAATTGCTGCAGGATTCGTTGCCGCTCTTCGGGCGTGGCATTCTGCAGGCGGTCGCGCACCGCCGGCGGCAACTGTTGGCCGGCGCCGATCGCGCCGCGTCCACCGAGCAACCCTGGGCGAAGTCTCCCCCGCGCTCCTCGGCCACGTCCCGCCGGCTGCGCGAGGGTCGGATGCGTGCTGTCGGCTGCGCTCTGCCAGTTGTCCAGGAAGAACAGCATCGCCGGGCTCTTCGCCACGGCGCCAAGAAGATCCCGGAACTTGCCGAGGGCGCGCGGCCGGATGACGTCGCGATCGTACGAAGCGAGGAACAACCGCGTCTGTCCTTTGCCCGAAAAGACGCTGAAATGGTTCTCCCAGAAGTCGACCATCACCTCGTCGAGTTGCCGCTCGGTGGTGACCGCGCGCGCGAGCTGCGCGGACTGGATCTCACCGACGAGCTGCTGAGACTGACGGGCTGCTGCCGCGAGCTGCGGGTTTCCCGCCAGGATGTCGCGCCGTGCAGCGGCCTTGTTCATGGCGGTGTCGCCGCCGTTAGCCGCTTTCACCTGACGCTGAAGCTGCTGCA
>Ga0310811_10009974_pt1 | contig 12274 bp, 10 predicted proteins | sample YCmetagenome_FD_207642 | JGI IMG/M metagenome (GOLD analysis project Ga0310811, IMG submission 207642) | Soil microbial communities from experimental microcosm in Duke University, North Carolina, United States - YC | ecosystem: Engineered > Artificial ecosystem > Soil microcosm > Unclassified ... | reverse complement strand
GTTGAACACGCGCTTGGGGATGACTTCGCCATTGTTCACTTCGGCAAGCGCGAGAAGCCGGCCTGCCACCGTGACATAGACTGTGCCGCTACTATTGGGCGCATCCCGTCCGCGCAACAAAACGGCTTGGCCCCTATGGAGCCTCGCCGCATCAGCCCGAGTGACGGCCAGTGCCGGGATGTCGTCCAGCGCGGTCTCAACGGGCAAAAGCGCGTCGGCGAGGCTGCCCTCGCCAGACGCGGCTCTATTGCACAAAGCCTCCAACTGTTCCAGCAGAATCATGTCGTTCTCGCTGAACGGCCCTACCAGGGTCCGGCGCAACGCGCAGATATGGCCGAAACAGCCGAGAATTCGGCCGATATCGCGGGCGAGGGCGCGAACATAGGTTCCCTTGCCGCATTCGGCCTCGAACACGGACTGGTCGTTATCTATTTGTTCTATAAGGTCTAATTGATGGATCTCGACCGGCCGCGGGGCGAGCTCGACGACCTCGCCGTCGCGCGCCAGATCGTAAGCGCGCTCGCCCTGCACCTTGATCGCCGAATAACGCGGCGGGGTCTGCTCGATGACACCGGTGAACTGCGGCAGCAGCGCGCGGATCGACTCGGCCGTTGGCCTAGCTTCACTCGTCTTCACCACTTGTCCTTCGGTATCGTCAGTGTCGCGCTCCTCGCCCCAACGCACCGTGAAGCGGTAACGCTTGCGGCCATCCATCACGAAGGGAACGGTCTTGGTCGCTTCGCCGAGCGCGATCGGCAGGCCGCCGGAAGCGAGCGGATCGAGCGTGCCGGCATGGCCGGCACGCTTGGCCGAGAACAGCCGCTTCACCACGGCGACCGCTTGCGTCGACGTCATGCCGATCGGCTTGTCGAGCACGATCCAGCCATGGATGTCGCGCTTGTCGCGTCGTGGGTGGTTGTTGTTCTGGCGTTGCTGCCTGGGCGCACGCGGATCGTTATTGCCGCGCGGCTCGTTGCTGCGGACGGGTTCGGAAGAATTATTTTTCGAAACATCGTCCACTTGCTTGTCAATCACGCGCTTGGCGGGAGTTGCAATCATCAATCTTCATCCGAATCGGGTGCGAGGTCTCTCTGCACCGCAGGCGTTCGCAATAATTTCTCGATCCGTTCCGCTTCGTCGAATCGATCGTCGACGCGGAAGCGGATGTCAGGAGCAAATTTCAGGTTAACGCGCCGCGCGACCTCGCCGCGCAGATGCTTCTTGTTGCGCTCCAGCGCTGCGAGCACGATGTCCGTGTCGCGTCCGCCGAGCGGCATGACATAAATGGTTGCGAGCTTCAGGTCCGGCGACATGCGAACCTCCGGCACGGTAATGATGTGGCCCTCAAGGTCGGTGTCGTGAACGTTACCGTGCGCGAGAATATCGGCAACAGCGTGGCGCACCGCTTCGCCGACGCGCAATTGTCGCTGCGAGCCGCCGGGCGTCGAACTCTTCCTCTGATGATGGCGAGGCATCTTTCGAAATCCAAATTGCTCGTCACCCGCCTTGTGCACAATTGCGCACGTAGGGCGGGCGATCCAATCCTGCTCCAAGCTGGTTCAGACTTAAGGGATGCCCCGCTTACGCGGGGCATGCCATCCTGATCAAGATCCGGGCGCTTCGTAAGATTTGGACTTACAGCGAGCGCTGGATCGTCTCCACGCGATAACACTCGATAACGTCGCCGACGCGCATGTCGTGATAGCTCTCGAAGGCCATGCCGCATTCCTGGCCGGCCACGACTTCTTTCACTTCATCCTTGAAACGCTTCAGTGTCGAAAGCTTGCCTTCATGCACGACGACGTTGTCGCGGATCAGCCGGACATTGGCGCCGCGTTCCACGGTGCCGTCGGTGACGCGACAGCCCGCAACCTTGCCGACCTTGGAAATGTTGAAAATTTCCAGGATCTGCGCATTGCCGAGCATGGTCTCGCGCAATGTGGGCGCGAGCAGGCCGCTCATGGCTTTCTTCACGTCATCCACAAGGTCGTAGATGATATTGTAGTAGCGGATCTCGATGCCGTTGCGCTTGGCGGCCGCTGCCGCCTCCTTGTTGGCGCGGACGGAGAAGCCGATGATCGCGGCGTTGAAACCTTCCGCCAACGTCACGTCGGATTCGGAAATGCCGCCGACGCCTGCATGCAGGATGCGCGCTGCGACTTCCTCGGTGCCGAGCTTTTCGAGCGAGCCGAGGATTGCCTCGAGCGAGCCCTGCACGTCGGCCTTGACGATCAGCGGGAATTCCTTGCGGCCCGACGTCTTGAGCTGCGACATCATCTGCTCGAGCGAGCCGCGCATGCCGGAGACGGACGCGGCCGCATTCTCGCGCTTCTGGTGCGCGCGGTAGCTCGTGATCTGGCGGGCTCGCGCTTCGTTCTCGACCACTGCGAGACGATCGCCGGCTTCCGGCGGACCATTGAAGCCGAGCACCTCGACCGGCACGGACGGGCCGGCTTCGTCGACGGTCTCGCCCTGGTCGGAGATCAGCGCGCGGACGCGGCCCATCTCGGCGCCGGCCACGATGATGTCACCGACCCCGAGCGTGCCGCGCTGAACCAGCACGGTCGCGACCGGGCCGCGGCCACGATCGAGCTTGGCTTCGATCACGGTGCCTTCGGCGGGTCGATCGGAATTGGTCTTGAGGTCGAGCAATTCCGCCTGCAGCACGATCATTTCGAGCAGGCGGTCGAGATTGGTCTTGTTCTTGGCAGAGACCTCGACGTCGACGACGTCGCCGCCGAGCGATTCGACCTGCACCTCGTGCTGCAACAGCTCGGTGCGCACGCGCTCCGGCCTGGCGTCGGGCTTGTCGATCTTGTTGATCGCGACGATCATCGGCACCTTGGCCGCCTTGGCGTGGTTGATCGCTTCCACCGTCTGCGGCATCACGCCGTCATCGGCGGCAACCACCAGCACCACGATGTCGGTGACCTTGGCGCCGCGGGCGCGCATCGCGGTGAACGCGGCGTGGCCGGGCGTGTCGATGAAGGTGATCATCTTGCCGCTCTCGGGCGATGCCACCTGATAGGCGCCGATATGCTGGGTGATGCCGCCGGCTTCGCCGGAGACTACGTTGGCGTGGCGCAATGCGTCGAGCAGCGAGGTCTTGCCATGGTCGACATGGCCCATCACGGTCACGACCGGCGAGCGCGGCTCGGTGTCGGTGGAATCGTCGACGACGTCGAACAGGCCTTCCTCGACGTCGGAAGCGGCCACGCGCTTGACGGTGTGACCCAATTCCTCGGCGATGAGCTGCGCGGTGTCGGCGTCGATCACGTCCGTGATCTTGTGCATCGCGCCCTGCTTCATCAGCATGCGGATCACGTCGACGGCGCGCTCCGACATGCGGTTGGCGAGCTCCTGGATGGTGATCGCCTCGGGGATCGTAACTTCGCGGACCAGCTTTTCCTTCTGCTCGTTGGAGGCATGCCCCTTCAGGCGCTGGGTGCGGCGGCGGAACGAAGCAATCGAACGCTCGCGCACGTCGTCGGCGTTGAGCGCGGTGACGACCGTGAGGCGGCCGCGTTGCTTTTGCGGGCCTGGCTTATGAGTGGTCTTGGGCGCGGCAACCGGACGCGCGGCGCCGCCGGGGCCGCGACGAACCATGCGCGGACCCTCGTCTTCCTCCGCTTCGGCGGCAACGCCCGGCGCTCTGGGGGTCGGCAGCATGGCCGGCGTGCGCGCGCCCGGAGCGCGGGCCGTCGCCGGAGCACGGGCGGCCGGAGCACGGGCCGCGGCTGGGGAGGCTGCGTTCGCAGTTGCAGGCGCGGCAGCCGGACGCGTCGAAGCGGCCGCGGCGGCCTCGGCTTCGCCAAAGCGCTTCTTGGCTTCCTGTTCGGCCTTGCGCTTGGCTTCCTCCTCCACGCGATGACGTTCTTCTTCCGCCTTGCGGCGGGCCTCGGCCGCTTCGCGTTCGGCCTGCTCGATGCCCTCGCGGCTCGCGCGCCGCTTGGCCTCTTCCTCGGCCTGTCGGCGTTCCTCGATCTCTCGCGCGCGGGCATCTGCCAGCGCGCTGACGCGTGCGGCGTGCTCGTCCTCGGTCAGCGTCTGCAGCACAACGCCGGAAGGTTTCCGTGGCGGCGCCGATGGTTGCCCACTTGGTGCCGGACGGCCGCCGAGCGGGGCCTTGGCGGCGGGCGCCGCAGCTTTCGCTCCGGCAGTTGCCGGTTCGGGAGCCGAATGCGGAGCCTCGGCGGGGCCGTCCCCACCGACGCGGCGCTTGCCGCGCTTCTCGACCACGACCTGCTTGGTGCGGCCATGCGGAAAACTCTGGCGCACGGTGCCCGTCTCGACGCGCGGCTTGAGCGTCAAGGTCTTGCTTTGGACACTCAGCTTCTTGTCGCCGGGAGTATTCTGGTCGGCCATTCAGTAGTCCTAATTCTATGGTGCGCGAACGCACCGTCGTTTGACGCGATCGTTGCTATATCGAATTCCTGGCCACGGTTCCGGCAGTCTTGTCGGCGTCGGCCAACCGGTATCGGACCAGAATTTGGCTGCGCGACAGGAAAGTGTTGCTCGCCGGGCCCGCGAGCAGCGCAGCATGTACCACATTTGACCGGCCCAATGCCAAATCCAATTCTGCAGAGGTCAGTGCAGTAATGACGGGCAATTCGGGCGTTTCCGCCCTGTTCCCCGTATTTTGGCGCGCCGCCGCATCCAATTTCCGGATTCCGTCCTCGGCGCCGTCGGCGGCGTGGATCAGGGCTGCGACTGGACCCCCATTTTGGCGGTTCCGCAGCGCCGCCTCGACCTTGGCAAAGCCGGCCACGACCTGGCCGGCCTTGGCGGCAATCGCCAGCGCCTCGACTGCGCTGCGGGAAAGGAGGTTTTCGGTGTCGGCAGCAAGCGACGGCGCCACGCGGACGTCACGCTTGAATCCCTTAGCAAATTGGTGACGCCGGACGGCTTCCGCAACCGTCTTATGGGAGGCCGTTAACCACAATCCCCGGCCGGGCAGCTTGCGCTTGATGTCGGGGACGACCTCGCCGGTGGGCGAGACGACGAAGCGGATCAGCTCGCTGACAGGGCGCTGCTCGCGGCTGACCGCGCACATACGAACGGTCGCGGACTTGCCGGTCCGCGGTCCGTCGTCGAGGTCGGGGTCAGCCAAAGCAAGCATGCGCGGGGCATCTCCTTGCGCCTTAAGCAGCAGGCTGGTCTTCGGAGGCCTCAGCCTCCTCGGACGGCTTGGCGAGATCGGCCTCGGTGATCCAGCCGGCCTTGACGCGGGCCTGCATGATCATCGCTTCCGCATCATCGCGGGAGAGCTCGATGCCGTCGAGAATCCCGGCATGCTTGGTAGGCTCGCCGCCTTCCTTGCGCTCGGTCCAGCCGACCAGATCGTCGGTGGCGCAGCCGGCCAGGTCCTCGACCGTCTTGATGTCGTTCTCGCCGAGCTTGACCAGCATCTTCGAGGTCACGCCGGGCACCGTCTTCATGGCGTCCTCGACGCCGAGCTCCTTGCGCTTGGCCTCGAGCTCGGCTTCCTGCTGCTCCAGATATTCCTTGGCGCGATTCTGCAGCTCGGTCGCGGTCTCCTCGTCAAAGCCCTCGATGCCGGCGAGATCCTTGACGTCGACCAGCGCGAGTTCCTCGACCGACGTAAAGCCTTCGGAAGCGAGCAACTGGCCAACGACCTCGTCGACATTGAGCGATTCCATGAACACGCGGGTGGAGTTCTCGAAGTCGGCCTGGCGGCGCTCCGATTCCTCCTGCTCGGTCAGGATGTCGATGTCCCAGCCGGTGAGCTGGGAGGCGAGGCGCACGTTCTGGCCGCGACGGCCGATCGCCAGCGAAAGCTGGTTGTTGGTGTCGGGCACCACGACCTCGATGCGCTCGCGGTCCTCGTCGATGACCACCTTGGCGACTTCGGCGGGCGCCAGCGCGTTGACGACGAAGGTCGCGATGTCGGGCGACCACGGAATGATGTCGATCTTCTCGCCCTGCAGCTCGTTCACCACGGCCTGCACGCGCGAGCCGCGCATGCCGACGCAGGCGCCGACCGGATCGACCGAAGAATCGCGCGAGATCACGCCGATCTTGGCGCGCGAGCCGGGATCGCGGGCGACCGCCTTGATCTCGACGATGCCGTCATAGATTTCCGGCACTTCCTGCGCGAACAGCTTCGCCATGAACTGCGGATGGGTACGGGAGAGGAAAATCTGCGGCCCGCGGGTCTCGCGGCGCACGTCGAAAATATAGGCGCGGACGCGGTCGCCGTTGCGGAACACCTCGCGCGGCAGCATCTCGTCACGGCGGATGATGGCTTCGCCACGGCCTAGATCGACGATGACGCTGCCATATTCGACGCGCTTGACGATGCCGTTGACGATGTCGCCGATGCGGTCCTTGAATTCCTGATATTGCCGGTCGCGCTCGGCCTCGCGCACCTTCTGCACGATCACCTGCTTGGCCGACTGCGCGGCGATGCGGCCATATTCCAGCGGCGGCAGCGTGTCGGCGATGGTGTCGCCGATCTGCGCGCCCGGATTGGCCCGGCGTGCATCTTCCAGCGAAATCTGGTTGGCAGAATTTTCCACGTGCTCGACCACGAGCATGTGGCGCGACAGCCGCAGCTCGCCCTTCTTGGCGTCGATCTCGGCATGCACGTCGGTCTCGCTGCCATAACGCGCCCGAGCCGCCTTGGCGATGGCATCCTCCATCGCCGCGATCACGATGCCGCGGTCGATCGATTTCTCGCGCGCGACGGCATCCGCAATCTGCAGCAGTTCGAGTTTATTGGCGCTGACGGCCATGGCTAGTCTCCCTCGGTAGGATCGATGTCGCCCCTGCGCGCCCTTTCGGCGGCGAGGCGATGTTGCTTGGTGTTCTTCGGTGCCGGCTTCTTCGCCGGCCTTTGTTTCTGGGCTTTGGCGTGCGGCGGTTGCGGCGGCTCGATGCCAAGCTCGCGCTTGAGCTCGCGCTCGGCGGCCTTGCCGCGTCGCATCGATTCGGCGATCAACTCGTCGGTCAGTACGAGCCTCGCCTCACTGATGTCTTCCATCGTGAGCAGCACGTCGGCCTCTTCGGAAGCCGACGCATCGTCGCGGCGGATGCGCACCTTGTCGCTCTCGACGCCGGCCAGGGTTCCGCGGAAGCGCTTGCGGGCCTGATGGGCCACCGCCATCTCGACCTTCACGAGGTGGCCGGCATAGCGCTCGAAATCGGAGCGGCGCACCAGCGGCCGGTCGATGCCCGGTGAGGAAATTTCAAGTCTGTAGGCGCGATCGATCGGGTCGGCGATATCGAGCACCGGTGAGAGCGCCCGGGATACCGCCTCGCAATCGTCGATCAGCATGGTGCCATCAGGCCGTTCCGCCATGATCTGGACGGTGCAGCCGCCCTCGCCGGAAATCCGGATCCGCACCAGCCGGTAGCCCAGCTGCTGCAGCACCGGCCCGGCAATCGCCGACACGCGCGCTGCAACGCCCGGTTCTACGACCAGGCGTGGTTCGGACAGCAATTCGGCGTCCACGGAACCGGCAATCGGATCGATCATGTCCAGCGTCAAACGGGCTCTTTGCTAGCTTTGTCCAGGCCGCCATCGGCGGCTCCGGGCGTTAACCTTCCCCGTCCCCGGCCGAAACCGGCGGCAGGCGGGCTCAGGTAATAAAAAAGAGCGGGTCCCGCGGGGCCCACTCTCAATACGCGTTTCGTATGAGACAGCTAAGTTGTGGTTGATATAGCCCTTTCCGCACCCACCGGCAAGTCCGGACCGGATTAATTTGCCGTGCTGGAGGGCTTTAGAGCCTAACCCTTCCTTCACCAAGCCACCGCTAAAATTGCGGGAAATCTCGTCCTTGGCCGGCGTCCGGTCCTCACCGGCGAGATCAGAGGCTCAGGCGCGGTCGAGCGCGACAGAAGCGGTTGAGCAAGTTGGATGACGGTCGCCACCACGCTGATCCCCGGACTTGATGAGATTGTCAGGAATGGCGATCCGCAGCGCCGAGACGAGGCCGCGCGCCGCATCGCCGACCTGTTCTTCCAGGACGCCGCGAACTTGCGGCCGCACCACATCGATCTGTTCGACGAAATCCTGCTCGACCTCGTTCCTCGCGCTGAATTGATCACGCGCGCCGAGCTTGCCGAACGGCTCTCGCTGATTGCCAATGCGCCGCGTGTCCTGATCGGGCGGCTGGCACGCGAGAACGAGATTCTGGTGGCGGGGCCGATCCTGCGCCGCTCGCCGGTGCTGGACGAGGGGGCGCTGCTCGAGATCGCCCGCGTGAAGGGACAGAGCCATCTGCTGGCGATGTCGGAACGACCGAAACTGTCGCCCGATCTGACCGATGTGATCGTCGAGCGCGGCGACCGCGAGGTGGTCCGTCGTACCGCCGGCAATGCCGGAGCCAAATTCTCCGAGACCGGCTATACCGAGCTCATCAAACGCGCGAGCCAGGACGGCGTGCTGACGCTGACGGTTGGCCAGCGCGAAGACCTTTCCGACAAGCGGTTGAAGCAGTTGCTCGCGGGTTCGCTCGACGTCGTCCGCCGCCGGCTGTTCGACGTCGTGAAGCCGGATCGGCAAAATGCGATCAGGCAGGCGGTGGCCGAGATCACCGGCGTGGCCGAACGTTTCGACAGCAAGCGCGATTTCGCGCCGGCCCAACGCACCATCCTCGCGCTGCACGAGGCTGGCGGTCTCAACGAAGCGGCGCTGCTCGGCTTTGCCAAAAGCTTCCGTTACGAGGAAGCCATCGCTGCGCTGTCGGCGATGTCGGGCGTGAAAATCCCGACCCTCGACAATCTGATATCGAGCGACCGCTACGATCCGATCCTGATCATCAGCAAGACCATCGGGCTCGAATGGGCGACCGTGCGCGCGCTGATCCTGCTGCGCCTCGGGCCGAACCGGGTGGCCGCACCGTCCGACATCGAAAGCGCGCGGGTGAATTTCGCCAAGCTGATGCCGTCCACCGCCGAGCGCGTGGTGGGATTCTGGAAGGCGCGACAGACGATCTGACGTGCGCCGCCCTTTTCAACCCCGCCGCGGCCCAGTTATGGTCGCGACAAGGAGCGCCATAGCGCCACAGGGGAGGTTGGGATGCTGGCAGAAGACGCCGTTCAGTCGCACGCTAAAAATATAGCTGACGTCGGATACACCGTGATCGAGGGCGCGGCCTCACCCGATCTGGTCGAGGGATTGAAAGCGGCAGTTGAACGGATCGAACGCGAGCATCACCTCGGACCGGCCAAGACATCTTTCGAAGGTTTCAAGACGCTGCGCGTCAACAACCTTCTCACCTATGACGACATCTTCTGGAAGGTGCCTCTGCACGAAAACGTGCTGCCGGTGGTCGAGCGCGTGCTGGACAAGGAATGTCTGCTCTCATCGTTCTGCTCGCTGGTGCTTGGCCCGGGCCAGGAGGCGCAGCCGATCCACGAGGACACGCAGCTCATTCCGCTGCCGCGCCCGCACATTCCCATCACCGTGAATGCGATCTGGGCCCTGTCCGATTTCCGTCAGGACAACGGCGCGACGCGTATCGTACCGGGCAGCCACAAATATGATTCATCGCCGGAATACGGCAAGGAATACGACGCGGTCGTCGCGACCATGCAGGCCGGCAGCGTGATGCTGTTTGACAGCGCGTTGTGGCATGGTGGCGGCGCCAACGCTAGCGACGAACGGCGCTTCGCCTTCTCCTGTGCCTATTGCTGGGGCTGGATGCGACAACAGGAAAACCTGCAACTCGGCATTCCCCAGGCGACGGCGCGCCGTTTCCCGCGCCGACTGCAGGAATTGTGCGGCTATAGTGTCTACAAGGGACAATTCGGCCACATCGACAACCGCGATCCGATCGAACTGCTGGGCCGCGAGCGTGGCAAGCGCATGGTGTGGGAAGCCACCGATGCCAGGAAGGCACGGATGACCGGGACGGCGAAGCGCTAATTAGTCGACACGTTCGAAGCGCAAATAGTTAGCCACACGACCCTCGCGCTCGGCTTTGAGGCCATAGCGGGTCATGGTGTAGCCATCCCAAGGCAGACGCCAATCATCGGCGCGCTCCGCCATCCAGTGAAAATCCGCCGAGCGCAACAGATGCCACAGTGTCCAGGCGCAGTAATCGTCGATGTCGCTGACAAAGCGAAACTCGCCGCCCGGTGTGATCACACGCGCCATCGCGGCGATGGTGGCGTCCTGCACAAAACGGCGCTTCCAGTGCCGTCGCTTCGGCCAGGGATCAGGATGGATCAGATCGATCCGCGCCAACGATTGCGCCGGCAGCCAGCTCAGGAGCTCGGCTGCATCGCCGGCCAGCAGGCGGATATTGCCGATATTGTTCGCCTCGATCTGTGCGAGGATTTTCGCCATGCCGTTGACATAGGGCTCGCAGCCGATGAAGACGGTGTCCGGAAACTTCCGGGCTTCCGCCACCAGATGTTCGCCGCCGCCAAAGCCGATCTCGAGCCGCACGGCCCGCGGCGCGGGATCGAACAGCTCCGCAATAGCGGACGGCGCTGCGGCCGTGATGTCCAGCGAAAGATGCGGCAGCAGATTCTCGATCAAATCCGCTTGGTGCGGCCGCAATTTGTGGCCCTTGCGGCGGCCAAAGAACGAGCCGTGCGCATGGTGCGCTGCATCATCGCCGAATGAATCGTCGCTGCGGCTGGAGCCGCGAGATGGCGCGGTCATCGCAGCGTCTGATAGAGGCGGTAAAGCAGTCGCGCCCGCGGCTCGATCGAGGAAATGTAGAGCTGCTCGTAATGGGTATGCGCACCCTTGCCGTCGACACCGAGGCCGTCGAGGGTTGCAGTATAGGGCGCGGTGAAATTGCCGTCAGAGCCGCCGCCGGTGAAGGTATCGACCAGATCGAAGTCCAATTCAGCCGCGAGTATTTTGGCGTGCTCGTAGAGCGCCGCGCCCGCATTGCCTTTCTCGTAAGGCGGACGATTGAGTTCGCCCGTGACCGTGACGGTGACGCCTTCGCTGCGCGATTTGATGCCGAGGATTTTGGGCACGATCTCTTCGGCGTCCGCGATCGTTGGCAGACGCGCGTCGACTTCGGCATAGGCCTCTTCAGCAATCACGTTCGGCCGCGTGCCGCCCTTGACCACGCCGACATTGACGGTGATGCCGCGCCTGGGATCGTTCATCGCTTCCAGCGTCTGGATCACGTTGGCGAGCTCACGGATGGCGCTGCGGCCATCCTGGGGCCGCGTGCCGGAATGTGCGGGCACGCCCTTGATGAAGACTTCGAAGCGTCCGACACCCTTGCGGCCGGTCACGATCTTGCCGCCGTCACGCGCCGGCTCTGTCACCAGCACATATTTCGCTTTCCGACCTTCCTTCTCGATCAGCGCGCGCGAGGTCGGACTGCCGATCTCCTCATCGGAGACATAGAGCTGGGTGATGCCAAGCGGCGATCGGCCGCCATCGGCGCAGAGATGCCGGAAGGCGTGATGGGCGATATAGGCGCCGCCCTTCATGTCGTAGATGCCCGGACCGAACGCAGAGTCGCCCTCGACCTTGAACGGCAGGCGCTCGATAAATCCCAAGGGATGCACGGTGTCGAGATGGCTGAGGACCAGGATGCCCGGCGCATCCTGTCCCCACGACGAGCGCGCCACGAGATGATCGCCGCAACCGTCCCGGCCAGCGATACGCTCAACGCTCGCCGGCAGATCGCGATAGAGACCGGCGACCAGGCTTGCGAGCTTGTTGACCTGCTCGGGCGCTTCCGTCGGCGACTCGATTTCGACCCAGCTCTGGATGCCGGCGAGAATGGTGAGGGAATCGAAAGGGTTTTGAACGGTCATGGCCATGCCGGAAGGAGGTGAGCACATCTCTCATGCGCTCGCCCCCTCGGGCGCGTCAATGGGGATATCGGCGCTCAGCGCTTCTCGGGCGCCTCGCGCGCGGCGATCTGTTCGACCAGATCGACGATGCTGCGGCGGAGCTTGGCATCGGTGATGCGCGTGAATGCGCGCGTCAGCGCCAGGCCTTCCGAGGTCGCGAGGAAGTCGGAGATATAGGAAGGCGAGGCGCCCTCGGCAAAACCGTCGGCTGACGTGATGCCGGTCGGACCTCCCTCGAACAGGAAAGAAACCGGGACCTGGAGGATTTCGGAGATCTGCTGGATGCGGCTGGCACCAACCCGGTTGGTGCCTTTTTCATATTTCTGAATCTGCTGGAAGGTGAGGCCCAACGCTTCGCCGAGCTTCTCCTGGCTCATGCCCAGCATGATACGGCGCATTCGCACCCGGCTGCCGACATATTTGTCAACAGGGTTCGGTGCTTTGGTCGACATTTCCGACTCTCCTTGGGATCAGG
>Ga0310811_10009973_pt1 | contig 12274 bp, 19 predicted proteins | sample YCmetagenome_FD_207642 | JGI IMG/M metagenome (GOLD analysis project Ga0310811, IMG submission 207642) | Soil microbial communities from experimental microcosm in Duke University, North Carolina, United States - YC | ecosystem: Engineered > Artificial ecosystem > Soil microcosm > Unclassified ... | reverse complement strand
CGGAGCGCTACGCGGACAGCTACCAGTGGCGCTGCTACCTGTCGTGGTTCGGATTCGACTGGTTCACCTACAACGTGTTCGAAGCGTATCAGCCGGCCGCTGAGCCAGGACTGTACATCGTGCGCAACCTGCACCCGCTCACGTTCACGCGCTATCCCGAACTGGACGCGGACGTTGCCCGCGTGGCGCGCGACTACGTGCATTTCATTCGTGAGTACGTACCGGAGCTTGCCGCGTTATGAGCCGAACCTTTGTGCTGCGCGCGCCCGAACACGCGCAATCCATGCTGGCGTACATCAAGGCCAACGCGGGCCCGCAGGCGGCCGCCAGGAAGCCGCTCGTCATCACGGTGGACATTTACAAGGCGCGGCGCACCAGCGATCAGAACCGCATGCTGCACGCCCTGCTGAACGACATTGCCGAACAGGCCGTGATCGACGGCAAGCAGTTCGATGTCGAGACATGGAAGGACTGGATCAAGCGCCGGTTTATCGGCATCGAAGAAGTGACCATGCCGGACGGTAGCCGGCTCGACAAAAGCATCAGCACCACCACGCTCAACGTGGGCGAGTTCAGCGAACTCATCGAACGCGTCCGTGCGTGGGCCATTAACGACCTCGGCATTACCCTTTCCTAGGAGCCCGCATGTTCGCCGTAACCAACCACCTCGCGAAGATCGTCAGCGTCACCAACGTATCGGAGAAGCACGGGAAAGAACGTGTCCCGGCTCTCTCGGTCGGCCTGTATCTCGTCGGCTCCGGCTCGATGCTCGACCAGTTCGACAGCGCGCTGCGCCCGATGCTTTATCGCAAGCCGCAGCCGACGCCCGGCGGCCTGCCGCTCGAATACGACGACAACGAACTGACCGAGCTGCGGTTTCCGTTCATGCGCAATCTCGCTTGGGATCGCAAATACGCCGGCTACATGCTGCGCTTCCGCATCGGCGCGAGCGGCGCAGACGATGTTCTGTTGGCCGAATGCGGCCTGAAGGACATTCGCTTTGTGGCGCAGGAAGGCGGATCGGTCGGCATCGGGTTCAAGGTCACGGCGCACCCGAAGGATGAAGTCGACCACGGGAAAATCTGCGTGCGTTTGCAGCAGGAAATATTCGTCGACCTGACGCCACCGGACACGATGCCGACGCTGTTCGACGGACAGAACGAAGACGCGGACGACGAGCGCGATCCGTTCGAAGGCAGCGATCTGGCGCAGGACGAAACGCGTATCGACTAACCCCCCGCGCGCAGTCCACGCCGGTCTGCGCGTTTCCCGGTGCTCGTACGGGCCGGGCTTTTTATACCGAGTGCCATGGCTGCGTATTACAACGACACCGATCCATACGCAGCGCAGTGGCTGCGCAACCATTAGAGGTTTCCGTGAGCAACATCTATCGGCACAAGTTCTTTTCGCATTGCCCGAACAACGGGCAGCCGATCGAATACACCGTCGAGATCACTGTGCCGAAGACCTCGAAGATCATGGTCGAGCACATCGTGACCGCCGGAAGGCTGTGCGACAACGCCTACCACGAACGCATCGCAGACTGCTTCTTCGATCAATTCGGCGGCCAGCAGGTAATCACCGCGCACCATCACGGCGTCGATATTGAAACGCGCCGTGGGTTCGCCGACGAGATCTGCTGCGACGGACGGCTGACGCAGCGCGTAATCGTAGGCAACACGACCTACGAGAAAGGCGTTGAGGCAATCCACGCGATCAAGGCGGCATCGCGGCAAGCAACCGGTTGCGACCCATACTTCGACAAGGAATGCGCATGAAAGTCTATCTTTGCGGTCCAATCAATGGTTGCACCGATGCGGAATGCAATGACTGGCGCTCATACGCAAAGAGCCGCCTGCCTGACACGCTGGATCCGATGCGGCGCGACTACCGCGGTCGCGAAGCTGAATCGGTCAATGAGATCGTCGAACTCGACAAGCGCGATGTGGCTGCGAGTGATGTGATTCTGGCGAATTGTCCGAAGCCCAGCGTTGGCACGAGCATGGAGGTTTTCCTTGCATGGCAGCAGGGCAAGATCGTAATCGCCGTCGCACAAGAGCCGGTGAGTCCGTGGCTTCGGTATCACAGCACAAAGATCGCACCGACCATCAAGGACGCCATCGACTGGTTGGAAAGCATCTAATGATTCCGTATCACGGATTGCCCATTACGCCGGCCACGGCTGCGACGTACGCAATCTCGGGCGGTCATGCGTTCGTTTGCTTCCGGCACCCCGACCAACTTGGTCTTGTTCTTGAAGTCTGCCAAAGTTTTGCGGCTGATAACGGAGCCTACCCAGCATGGCGCAGTGGCGATCCTGTAACGGATTGGAGCGCGTACTACGCTTGGATACGCGAACTGATGCGGTACCCGAGTTTCGATTTCGCAGTTATTCCTGACGTGATTGACGGCAGCGAGGCAGAGAATGACGCATTGATCGCTGAATGGCATGCGCAAGGCTTTCCGATCTGGGTCGGCGCGCCAGTGTGGCACATGCACGAAGACCTGGATCGTCTCAAGCGACTTGCGAGCATTTATCCTCGGATTTGCATCGGCAGCTCGGGCGAATACGCTGCCATCGGCACAGCAAAATGGTGGAACCGGATGGCTGAAGCTATGGATGCGATATGCGACGAGACGGGGAGACCGATTTGCAAGGTCCACGGCCTGCGCATGCTCGATCCTGATGTGTTTACCCGACTTCCGCTCGCGAGTGGCGACAGCACTAACATCGGCCGCAACATCGGGATCGACAAAGCTTGGCGAGGTACCTACACGCCACCCACGAAAGAGGCTCGAGCGCTTGTCATGCGACAGAGAATCGAGGCCCATCAATCAGCGACGAGATGGAATCGGGAAAGCGCTCCGATACAGAGCGGCCTCGATCTATTCGCAGCCTAACCACCCTCTAGCCGGCCATCCGGCGAATATTTAGGGGCGATTGAGCGCCTAACCCACCGCACAACCATTAGAGGACGTTGACATGCCCGCAGCGAAACAGGCAAAGCCGGATTGGCTGAAAGCGAAAGTGCACACCTCGCGCATGACGATGGACATCGACGGACCATTGAAGGCGGCACTGCCAGATCTGCTTTACATGCTCGACACGCCGTCGCGCGAGAAGGCGCTCGCAAAGATGAAGGAAATTCACGATGACATCTGCAAGCGCGAGCAAGAGCAAGAATCTGGTGGTGTGGCCGCCTAACTCAACGTGCAACCATTAGAGGCTTACCCGATGTCGTTTCGAACGATCGTTGCAGACCCTCCGTGGTGGCCATCGCTACACAGGAACACGAAGGGTCGAACGAACCCGGGCGCATACCGTCCGGGCCCGCAGCATTTCTACCCACTCATGAATGTTGACGACATCTGCCGGCTCGTACCGCCGAGCGCGAAGCAGGCGCACCTCTGGCTATGGGTCATCAATCAGCACATCGATTGGGGCTATCAGGTAGCGCGCGCCTGGGGATTCGAGCCGCAGCAGATGATCACTTGGTGCAAGCCGGGGTATGGAACGGGTCAATTCCAGGGGAACAGTGAGCATGTACTCGTTTGCCGCAAGGGATCACCGGCAGGCAATGCATTCGGCAAGACGGGCGGCACGCACTTCAAATGGCCGCGCGGGCGGCACAGCGAAAAGCCGACCGAATTCTTCGAACTCGTCGAGCGCGTATCTCCTGGCCCCTATCTGGAGATGTTCGCGCGCACCGAGCGTCGAGGCTGGGAGCGATTCGGCAACGAGGTCGAATCAACCGTCCAGATAGCAGCGTGAGGATCGGCATGACTATCGAATCAACAGCATCGTCTAACAGCAATAGCGCTGATGCAGGGGAGGGATCGTGAGCAATTACGACGACCTGATTGTGAGACTGCGCGCTGGAGCAACCGTGCCTTTGGCATACAAGATTGAGCATCAGCCTCCATCCAGGAAGCCTCCATCCAGGAAAGAGTTGGAAGCCGCCGATGCACTCGAAGCGCTCCAGCGCGAGCGCGACGAACTATCCAACGCACTTGCCGCAGCCAAAGCCGACGCTGCAACCGCATGGGAGCGTCACGCAATGGCGAACCGTCTCGGCAACGCAGCGCGGCAGGAACTTGCCGACGCGAAGCAGGGGACCGAAGACATTCGCGCCGTTCTCAAAGCCGTCAGCCCGCGAGCATTTGCGCAGATGGAGAAGATAAGGAGTGAGGCGTGAACGATGACCTTGCTGCGCGTTTGCGCGATGCACACAAGAGGGACATTGTTGATTTCGACTTGTATCTAGACGCAGCTTCTGCCATTGAGGCGCTGCACATTGACGCCAATCGATATCGCCACCTCCGAGAATGCAACAGCGGCTCGCTGGTGATTGTCCACATTCTTGGCGTAGGCGACGACGATCAAGTCGTGTTGACCGAGACTGACGCAGATGCTGCGCTCGACGCCGCAATTAAATCCGGGAGCGAGGGATAGCCATGCCGATACCCAGCGGAATCTATATCGAAGGCTCATGCGAGCGCAAATGCTGCGAGCTGATCGACCTGCGCGGCCCGATGTGCATCGAGGAAATGGCCGAGCGCACCGGGCATCACATCGTCTCGATCCGCAGCGCGGTATCGAAGGCGGTCAAGGGTGGCTATCTCAAGCGAACGGGCAAGGTCGTGCGCCGTGGCACCGGTCACCCGAAGCCGACGTACAGGCGCACCAAAAAGCCTCTGCCGGCGGTTCTAAAGGAATTGCATCCGCTGCCGCTCGCGCAGAGGTTCCGGGCGTTCCGGCATCCGTTTGACGTTGCTCTGTTTGGCGAATATGCGAGGGCATGATGGAAACGAACGATATCAATACCGCGGTGCGGGCCGTCGAAATATACGCTGCGCGCCATCCGAGGCCGACGCAGGTTAACCAGAAGCAGGCGGCTGAAATGCTCGGCGTGAGCCCGCGCACGGTGCACAACCTGCTGAAGTCCGGCGTCCTCAAGCTCAACCGGTGCGGGCTCATTCCGGTCGAGATGATCGACGCCGCGCTGCGAGCCAGCTAGATGCGCGCTGCTATATCTTCCTCGCTCTCGCGGTAGTACACCCTCGAGAGCATCTCCAGATCCTTGTGCCCGCTGATCTTGGACAGCGTGAGCACATCCACCTTACGGGCAAGCCGCGTCAGAGCCTCCGCGCGCGTATCGCGGAACTGGATGCCCTCGATCCTGCATCGCGCCTTCGCCTTGCGGAACAATGTGTCCAGCGATTCGGCGTCGACGGTGAAACAGCGTTCGCGGTCCGCGACAGGCTTCAGCAGACGCACCGCGTGTCGCGTCAGCGGGATGCGCCGCGGCTTCTGCGTCAGATACTGCGTCTTGTGTTGCACCGTCGCCACGCGGCGCTCGATATCCAGCGTGCCCTTCCCCAGCCTCAATATCTCGCTGACGCGCATGCCGGCGCGCAGCGCGACCAGAAACGCCAGCGCCACTTCCTGACTTTTCGTCTCCGGCGCCACGCCAGACACATAACCGAGCGCGCGCACCAGCGGCCGCACTTCTTTCCACGGGTCGACGCGGCGATCGCGCGGCGGGGCCTCCAGCGGAATCTTGAGACCGTCGAATGGGTGATGATGGATCCAGTGCCATTCCTTGCGCGCGGTGATGAATACGTTGCGCAGCAGGTTGATGTCGCGCACCACCGAGGACGCCGACACCTTTTTCAGGCGCGCGTCGCGCCATTCGACGAGCTGAGGCGTCTTGAAGTCGGCCAGGTGCAGCGCGGCCAGATGCGGGAAATCGCGTTCGAACGCGGCGAGGCGCAAGCGCTCCTTGTGCTCGCCCTGCTTCGTGCTGGACACGTCGCGTACGTAGCGCGCGAACGCGTCGGATACGGTATGGATTTCGGCCGCGTCCGCGCCCTGTCGCGCCCGTATCTCAGTCTCGCGCGAACTAGCCCATATCTTAGCCTCGCGTTGAGTACGGAACACTTTCGTCTGCCTCACCCCATACACAAAAATATGGGCTCGCCATCCGTCACCATGCTTGGTAAATGAAGCCATGAGTAGTGCCCTGAGTGATCCGTGAGCAGCGGAGTGTACAAATTTCCTTTCCAGGCGGCAAATACGAGCACCCAACCCTCTACGCAGACCCTTGATTTCATTATATTTCCGATTTAAGCAGCAACAACCGGAAGTGCTGTTGGTACCGGGGACCGGACTCGAACTCCCATAAATATGTGGATTTTCGCCCATCGTGCGTAGATAATGAGTACTCGTGTACGCAAAAAGGGGTTGCAATGGCAAGCGTCTTCAAGCACGGCGACGTATGGCGCGTCCAAGTGAAAGTTGGGAAGGTGCGACAAAGCGCGACTTTTAGCGCCGAGGAAGACGCCAGAGGATGGGGGCGTGCCATAGAAGAAAAGCTACGGAATCGGCAGCAGGCTGAAAAGCTTCTAGAACTCGGCGTTAGACCGAAGCTTTTCCCCATTCGGGTGTTTCAAGCCATGCTGACGGTGCCTGTAAGCGCGGCTGAAATTATCGAGTCTTCCATTCCAAAATCATCTTTTTGCGGGATCTACTTCCTCATCAAAGACGAACAGATCGTCTATGTCGGCCAGTCGCGCAATGCCATGAGGCGCATTACCCGGCATATCGATGAAGGGAAGGAATTCGACAGATTCGCAATGGTTGCGTGCGAGGAGCAGGACCTCGATAGGCTCGAGAGGACTTATATAACGGCTATCGTGCCCGAGGGGAATATGACATTCGGGAATCCAATGAAGTGAACGGCTGATGTATCATCGGCCATCGCAAAACGTGTAAAAAATTCAAATGGCATCGCGAGAGACAAACAACTTTGACGCTGTGCGCGTGATTGCTGCCGGCTCGGTCCTCACCGGTCACATGTGGCCGACCCATCACCACGTATCGCCATTCGGTGACCTGTCCGCGTTCGGCGTGTTCACGTTCTTCGCGATCAGCGGATATCTGGTCAGCGCAAGCTGGGAGCGCGATCCGAACGCCTTTCGGTTCCTCGCGCGCCGCGCGTTGCGCATCCTGCCGGGGCTCGCCTGCGCTCTGCTCATTGCCGCGTTCGTGATCGGGCCGCTGGTGACTGATCTGCCGCGCGCGCAGTACGTCCACGAGCCGGGAGTGCTGGCGTATGTCGAGTCGATCTTTCTCTACCCGATGCAGTTCGAACTGCCGGGCGTGTTCGTGCACAACCCGCTGCCATACTCGGTGAACGATTCGCTGTGGACGATCCCGACAGAGGCGGCGCTGTATCTGTGCCTCGCGGCGATCGGTATGACGCTGTGGCGGGTCAGGAGCGCGCGGATACCGATGCTTGTAACGCTGCTTGCTGCCGGATTTGCGCTGGAAATCACGCCGTCGCCACTGATCGCTCAGGAGACGGCGCGCAACGCGACGTGCTTCGTCTATGGCGCGCTGCTGTGGCAACTGCGCGGGAAAATCCCGTTCGTGTCGTGGGCATGGATGCCGGCCGCGGCCTTCATCGTGGTGATGCGCACGGCGACCGAGGCGCAGGTGTGGGCGATGATGCTGGCGATACCGTACTGCATGATTTCATTCGGGGCTGCATCGACCGCTTATGTGCGCCGCGTTGGCCGCTTCGGCGACTTCTCCTATGGCCTCTATATCTATGCGTTCCTGATCCAGCAGACGCTGATGCACGCGTTCCCGCGGCTTGGCTTCGGCGCGTTCTTCGCAACCGCTGCCGCGCTGTCGATCGGTGCCGGCCTGCTGTCATGGCACCTGATCGAGAAGCGCGCGCTGCGGTTCAAGCCATTAGCGAATGCGAAGCCAGCACAGCGTGCCGGTGCCGGAATTGGTGCCGCCGCTGAAGGTTGACGCAGCAACTAGGAACACGGTGGTCGTGGCCGTGAACTTGTAGAACTGCTGCGCGAGCGCATACGACTGGCCGAGCCCGGTTGGGAAAGACAGGTTCAGCGAGTTCGTTAGCGTACCGTTCGTCGCCGATGTCGTGCTGGTACTGCCGCTCGTCAGTGTCATCGTGGTGCCGGCCGCCGGGTTGAATGCGATGTTCCCGCCGATCTGATACTCGCCTGCTGCGAGGCTGACGCTGGTGATGTTCGTGAGCGTGCCGCTCGTCAGCGATACGCCGCTGCCGGTCTGGCATTTGTTCTCCCCGACCACTCCCGCCGGCGCGGTGCTTGCGCCGGTCACGCCGACCACCCCTGCGGTGTTCGCGAAGGTAACACCTGAGCCATTGAAGCTCGCCACTGGCGAACCAGCATTCGTGATCGACACGTTGTTACCGTGGGTACCGTCGAAGATCTGGATGCCGCCGCCGCTACTCACGCCAGTCACTGTCGAGATCGAGTAGCCGGCCGCAGGCCCCTGCACATTGCCGGTCGACACTAGCGTGCTGCCGGTGATCGTGCCCGTTGCGCTGAGCGACGTGAATGCGCCTGCTGCGGGCGTCGTGCCCCCAATCGCGGGCGGCATCGCAAAATTCAGGTTCGCGCTATCCCACGGCGTAGCGCCGTTGAAGGTCGGGCGCACCGAAAACGTCTGCCCGAGCGACCATGTATTTGCGGTGTTGAGCAGCGGAACGACCGACCCGCTGGTGCCCGTGTTCGCAGTAGCCGCCGTCCCGAGACCGAGGTTCGTTCGCGCACCCGATGCAGTGTTCGCGCCAGTGCCGCCTTGGGCGATGCTCAGCGCCGTCGTCAGCCCCGCGAGAGACGTGATATTGCTGTTCGCGCCGGAAGTTGCGACCGCCGAGTTGCATCCGAACCCCGACCCGTTTGTCCACTGCAGCGCTTGCGCGGCGCCATTGCATCCGGTAACAGTGACAGCGGTCACACCCGCAGTTGCATTCGTCGCGTTCCCGATAAGCGAATTGGCCGCGATAGCCGCAATGCCACTCAGACCGATGCCACCCCATGCCGGGGGCGTCGACGCGCCGGCCGACACCACGACTTGCCCAGCAGTCGAGCCAGCCGGATTCAGGAGTTGCACCGGGACCGTGGTAGCGGCGAATGTGGCCGATGCAAAGAGCGCGAGCGCCGCGCCGAGGAGTTTTCTCATGTCATTCACCTATAATGTCGATCGAGAGCGAATGCGCAGGCTGATGCGCGCGAAAGAGGTCACAGTCGCTTTGGGCGACTGGAATCAAGGCTACTGGGATAAGCACACTCCACGGCTGGCCACGTGGACTGAGAGCCCCCAGCGGATTCGCAGGCTGGAATCAAGCCGGAGATCAGCGCCGGCCGCTCTTCCCTTCCCACGTTCATTTCCCATCCGGAATCACGGCGTCGTCGCCGATGGTTGAGGTAAGCGCGTTATCGCAGTGGCCGGGGTTGATCCAGTTGAGCGCAGCACAGAGCAGGCAACCCCACTTGCGACCGGCGTTGCGCGCCTTCGCTGCGCGTTCGCTGATCGTCTCGTTCGGCGATCCGCCGGCGAGCGTGTTGCCGGCTTCGTCTAGCAGGATCAGCAGGTTCAGGAGATAGCGGGCGACCGGGTTCACTTGCTGACTCCCTTCACGCGCTCAAACGAGTGCAGGCCGCCGAGGCCCAGCATGCCGAGCAGCACGGGCATCATTTCCGACAGGTCAGCCGGCGCAATGGTGATCGGGTGACCGAGCGCGATAAGCGCGAACTTCGTGACCGGCAGGCCGATCCAGTTCCACGCGCAGCCCGCGCCGCATACCCAGCCGATGAACGGGCGCCAGCCGGCGACGAAGCTGCTTTCGTTGGCCGCCTCGGCCTTGTTGATGTCCAGTTGCCCGGTGATCTGCGCAAGCTCGCCGGTCTGCTGGAGTTGCAGCAGTTGCAACTTGGCCTGTGCGGCCTGCGCCGGGTCCGGCCAGATGCGGTCGATGATGCCGCCGACGACATTGGTTACCGCGGTGATTGGATCGAGAGCAGCCATCGTCATTCCCCTGTACGCATCATCTGCGCGAGTCGTTGCGCGCGAGCGCCGACCTGTTCGGCCCACGCGGAGTTAAGCATCCCTGCCGCGGCGTCGGCATATGCGCCCTGCCGCATCGAGTTCAGCGTGTTCTTGAAGCCGACCAGCTTGCTCATGCCGAGGTTGAAGCAGAGATTGCACAGCACGCGCTGGCGCACATCGTTCAGATCCGTCCACCACGGCAGCGCGCGGTTCAGGTCGCCGTAGACGTTCTGCAGGTCGCCCTGCAGCAGCGTGTCTACCTGATCGTCGGTGAGCGGATAGGACCAGCCAGCGGGCAGCGGCGAGGCCTGCAGGTTGTGCCCGACGCCGACTGTCGGGATACCCTTCGTGTCGGCATACGGCGTGTATCGCACGCCCTCGTCGCGCTTCAGTTCGACGATGAGTTGCGCTTCATTCTCAGGGTTCATTGAGCACCTTCTTTCCGTTGTTGCGGATCAGGTAGTAGGACTGCAGGCCGATATAGAACAGCGTCGCGACCGACACCAGTGCGGCGAGATACCAGTTCAGGTCGTGGCTGTTGAACCACTGCCACCATTGGAATCCGCTCGCGCCGATCGGCGGTGCCGACTGCACTGCGGCCTTTGCGATATCGTTTTTCATCAAATCCCCGTTCATGTGGTCACTTCGTGTACAGGACAATCGAAGGCGTCCCGGCCGAATAGGCAACGCTGAAGCTGTCGCCCGGAGACAGCGGGAAAATGCCGATCGTCAGCCCCAGCGAGTTCGCGACACCGCCGCGCGTAAGCGAGGTCGACGTAACGGTCGCGCCAGACAGCGTGATCTGCTGATCGTTGTCCGTGTTATTCGTATAGTTGAAGGTGTTCGGGCCGGCGGGCGGCGTGAGCGTCTTCTGGCGCATCGGCACGATCACCTGCGTCTGCCAGTCGCGGCAGCCGTTGAAGCGCGCGTTGCACACATCAACGTCATCGCCGATCAGGAAGCCGCCGCCTGGCGTGCGGTTCACGTAGACATTCGAGAAGGTCGGATGCCGCACGCCGGTCGGCAGTTCGATTACCTGATGGTTTCCGCCGAGCCACGTCGAGAACAGCGCCGATGCGGAGATCGTGACGCGCGTGGCCGTGTCGACGTTGAACGAGTTTCCAAGGCCCTGATCGAACACGTCGCGCGTGGCGTTGGCCTCCATGTCGACGCCGAAGAACCTGTTCCACGTCGCGGTGGTGCCGAGGATGATGCCGCTATCGCAACCCTCCGCGGTACCGCCGATGAAGATGTTGCCCAGCGTGTCCTCGAGCAGGATGCCCGCGCCGCCGCCCGTGCTCAGACCTTCCCACACCGTGTTTGCGAAATAGCAGTACGAGGTCGATTCGCCCGCATTGCGCAGCGCAAGGTGCAGCCCGTTCTTCGGCTGGCCGCCGACCCAGCCTAGCGTCTCGTTTGCCGAAGCAGTACACCCGCTGAAATCCGTGCACACCGCGAACTCTACTTCGAAAGCGTTCGACGAAGTGCCACAACCCTGCACGCGGTTATTGCGCAGGTCGGAGTGGTGAATGCTGCGCACGAAGAAGCCGTGGCCGGCGCTCGCGGGAGCCTGCACGATGAAGCCGGTGAACGTCACGTTGTAGGTGAACGTATTGACCGTGCTGCCAGTGTCCAGAATGACCGCGTTGCCCGTGCCGGTGTAGTCGAGTATGACTTCGCCCTCCGCGACGATCTCGGCGTTCTGGATGGCCCAGTTCGGGCTTGTGGTGTATTTGTACATGCCAGCGGTGAAAACCAGCTGGTACGCCTGCGCATTCGCCGCGATGAACGCCTGCGCGGCCGTGATCGCCGCGGTATCGTCGGTCGTGCCGTCACCCTTCGCGCCGAAATCCTTGACCGTGACGCGCTCGCGCAGTTTGTCCTGTACCGTGCGACGCACCGCGCCGTTACCCGCCTGGATAAACGACAGCTTCGTGCTCTGGATATTCGCGTTCGGCGCAACCGTGATGTCCGTCACACTGCCCGATGCCGGCGTGCCGATCGCAATCGTCGAACCGATCTTGACGGTTACCTCGGTGATGCCGATCGGGATAGGCGAGTTGAACGTGAGCGTCGTGTTCTCAACGCCGGCCTGATCGTCGGCCTGATACACGCCGTCGAAGAAAATCCACGTGTTGTCGATCGAACCGGGACCGACAGAAAGCGTGAGCTGAGTGGTCGTGCCCGGAGTAAAATCCGTTCCGGCGATGAACACGTCATCGGTTATATTGCCGGTCAGGTTGGAGTTGGCGTCCTGGGTTATCTGATCCCAGATCAGGTTTCCGTCGACGTCGTACACCACCTGGCGGTAGACGCCCGAGCCCCAGATGACCGCCTCACCCGATGCATCCAGAATCACCGGGTTGGTGTTCAGGATCGTCT
>Ga0310811_10009972_pt1 | contig 12275 bp, 11 predicted proteins | sample YCmetagenome_FD_207642 | JGI IMG/M metagenome (GOLD analysis project Ga0310811, IMG submission 207642) | Soil microbial communities from experimental microcosm in Duke University, North Carolina, United States - YC | ecosystem: Engineered > Artificial ecosystem > Soil microcosm > Unclassified ... | reverse complement strand
AGATCTCCTTGGCATGATCGAACGTCGGCGTCCCTGCCGCGAGCAGCGGTCCCCACGAGAGGCTCGTCGCGTTGCAGTCCGGCGAGTCGCAGGCGCCCGGACGTCCGGCGCTGCCCTGGCCGTAGCTCCGCTGGAGCGGCGCGGTCTTGATCACGTCGTCGAACGATTGCGTGGACGACAGCGTGTAACGCGTCGGTCCGTTGCTGCCGTGCTTCGTCGTGATCAGGATCACGCCGTTCGCCGCGCGCGCGCCGTAGATCGCCGAGGCCGCGGCGCCCTTGAGCACCTGCACCGACTCGACGTCGTTCGGATTGATGTCGGCCGCGCGATTCTGCGTGACGGTGCTGAAGTCGCCGCCGTTCGTCGACTGCGTCGTGTTGTCGATCGGCTGGTTGTCGACGACGATGAGCGGCTGGTTCGTGCCGGTGACGGACGTGGCGCCGCGAATGATGACGAACGCCGACGCGCCCGGCTCACCTGACTGTGTGCTGACGCGAACGTTCGATGCCGTCGCCGAGAGCGCCGACAGAATGTTCTGCGGTTGCGTTGCGCGCAGGATCGCGGTGCTGTCCACCGTGCTGATCGTACTGCCGACGCGCTCGCGAACCTGCGATGTGCCGGCGCCGGTGACGATCACCTGCTCGAGCTGCAGCGCCGTGGCGTTCATGACGAAATCGTGGGTGATCGTGCCAGCGCTGAGCGCCACGCTCGCGTTTTGCGGCATGTAGCCGACGCGTCGCGCGGTCAGCGTCACCGATTGCCCGGTGACGCGCGCGGCCGGCACCGTGAACGAATACAGTCCGTCGGCGTCCGTCACCGACCCGAGGCCCATCCCGGAAATCGAGACGGTCACACCGGGGACAGGCCCACCCGTCTCGGTCTTGACGTGGCCGGTCACTGTCGCGCCTTGTGCGGCGAGACCGATCGGCAGAGCGAAGAGTGCGACGCAGGCCATCAGGCCGCGCCGCATGAACAGTTCAAATGCCATGCGAAGCGTCTCCTTGAGCGGACGTGTACGCAGTGTTAGGCGCCGGACCGCGTCGTGCGGGCGCATTTTGACATCTCAAACAGTGCTAGACCGAGTAAGAAGAACGAAAAGTCCCAGGAGGTTCCGGACATGGCGAATGACGCGGAACGCTGCACGCGGCCAGCGTTCGACGCTTGCTTCGGCCTCCGGCCGGCGATAGCCTAACTCCGCAATGGCCTCAACCGCTGGGATGCGATCGATGACGTCTGCGCAACGGTTTCTGAGAGAGTCGCGCTTCTATCTGAATACGGAGTACCGGGCCAAGCTGCACGCGGCCGTGGAGGCCATGCCCGAGGACAAGCTCTGGTGGCGGCCGAACGAGGAGTCGAACAGCGTCGGCAACCTGCTCCTCCATCTGGCGGGAAACGTCGGCGAATGGATCGGGAGCGGTGTGGGTGGCGCGGCGAACACGCGCCGGCGAGCGGACGAGTTCGCGGCCCGTTCCGGACAGGGAGCCGCCGAGTTGCTCGCGCGGCTCGACGAGACGCTCGACAACGCCGACGCCGTGCTCGCCACGCTCACCGAGGCCGACCTCGACGCGCCGCGCACGATCCAGGGGCGCGAGACGACCGTGCTCGAGGCCGTGTACCACGTCGTCGAGCATTTCTCGATGCACGTGGGACAGATCATTCTCGTCGCGAAGATGCACGCGCCTGGCGGAGTCCAGTTCTACGAGGACGCCGGCGGACTGGCGCAACCAACCTGGCGCGACGCGGCGCGCTAGCGCCGACGCCGCCGCTTTCTATTTGCCAGCCAGCAGCACCTGCCGCGCTTCGGCGACCGCTTCGACGCGTGGACGCGCGAACGGCACGGCGAAATACCGGTCGGCGGCCCAGACCGGAAACAGATCGCGGTAGTGCCGGTCATCGGGATTCCCCGACTGTCCTGGCGTGTTGATGCCGAGCGTCTGCTCCCAGTCCGAGACGTCGGCGACGATCCGGAAGGATGCGCCGGACGTCTGATTGTCGCCGCCGCCCGTCGCGCCCGGCGTGAACGCGTCGCCACCGCGTGGCGCGGGACCAACGTCGAGCCGCGCGCGGGTCGCGGCGTCGGCGACGGCACTGAGCGCCCCCGTGATCGTGACGTGATGGTACGCGGGCTGACCCCACCGCCAGTGTTCGGCATTCGCACCGAAACGCTTCGTGAGATCGGCGACGCCTTCGTCGAGGCTCGTGAGGACGAGTGAATCGCGCGCGGACGTCGGATCGGCGCCGAAGTCGCGCGGCGGATGCTGCAGCCAATCGATCAGACGCGTCGCGGAGATGGAACGAAATAACGGTTGGACAACTCTCGGCACGACGAGGCCGCGCACGTTCACATTCAGCCGTCGAAACCAGGCTTCGTAGATGCCGGCCGGAATCGACGCCGCGTCGAGCACATAGTTCCACGAGAGCAGCAGTTGGCGCGCGCGTTCCGTGGCGTCGTTCGCCGAGCGGAGACGCGACAGGAGCGGCACGAGCTCGCGGGCCGGGATTGACAGGTAGTCGGTCTGGAGCCGGGCCATGTCACCCACCGTGAGCGCATGCGATGCTCCCAGCACTTCATTGATACGCCGCCACCTGAACGGATCAGCCCACTCGAAGCCGACTGCGTTCATGTGGGCGTAGTCTTTCGGAATCAGATTGTTGTTGGCCGTCGCGATGAATCCTGTCGCCGGGTTGAGCGCGTGCGGCTTTTCCTTGATCGGAAGGAATCCCGCCCACTCGTAGCGGCCGTCGCCGGGCACTGGCACGAGCCCGCTCCAGTTCGGGCGAATCGGCGCGATCCCCACGGCCTGCCACCCGATGTTCCCCGCGCGATCGGCCCAGATCATGTTCTCGCCGGGAATGTTGCTCGACGCACACGCATCGCGGAATTCCTCCCACGTGCGAGCCTGATCCATGCGCAGGCTGGCCATGTATGGTGCGCCGCCGGGCTCGAGCCATGCCGCGCGCACGGCATAGGCAACGTGACGCGCCGTGTCCTCGTACACCACGGGCCCGTGACGGGTGAAGGCGAGCGTCACTTCGACGGGCGGCTCTCCCTTTACCGGAATCGTGTCGCGTATCGCGCGCATCGATTCCCAACGCCCGCGATACCAGTACTGGCGGGAGTTGGCGGGATTTGTCTTGTAAACGTAGAGGTCCTCGCCGTCGGTCTCGAAGACGGTCAGTCCCCACGCGCCGTATTCGTTGTGCCCGATCGAGACGCCGGGAATTTCGGGCTCGCCGCCGCCAATCACGTTCCAGCCAGGCGCGACCAGGTGGACCCAGTAGCGCAGCGATGGTACCGATTGCGCGCGATGCGGATCGTTGGCGAGGATCGGCTTGCCACTCGCGCTCATGCGGCCGCTCACGACCCAGTTGTTGCTGCCGATGTCGAGACGCTGCGGCTGCTCGAGGTCAGCAAACGCTGAATCGACCGCACGAGCCTTCACGTCGTCGGAAGCCGGGCGCGACCCCGGCCGTTGCTCCGGCCGAATTCGCAGCGCCGAATGCGAAGCCTGGTACGACGACAGAATCGGCGCGCCGAGAAGCGCCGCATCGATCGCCGTGTCGAGGCGGATATCCGGATCGCCGGGATGGAAGTACGCAATCCGTTTCACCGCTCCCGGTCCGATTGCCGCGACCGCGCGGCCGTAGTTCAACTCGTCCTCGACGTTGCCGAGCAAGCCCTGGTGCCGCGATACGACGACGTCTGGGGTCCAGCGGCCAGGCTTGGTGCCGAGTATCCGGAACTCGATCGGCAGGAGCTTCGGATTGCGCTCCGTTTCGGCAACGTAGGCGTTTACGCCGTCCACGAATGCGCCAACGATTGCCGCGCCGTGTGGATGGTAGTGCGTGAGCTCGACGTTCAGATCGCCGCGATACTTGAACAACCGCGCGCCAACGTCACGCTCGAGCTCGCGCCGGCCGAGCAGTTCGGCGACAGTGCCCGTCGCTTGCCGGCGCCACATCTCGAGCTGAAACAGCCGGTCGCGGGCGGCAGCGTAGCCCTGGGCGAAGAACAGATCGTGCTCGTTGCTCGCGTAAATGTGGTTGATGCCCGATCGATCGCGCAGAATCTCGACGCGCTGCTGGAGTCCGGCGACGCGAAGCGTGTCCGCACGCTGTGCGCGGAGCGCGGCGGAGCCGAGAGTCGCCACGCTGGCGAGTACGAGAGCGCGGGTTGTGGCGGAATACGTCGGGATCGGGCTCACGCGACCTCACTGAACGTCTGTCACCTGCATCTCGAACACGAGGACCGCGTTCGGCGGGATCTTGCCAGCCCCGCGCGTTCCGTACGCCAGATTCGGCGGCGAAACAAGTCGTCGTCGGCCGCCGACGCGCATGCCGAGGAGGCCTTCTTCCCAGGCGGGGATCGTCTGGCGGGAGCCGACCGTGACACTGATCTCGCCCGAATCGAATTGCTCGCCGCTGGGCAGCCATCCGGCGTAGCGCACTACTGCCGTACGTCCTCTGGTGACGACGGCGCCCGTTCCCATTTCGAGATCCTGCACGTAAAGCCCCGAGGCCCGGCGCGTCATGTCGGCGAGATGAACGCCGAGCGACGAATCAAACGTCGTCCGCTCGACGTCACCGGCAATCGGTTGTGGAGCGACCGCGCTGGCGGTCGTGGCGCCGGCAGTGGACGACCCGGTGGCACACGCCGGGATCCACGTGGCGGCGGCAGCCACGAGCGTCAACGCGGGCCACTTCGGCCTCGTTATAGATTTCGAAACTCGCACGGCATCCCCTTTTTCCGAGGCATTGAACGAATGACCGCTGTCGAAGCCCGCGCCCACGGCGTTCCGGCTATTGGGCAGGAGGCGCCCGACTTCACGCTGCCATCCACCTCAGGCGACAAGATCACCCTTTCGTCACTCCGCGGCAAACCCGTCCTGATCGCGTTCTTCCCGCTCGCGTTCACGAGCACCTGCACGGCGGAGCTATGCGAGATGCGCGACGATTCCGCTCAGTTCGCGGCCCGTGACGTCGCCGTGCTGCCAATCAGCGTCGACTCCACGGCAACTCTCAGGGAGTACAAAGCGAAGTACCAACTGTCGGCCGACCTGCTGAGCGACTTCAAGCGTCATGTCTCGCGTCTCTACGGCGTCCTGCTCGAGGACCGCTTCTACGCAAACCGGGCGTATTTCCTCGTCGACCGCGACGGCGTGATTCGGTGGGCGCACGTCGAGGAGAGCGCGAGCAACCGCCGCAGCGACGCCGAGATTCTCGCGGCCATCGACGCGCTGGCATGACCGAGGATGCGACGAGCCGCGCCACGATTCACGTGCTCGTCGCCATCCACGAGGAGCATCGGGCGCAGCTCGTCTCGACGTTCCTCCGCAACCGGGGGCACCGCGTCGTAGGCGTCCGCGACGGACGCGCCGCCGTGCATGCCGCCCGCGACGAAGGCTTCGATGTCGCGGTGTTCGAAATTGGCGCGCACGAGCCGGACGGGCTCGAGATCGTGCACCAGCTCCGCGCGGATATGGAGTCGCCGGAGCTAATCGTCATCACCGGCAACGAGGCGGGAGAGACGGCGATCGGCGCGCTCCGTCTCGGCGCGTACGCGCACTTGCCAAAGCCCTATCGGATGGCGGAAATCGACGTTCTCGTTCGACGCGCATGGGAAAAGCGCCAGCTCGCGCGCGAGAATCGGTACCTGCAATACCGGCTCGACCGCGTAACCGGCGGGAGCGCCGCGGACATCATCACGCGCTCGGCGCCGATGCAGGCGATCCTCGCGCTGGTCGAGCGCGCGGCGGCGGGCGAGTCACCGATCCTCGTCGTCGGCGAGGTCGGCACCGGCAAGCGCCTCCTGGCGCGGAGAATCCACATCGCATCCCAGCGCCGCGGAGGATTCGTGGAGGCAGCCGGCACACGGCCTGGCGAGGCGGCCCTGGATGCCGATTTGTTCGGTGGAAGCGGGCGCGGCTCGGCTGCGTCGCAGAGCAAACGCTTTGCTGGACTCATCGAGCTCGCGGCGAACGGAACGCTCTTTCTGCCGCATGTGGACCGATTGCCGCCCAAGCTGCAGGGAAAGCTCGAGCGCGCGCTCGAACAGGGGAGCTTCGTTCGCGCGGGCGGAACGCAGCGAATCGAGATCACCGCGCGCCTGGTCGCCTCGGCCGGCGACGGCGCCGAAGCAGCGGGCCGCGAGGACCGCGTGCACGACGCGCTCTTCGCGCGCCTTCGAACGATCACGGTGACGTTGCCGCCACTGCGGGAACGGGCCGCGGACATCCCACTGCTTGCGGAGCATTTCCTGGGTGAGCTGACCGGCGGCGCTCCGCCCATGCTTTCACCCGATGCGATCGTGCGACTGCAAGCCTACTCGTGGCCGGGCAACATCCGCGAGTTGCGCAACGTGATGGAGCGACTCGTGCTGACCGGGAGGCGCGCGGGCGACGAGGTCGGGCCGGATGAACTTCCGCTCGGTGCGGACCGCGCGGCCGCGCGCACACGCGTTGGCGCCAGCGTGAGTGTGAGCGAGCTCGAAAGACAGCACATCGAGGCGGTCCTCGAGCGGACTGGATGGCACCAGGGCAAGGCCGCGGTGATACTCGGGCTGTCGGCGAGTACGCTTTATCGAAAGATTCGCGAGCTCGGATTGGAGCGAGGCCCGGCGCCCGACGCGATCAAGCGCAAGCGGCGTCGAGGCCGATCGGCCAAGTGACGGCCGGCATCGACCTGCTTCGAGGCAGTCGCTCGCATAGCGTCGACGCGTCGATGCTGTAGGTTTGGAACGCATGCGCATTCTCGTGATCGAGGACGATCCTACCGTTGGGCAGTACGTCAAGCGCGGACTGGAGGAGCAGCGCTGGTCGGTCGATCTGGTCGCCGACGGCGAGGAAGGGGAGCGCCGCGCCGCGTCGGAGGCGTACGACTTGATCGTGCTCGACATGCGGCTGCCGGGCAAAGGCGGGCTCGAGCTGCTGCATGCGCTGCGCGCGCGCGGCTTCGAGCGGCCGGTCCTGGTGCTCACCGCGCAGGACGCCGTCGATGCCAAGGTGACGGCCCTTCGCGCGGGCGCCGACGACTACGTCACCAAGCCGTTCGCGTTCGAGGAATTGCTGGCACGCGTGGAAGCGCTGGCGCGTCGTCCGCGCTCGCTGGCATCCCCCACGCTGGTGGTGGGTGACCTCGTCCTCGACCAGGCGACGCGCGAGGTCCATCGCGACGGTGAGAAGATCGACCTCACGCCCAAGGAGTTCACCGTACTCGAGTATCTCATGCGCCACACCGGGCGCGTCATGAGCCGCACCTTGATCACCGAGTACGCTTGGGGGTATCACTTCGATCCCGGCACGAACATCGTGGACGTGGTGATCAACCACCTTCGCAAGAAGGTCGACGCCAGACACACCAAGCGACTGATCACGACCGTGCGCGGCGTCGGCTACATGATCAAGGACGATCCTACCAATACCAGGAAGAAGGACTCGGACGTCTAGATGTCCACTCGCGGCCGCCTGACCACGTCGTATGCGTTCCTGCTCCTCGGAACGATGATCGTGTTCGCGGTCACGCTTTGGTTCGTCCGTAGCAAGCAAGCGACCGACGATCTGCTGACCGAGTCGACGAACACGGCCGACATTATGGTCTCGGCAGTCCGGCGCGCGCAGATGGAGGCGTCGGAAAGTCAGCTCACCGTCGCCGACACGACGAGACCCGAACCTGCGTCGCGACCGGCACTGACCGCCCTCGATACGACTGGGCCGGTCCCCGTCGCGCGGCCGACGCCCGTACTCGTGGACTTGCTGGCGCGGTTCGGCGGCTATTTCGTCGTCTTCACACCACAAGATTCGGTGCTGTACGCGTCGGGGCTCGTTCGCGAGCTGGCGAGCGAGGATCAGGATCGTCTGATCCGCACGGCCCGCAGGCTCGCGCGCGGGCTCGAGGTCGGCGCCAAGGTCGCGGTGCGCAACGACTCGTTGCGTCTGTTCATGGTCGTCGACCGTGTCGGCACGCCGATCGTGCCAGTCCCCAATATCGCCCGGCTGGCGGTGGCAATGCCCACGCGGATGGCTGAACTGTCGCCGCAGCTTCTCGTGGGCGCCATGATCATGCTGACGCCGATCGTGGTCCTGTTCTCGATCGCCGCGGCGTATTTGGTCGTTGGCAGCGTGTTCAGCTCGGTGGATGAACTCATCAACGAAGTCGCCGCGATCACCGACGGGCGCAGTCTGCATCGGCGTCTCCCCGCGGACACGAGCAATGACGAGCTCGCGCGGCTCGGCCTCACGGTCAACGCGATGCTCACGCGTCTCGAGACATCCTTCGCCGCGCTCCGCCGCTTCACCGCGGACGCCAGCCACGAGCTCAAGACACCGCTCACGGTACTGCGCGCGGACGTCGAGCGGGCGATGCACCCGCAGACCAACCGCGGCGAGCGAATGGTGGCGCTGGAGGAGGCGCTCCAGGAGATCGCGCGGATGTCCGACCTCGTGAACAGCCTCCTGACCCTGGCGCGCGCCGACGAGGGCCGGTTCGACATCCACCGGACGCCGGTCGACCTGGAGCCGTTGCTGCGCGAGGTGTACGAGACGGCGGTGATCCTCGGCGAGGACGCGGGGCTGACGCTTTCGCTCACGTCGCTCGAAGGGGCCACGGTCATGGGCGACCGGACGCGGCTCCGACAGTTGTTCCTGAACATCGTCACCAACGCCATCAAGTACACGCCGCGTGGCGGTCACGTCGAGTTGTCGGCGACCCGGCGCGGCGCGGACGAGATCGCCATCTCGATTCGGGACACGGGAATCGGGATCGCGGCGAACGACCTGCCGCACGTCTTCGATCGGTTCTGGCGCGCCGACCGCGCACGATCACGCGCGTCGGAGCGCGGCGGCTTCGGCCTCGGTCTCGCAATCTCGCAGTGGATCGTACAGGCGCACGGCGGCACCATCACGGTACAGTCGAGACTCGGCCGCGGGACGGTGTTCACGATCGTGTTGCCGGTCGTGCCCGACGCCTCGGTCGCACAGCGCGCGCTCAAGCAGGATGCGCGGGCAGACGGACGCACGGCCACCGATGCATCGCCGGCTATCGACCCGACGGAGTCGGGCCCGTTGCCCGAAAAGCCAACGCCGCACGGGATTTAGGCGCAAACAGCTTCTAACAGCGGCTTCACCAACTCTTAATCTTTCCGGCATTCCACCCTAACCCGGCCGGAATAGCTTATCCACGCGAACGGTTCGCGCGTTTTTTTCCCGTACCCGATCAGGCCAACGAGACATGTTCGACAACCTCATCGAGTCACAAGCAAAAAAGCAAAAGCGTGCGGGCGGGTTTCTGATGAGCTTCGTGGTTCACACGGTGCTCATCTCTGGGGCCGTTTACGCGACGTACAGCGTCGGTAACGCGCTCGAGAAGCCAAAGGCGGAGAAGGTCGAGTTCGTCACGGTGAAAAAGGACGAGCCGCCGCCGCCGAAAGAGGAGCCCAAGCCCCCGCCGCCACAGGAGATCATGAAGGCGCCGCCGCCGAAAGGCTTCCAGGTGCTCACGGCGCCGATCAAGATCCCCGACGTGCTCCCCGACATCGACCTTTCCAAGAAGGTCACGAACGAGGAGGACTTCTCCGGTAAGGGCGTCGCCGGCGGTATCGCCAAGGGCGTCGTCGGCGGCACGCCGCAGAAGATCGACGACAACCAGACCTACTTCGAGTTCCAGGTCGAAAAGCAGGTGTCCCCGTATCCGGGCAATCCAGCGCCACGATACCCCGACATGTTGCGCTCGGCCAACGTCGAGGGCGAGGTGCTGGCACAGTTCGTCGTCGACACCACCGGACGAGCCGAGATGAGCTCCTTCAAGGTGCTCAAATCGACGCACGATCTCTTCACCAACGCCGTCAAGGCGTCGTTGCCGAACATGAAGTTCTATCCGGCCGAAGTCGGCGGCAAAAAGGTGAAGCAGCTCGTCCAGATGCCATTCCAGTTCAATCTCACCAAGGGCGAATAACGCTCATCAATTCCCTAGGAGACTAGTCGATATGGATTTCTCACTGCTCGGCCTATGGCACCAGATGGGCAACTTCGCCAAGGGCATCGTGGTCGTCATGGCGATCATGTCCGTGTACTCCCTGACGATCATGGTTTCGAAGTGGTGGAACCTGCGCAAAGCGCAAAAGGAAACGATCAAGTTCGCCCCCGAGTTCTCGCAGTTCCTCGAGGAGGACAACCTCACCGAAGCCATCCGCCTTGCGGAGAGCTACAAGAAGTCCCACGTCGCGCTCGTCCTTGGCGGCGCGCTCGGTGAAGTGAAGCCTCTCATCGCCGACGGCTCGGTCACGGTCGCCGACATCAACTCGGCAGAGCGCGCGGTCGAGCGCAACATGCTGCTCGAGATCACGAACCTGAAGCGCGGTCTGGCGGTGCTCGCCACGGTCGGTGCCACGGCGCCGTTCGTCGGACTGCTTGGCACGACGATGGGCGTCGTGAACTCCTTCACAGGAATGGCCGCGTCGGGCTCCGGCGGTCTGGCCGCGATCGGCGGTGGTATCGCCGAAGCGCTGATCACGACGGCCTTCGGTCTGCTCGTCGCCATCCCCGCGGTGTGGGCGTACAACTACTTCACGACCAAGATCGAGAACCTCACGGCCGAGATGACGTACGTGTCGAAGGAAATGATCGACTACCTCATCAAGGGCGTGTCGGGCGAGTTCGGCCGGTCGCGCTTCACCCGCGAGTTCAACGCGGCAGGCGGCGCCGGCGGCCCGATCTCGCAGTAACACCATCCCGTCGAGGAGGTAATTCGTATGGCAATGTCGACGGGCAGTACCCCCGGCGGCGTGCAGTCCACGCCAAACGTGACGCCGATGGTGGACGTCATGCTGGTGCTGCTGATCATCTTCATGGTGGTCACGCCGGCACTGTTGGCGGGATTCAACGCGGATCCGCCGCAGGCACAGAACATCAAGGACCATCCCGAGGACGAGCAGAACGACCAGGTGCTCGGCATCGACAAGGATGGCAACTACTATCTGAACAAGAAGCAGATCAGATCGGAGGACGTCGGCCCCGCGCTCAAGCACATCTACATGGATACGCCGCGCGAGGACTACATCCTCTACCTCAAGGCCGACAAGAACCTGGATTACGCCAAGGTTCTCGACGCACTGGACATCGCGATGCACAACGGCGTCAAGGTCACTGGCCTGATCGGTGATCAGAAGCCGGGCACGGTGTCGACGGTGGAGGGCGATCAGAAGAATCCGACGCCCGCGCCAGGCGCCCCACCGGGAGGAGCGAAGTAATGTCCATGAGCCAAGGTGGTGGTGGCGGCGGTTCGACGGGCGGCACGCTGTCCAACGAGCCCAACGTCACGCCCATGATCGACGTGCTCCTCGTGCTGTTGATCATCTTCATGGCGGTACTGCCGTCCATGCGGAAAGCGATCGACATCCAGCTGCCTGATCCCAATCCAACGGTTCAGCCGGCAAACGCGAAGTCCGATCAGATCGTGCTCGAGGTGAATCCGGGCGGCAAGTACGCCATCAACAGCGAACAGGTCACTCGGGACCGGCTTCCCACGCGGCTCAAGGAGATCTACGATCCGCGGCCGGAGAAGATCATCTTCGTGAAGGGCGTGCCGGGCGTGAAGTACGCGGACATCATCGACGCCATGGACGTTGCTCGTGGCGCCGGCGTCAAGGTCATCGGCGTTCCTCCCAAGGACACACCGGGAAGCGCTCCTGGAGCTCCTGGAGCAGCCGCGCCGGCAGCCAAGAAGTAGCAGCGCCAGGCTATTGACGACGAGACGGCGGACGGGACCGAAAGGTCCGTCCGCCGTTTGGCTTTCTGCGGTATTTGCGAACCCTTCGGGGCTGTTCCGTCGTATAAGTTTGCATGTCCCCCCGCAACGCGCTCGCGGCCAACCGGTACATCATCCACGGCGGAATGCAGCCGACGATCGAGCCCAGCGGTCATCGCAACTCCGCGGCACCCGCCGCGAAACGGCGGCTGCCCGCGACGATGCTCCCGCAATACCGGGAGAGTCGCCGGGGATGGGGCGTGCTCTCGGCGCTGCTGCACCTGCTCGTGATCGCGCTGCTCGTGACACCCTTTGCCACGCACACCGGGAACGTCATCGAGAAGCCACAGGGAGCGGGCGGTCCTGGGCCGGCCGGTGGTGGTGGCGGAGGCCGGCGAGGAACCGGAGGGGCCGAGCACGTGCGCTACGTGAAGGTCCAGCCAGCGGCGGTCGTGGCGCAGAAGCCCGTCACACCACCTCCTGTGCCCGTCCCGCCGCCCAAGCCAATCGTGCCGCCCCCGCAGGTGAAGCCGGCC
>Ga0310811_10009971_pt1 | contig 12276 bp, 11 predicted proteins | sample YCmetagenome_FD_207642 | JGI IMG/M metagenome (GOLD analysis project Ga0310811, IMG submission 207642) | Soil microbial communities from experimental microcosm in Duke University, North Carolina, United States - YC | ecosystem: Engineered > Artificial ecosystem > Soil microcosm > Unclassified ... | reverse complement strand
TAACACGAACCTTCCATGCGGCTGCTTTCAGCTCTTGCTTGTGATCCAACTCCATTGTCTGTGCAGCAAACAAGGCGGCCGTAAACGGTAGAAGAAGTTCTAAAATAATTTTTTTGCAAGTGCGAACAAACGTTAAGTTAACCGACCAGATTTGGAGTTATCCTGATTTGAACGCGTTTCGTCACACCACGTTACGCTGTGACGAGACGCGCCTTACAAGCCTTTACTAGTACCCATATCTTGTTATCAGAATCTAGTGATACTGTGATATGTCTCCTGTAGAGAAGAAGAGTCGGGCTCGGAGTGCACAGGAACTGTATGACGAAATCAAAGGTATCAATTTCCGGTTCTATCATACGTATTCATATTCCTAATGCTTCCCGCTGTATTCCAAGAACTCTTGATCAAGACGAAACCGAGGCTGAAGGACGGAACTACCAAAGATGAAACTATAAAGGATTTACATAAGATTGCATCGCTCGCACAGACATTCACAGAACAGCGCCTGAAGTCGATCAAAAAGAGCCACTTATCAGATTTCCTTGATCAAGAAGGTCCGTATCATTGTTCGGCATCAGTCCGAACAAACATGAAACCCAAGTGTCTCCTTTTAGGTGTCAGCCTGTGGAATGCATCCGGTGTGGTCCGTCTGGGCTCTGCGCCTGACAGCCGCGTTGTCGTCGCCGCTTGTAGGCTTCTTTGTTTGCCATGATCGGTTTCACTTAACACTAGGCTTGCCAGTACGGCTAGCTGGATTTCGCCTCATGGAAGCAGGGTTGGAACCTAAGCCTGACACTGAAGGTTGGAAGAAGAAGCTCAGAGTTCTTGCGTGATTGTCGCTCATTTATGTCCTATCAGCATTATTACATATTCTTCAAATTGCGAGCAAGACTGGCGCAACCCTGTCCGGTGTGTTTTTTGACGCCAATATTTCGTATCCTCAAATAACATTGTCGCCACGGATCCAGAACTCGGTCACAATGACTCCGCATCGAGCGTGCTAGGTTGTGCGGCGAAGGTTATTTTTTTCCTTGTTTATGTTAGTTTTGGTTCGCATTAATGTTCTCTCAAAGTATGAAGAAGCGCTGAGAAATATTGACGACCCGAGTGGCACCAATCAGCAAGCCAGGGCATGTGTTACAGCTGTCTACCTCTCAACCAGAATGGAAGCAGTGAGGGCTCTAATCCTTGCGATATGGAGGCGTTGATATATTTAGGACCTCGTGAAATAGGCTTGGAGGGAAGGAAATGAAGGGTTAGCGGCCTTTATGGCTGACAAAGTCACAGGTCGTCCCTGAGCCCTTGTTGATATGAACCGCTCTGATTGTCCTCATAGAGAATGACGGACGGCTTGGGCTCCTGTCTAATCATGACGTAAGTCCCATTCGGTCCATAGACTTCTCATGGTAAACATATCCAGCGAGAGACGCTTGCCACTAAGCTTCTTGACATTGGCAAATCACTTTTGAGAAGTTGCTATCAGGATAGCAAATTGGTGTCAGAAGACAACAAGGCTAACGAGGCTATTCGATGGATGCAAAAGGCATTTTCCGTCATCGAACTTCTTGATTGCGCGAGCAATGCTGAGCTCGCTGAACTCAAGGTGAGTATTTTCAATTATACTAATCACTCCCCATTCAACCTAGTCAGAGATCGGTTCTCAGGAGTCTGGGTAAGTGAACTTTGGCTCATTCTATGGTAGAACGGGGCTCAGATCGGCCCCCTATTAGCCCGTGGTTACTTCTTGTCATCATCCCAGGATCCAGAGAATTTGATCAGAGCGGAAACCGCGCTAGAAGAAGTTATTGCAACTATCGATCCTTCTGTAGACAACGTAAGCATAGTACTGCCAGTGACATGCCCAAGCGGCATTTACTCACGTTCCTGTAGGTAAGCTCCGAATACCAGCAACTCCGATGGATGAAGTTGGCTGTCATAAAGCGGCGAAAAGCTGGAGATACTGTTCTTCTTCAAGGTGAACTTTCTTGGACCGGAGTTTTCCACATATAGTGGCGAGTTGGATTACTCACGTTCTTCATTAGCCCTACAAGCCATCATTGACAACATGACATATTCAGAAAGCAATCTTACCGAGTGAGTTTATGGGAATGCTGTAATCCACTCCGTTTTCTCAGATCACGTTTCAAAAGTGTCCTACAGGAACTTCGGACGCTTTCTCAGTATCAGTAAGTCGCCTGATACTGCGGAGTGTTCCTTTGATTCAGTGTGGGCGTAGTCAATTAGTCACGAGTGCCACTCAGTACTGCCTTCATCGGGCCTTGCAGTGCTCTTGGAGCACAGACGCCGTGGAAAGGCTTCTTGTTTCTCTCATATTCCATTGTTCCAAAGATGACAAACATGACAGAGCCATGCAAGATCTGCATGCGTCTTTCAAAGGTAAAGTCTCAATTCGACCTAGTCATTGTTGTACGGCTTGTGTGAGATATTTACCTTTCTGCGCAGAATTGAGTGACGTGGAGTTTGAGCTTCTCAAAGCTCCGGCCACAGCTTGCATCACGGTGCGTAAGCTCCATTCCGCCCATTCAATTATATTCGAACATTTACATAGCTTTTGTGGCAATACGGGGATCGCCATTACCATGCCGGGCGATGGAAAGAAGCTGCGGACTGGTTCACTTGCGGCACACATTCTATTTTTACATCCTTGGGTCCTGTGAGCAGCTCAAAGTGTTTTCGGAAAGCTGCCCTAGCGCATCTTAAGCGAAAGGACTACGCTTATGCGGGGTCGATCATCCGACGCTGTCCTGACACAGAAGCCACAACGCAATATGTGACCTTTCTTATTGCGGTTTATCAAGGTCTGCAAGCGCGTTGCGTCAGCGTGATTCTATCTCATCTATATTCATTTCAGGACTGGAAGACGAAGGTATCTCCATTCTGAAGAAAGACTGGTCAGCTCTAATCGGTCGGTCACTTATCAGCGATAAAATCAATTCGCAATATGGTTCACGCCGCGAACTTCGATCGCAAAATGATTTTATTAGCCTGCCGGCTGGCACATGATATGGATATGAAAAATCTTCTTCTGAACGTGCTGAAGGCTCTTCTCGAAACGCTAAATTTCCGAGAGAACGTGGGGAACATCACTGAAGCTATGACGTTGGTTAGATGTATAATCAGGCTTATCATCAAGCTCCTTGGAGAACCCGCTGCCGATTTGTGAGTTTTTGCGGTGTTAAGCAACGAGATGTCGAGCTGACAATCATGTCAGGGACCGCTTAGTGGTAGCATTACTTCACCACCTGAAGATTGGTTGGTCGAAATTTATGGATCACTCACACGTATTCTAATGCGGTGAATGTGACAGCGGTGACTGTTGTAGAATCTTGTGAACAGCCTGCCATACTTGCCAGAGATGTATCCTGGCTCTGGAGGACTGCATACAACTGTGCTATCCAAGCTTGCTCGGATTGGGAAGACAGAGAAGATCAGATATCGGACATCTTTGACGCAGCGAGACGAGTCAGTGATCTTTTGACAATAACTTTTCTGGGTCTAATCCTGTCACACAGCTTCTCGAACTCTACACTCTACACGCAACTGTAGATGTGGACCAGGCTATTTATATTTACTTGGTGAATGCTTCTTTTGCATCCGCCTCGGGCCGTGGTACGCACCCTTGATCTTCCCTGCAAGGCTACAGCGGCCATAATTTTCTATACAGTGATGTCTTTCAGACGTTTGCGGTCACAAACAGAATCGATCGAAGTATGTCGAGGTTCTTTTTCGAAGCCTTCTACTGATTCACTTAGTCTGAGAAATACCGCGATCTGTTCAATGAGGTCAATCAATCATTACAGCGCATCGGAAAGGTTTTGCGAGAGGAGAAGATATCGCAGGAGGACCTTCCTCGGCTTGAGTCATCCTTGCAGATTTTACGAGTTTTCATCGTCGAAGTGGCATCTCACCTGTCAGATTGGACCACGGTCCTGGCTACAATTGAGGAACGGTTATGACTTCCTGTTAATAAACCGGACAGGAACTTATTCTGCATGCAGGAAGCATCTCGCTCCGATCGTGATTCGTTGGAGACGTACGAAGCCTTCGCTGACGCTCTAGTGAGACAGAACAACTCTTTCTGCGCGTGACTTATTCAACGTCACTTTTAGTGGGAGGACAAAAACTGTCCCATACACGGTAGATATCTATTTTCAAATTCGCGATCAAGCTCATGCTAGCCAAACCTAGTCCTTTTCACAGCGCTGGAGGTAAGTCCGCGCGGAAGTCGTCAATTTCTTAATTTGATTTTACATTGTAGGCCACTCTTCACGCATGTTTGGCCCGCGGGCATTTTTCTCTGGAGAAATTTGCTCGTTGGCTCCGAGCTATATGCATTATACTACTGACAAGAGCAACAGGAGCCGATCGATCCAAGGCAATTGGCTACGTGGATCAAGCCATCGCTGTCCTGGAGGAGCATGGCGACGCCAGGGACGGCAGTGACTTGGTAAAATTCTAGTTTCCCAGCGTATCTTGGCTCACTTATTCATACGGAAGCTCTATCCTCTGGACGAGCGTCAGTGGCTTCTGAGCACAGCGTACAACACTGGCCTCGAGTGTCTTCAGTCAGTGAATATCTCATTGGATGTATGCTGATACAGGACTCGTTTACCTCAGTGCATCCATGGTCGACGAAGCAAAACGTTGGTTCGAAAGCTCCACCATTATCTGCCGGTTCGTTCCCGATGGTAGGCAACGCGCGGAAAAGGTGGGCAAGGTACAATGGAAAATTAGACTTCACCGCATCCCACAACAGATATCGACAACATACAGCGACCTCCTGGCACGCTACCCGACTAAATGAAGCGATCGCACGACCATGAAACAGCTTTAACACCGCGACTCGATCACCCCACATCTGTATTATTATGTGTATTGTTCTTGTATCTGTAGCAAAGACCAATGGACTCTGCATTTTTATTGTTGTGAGAAATGACGCAGCTGATAAAGTAGCACACGACCACGAGTATTGCCAATAGCCAGGTACTCGCTCTCACGGGAGAAATCGACGGAGGTTACATGTCCGAGAGGAGTGCTTGACGTGGGCCAATTTCCAAATGCTGTCAATGACGGGCAATGAACCTATGTAGGAACGCGTCAAGAATGAAAGCTTGGGAAAGATGTAATATTGACACACCATCCGCATCTGATCTTTTTTATCGTTACTTGCGATGGCAAGTAACTGGGAGTCATGATTGAACCGCAACGTTGAAATACTTGTTGTCAGGTTCCCAATCGTTTTTAGAGTCTTTGGTTTGCCTCCCTCAAGATCGACCGTACTCTCTGCATTGTAGACATTGACCAAACCTGTATTTGAACTTGGGGGCCATATTGTTAGTGTGAACACCCACCTCACAAAACGAAAACGTACCCAACGGTCAGGTATTTTCCTTGGCCATCTCCACCAAATAATCGACTGCCAAACCCGCCTTCATCCTGCCATCGTTTTACGCATCTGCGCTGCCCAATATTCCAAACATAAACCTGTGAATCTTCCGTCAAGCCCAGAAGCTCGCCTGCTCCGACCTTCGACCACCACAGAGACTTCACGTTCGCGTTTGCCTTGAGTTCGCCCACGACTTGCGCCGCACCTGATCGCCAATCGACTAGATGAACCTGGCCTCGCCGTCCTGCAACGGCGAGAATGTCCCCTGTCGGGTTGAAGGAAGATATCTCCATACTCGCGCCTTGGTCCCCACGACCCGAAGAGAATGTGGTGCCCCATAGGCCTCGAGGGGAGCGGTGGGAGGCTCCAGACTGAAGGTCGTACGTGTAATAGAAAGGTCGTGGACCGGTCATCAATATGGACGTGCCGCTGGGATGGAAAACGGCACTGGTGATAGGAAGTGATGGGACGTGAAGAGTTTGGGCATGAGGATTCGTGAGACCGTCAATCTATCAACCAAGTTCGAATTCAAGCGCAAAAACATGAGAAGCAATACTCACGTGGAAAAGTCTCAGGCGACGGTCTGCACTTGCAGTCAAAAGGACGGGGATGTGAGGCGAAGGATGAAATGCAACCGTTTTTATTTCACCATCCGCTGGCGCAGCTTGATTAGCATCTCGCAATCGCTCAATGGAAAGTGTGCCCGGGAGCATAGTCCTTGACTGAGCAGTCCTTAAGATCCCAGCTGTTGATGCCAGCAGCTCTGGCACAACATCCTCTCCACTCTCAGATCCAGAAGCCGATGATCGTCGTCTCTTTGCACGTTCACTTTTCTTGCGCGCGATAGATGCCCAGTCTGGAGTTGGGTTTATATGTTCGAATTGCCTGCGTAATCTGCGTTCGTATTCGCGTCCTCCCACTGTATCATCAGAGGGTGCGTCGCGCAGTTTGCGAAGACGGTTATTTGATGCAAGTGAGACTTGAACGTTTACATCGTCTGGGTCTGTCCAAGCGGGTGCTTTGGTTTTTTTGGGCTGCTGAGGGATTTCCTTGTGAATTATGGTGTCGTCTTCATCACTTTCTGGGACCTCCGGTATTATGAACTCTTCGTTATCTTCCACATCAGACTGTGCATGGTATTGAGGAGCTGGGCTCAGCTTGGGTAGTCCAGCATTATCGTCCACGAAAAAAAGCTATAGGTGACGTGAACAATGAAGCGTAATTTCGAGTAGTTCTGCACATACATCGGAGTCGAGTAAATTTTCAAACTCCCGTCCGACTTCATGTTGCCTATCCTCTTCTTCCTCATCAGATACAACCAAGATTTCCTTGCCAGCCTTCTCAGGAGCATATGGGACACCGAATAGCAAGTTTTCGAGACGCCTCTCCTCATCGTCTTTACTGGCATCATTGCGCAGGTCGGCGCCTAGTGGGACTGGTTTATGTCGTATTTTGCCTGTCTTTTGACGTTTTCGAGGATTTTTGACCATCGTGACAGTGTTATCACTAGTGGTAGCCGTGAAGACTTGGTGGATGTTGTGAGCAATAACATCTATGTATTACTTCCTCACAAGCGCCGGTGGCTGTGTTAAAGCTTTCCGCTATCTACTATCAATCAACAAGTTGTCGTTAGGCCGCCATCATCTTACATACAGGCTTGAACCTGATCATTCGCCGCACATAACTCTCGTCCACATGGAATCTGTCGACGATCAGAGTTCTTCACAGCCAGGTGCGGTGGTTCCTTTATTAAAATCGTTGCCAGGCATGTATCACGATTTTATCAGGTTGTGGACATTACCCAGAATCAACTGGGTATCAACCGACTGTCGCGGATGTCTTAAAAGTAAAACGGTACCTGCAACGCAAGCTTCCCGCGGAGCTTATTGAAAGGATTATCGACGAAGGATGTTACTGGCCACACAGTACGGTCTACATCGAGCGGCCTATCACCCTTCCAATTTACAAGGATGGAAAGCATTCCGTAGATGGAATATATATAAGATCGCTCCCTATCGGCGTTCACGGCACTGAGGGCGACTTCAGGCTCGTTGAGGAGGACTTCGAGGACGGTGGTGCAGCTTGGGAGAAGAAGTTGCGGATTGGCGGAACGGACGACACCCTGCCGTCCGCGCCGATGCTATCAACGCATCCGTGCAGAAAGATAGAGTTTCAGCTTTGGACTCATGATCAAAGATTGCGCAAGCAGTTTCCTCATACGTTCACCTCATCATACATATGGTGCGATGTCAGCATAGAGAAATTGCAATCGCCCATCTCTGACAGCATCGAATGGCCGGCGCGTTTTCTTTTCGAAGAGTGTAATGAAGAGCCATCAGGCATCCCACGAGACGCCGACAGACCGCTCTTTCCTCCCAGCATGAAACTGCTAAAAAATCTTTCCGCGAAGACCTCGGGATCGGACCACACCATGTTTTGGCACGCCAACGATTCATTTGACAAGGATGCTGATGGTGATTGTTTTTGGCACTTTCTTGATAATACCTTCGACAGGCAAGCTGCCAAGACTGCACAAGTGGGGGATATGGTGCGCAGCTTGCAAGTAGGAGATTGTATGGCCCTATTGGTTCACGGTCGGTTTCCTAACTCTGAAGGTAAAGTTCATGAGGCTAGGATCACCGTGTATTGGGCGGTATAGCATCTCATGGTATCTTGCAATTTTAAAACATGCTGTTTCTAGCAGATATACAGAACTTCTTTCAAATTTCCTTTACTTACGAGCCGAACTACTTGCTACGTTACAGAGAAAGAGCCTTGGTGATAATGGACTCCACAATATATATATCGTAGACTATAGAAAGCTGGGCAAGCAGTGTACGTTGCATAAGGTGCCACTGTTGCTGGTCCAACAAGAACGACAAACCAACATACGATACCCCATCAACCGACATTTTTTCTCAGCAGTATTACTTGCCGCCATGAACATGAAAATGATAAAGTAGTTTGAATTTCGCTCCTTGCCATTTTTTTCTGTCTTAGTGGCAGTGGGAGATCGGAACTTGATGAGTTCAAGTGCAGTTATAGAGCAAGCCCTCTACCTACGATCATCTCGTTGAACCTTCCCATGCGCATGAAGTTGTCAATCATGATGGTGTCGTTTTTTATATCCATTCTGGCATTCGACAGCTAACATCAACAGAATTGTCATCTTCAAGCCTGGTTACAGACATCCGTGGCACCTCCAACTACAAATATCCGAGTCACTTGCTACGTTACAGAGAAGCCTTCAAGCCTCCAGTCTGTTCGTTACAAATTTCCGTGCCATGTTCTATGAATTAGTAGTGGATCCATTCCGGCCTATGACTGTCGGCTTGCTACAGGTAACTTAAATAGTCATGGATCGGCTGCCCCCCCATCAAGTACTGCGGACACACTCAGTCACCGTATGATTCAGAGCCTCCAATCCAATTGATGCCATACCATGAAATGAACAATTTATGACGAGTGCGAGATGATAATAGGGGTCCAAACTCTCGGAGCTATAGCTATACGTGTCTAGCCAAGTCAACAATTCAAACGCAACTTTGCACGCAAGCCGTGACTACCAGGGTGTCAACCGTATGTCGCAGACATTGTCACGATCGCGAGTAAAATGAAACATACGCCTTACGTGACAAAATAACATCTCACCAGCCAGCTCAGATCAGTCTACCTGAATGATTCATGAACGCCTTTTAACATTCCCATATGTGGAAAGACAATAGATCCTGTGGGTAGCATATATGAGAAGATTCCGTCTTCAAGTTGGACTTTACGGCACTGAAAGGGGCTTCCGACTGGACTACAAAGGGGTAGCAGCGATCGTGGCCGACCCATCATGCGCCACAACCACGCTATCACATCCCTTCAGGAATATCGAGATACAACTTTGGATTGATTGATAGTGAATGCTAGAGCTGGGGACAGATGGACAACGTATGAGGTTGGCATAGGAAAGTCGCGCCGGAGGTCTACATTCGCCAAAGAGTAATAATGAAATGGCCAGCACGCCTTCCATCGACCCACTGGGAACCATTTTGTACGCCGCCACTTGACAATATATATGCCGGGCAGGATGACAAATGAGTAGGACAGGACACACCGTTAATGTTGTCAGGCACTTTTCCAATTCATTTGATGAAGGATCTGCAGAGACCGCCACGCGATACCGTAGGCCGTGGCTTGCAGTCACTGAAAGTAGTCTGCGGGTATTGTATCACCCTGCAGGCTCGAGCTAGTATTGCCACCTTGTTCCTTAGCTGGTGTCATCAACGTGCGACTGGAAAAATAATCGAGGCAGTTTGGCAAGGTGTATAGTATAGCACGTTCGCATAACTGGCCTGAAGATCCGAGCTGTCACGTTCTTTGACAAGCGTGTTAGGTACGATCTATACAAGTAAAGGGTCGAGACAACTAACAAAGGGAGACATATAATGGTTTCTCCGGAAGCGACTTGTGACATCGTGGCCTGCTTGGCTGTCAGAGTACTCGATATTACTTACCTTGGATGTCGTTATTCACAGGCTTGGTGCAGGTACCAGACGACGTAGTCACATCTGCGGCATTCCCGGACGATCCGCAATTGAACCGCACCAGTCGTTTCATAGTGCGATATTTCCAATTCGCCGTTGTCGGCAGGAGGAGCTATAGTAGGGAGGTTCCATGCTGTCCGGCGAAACCATGTAACCTATAGAAGCTTACGGAATTAGCCAAAGACCAAATCTTTCCACTCATACCTGTTTTCCGTGAGAGATGATGATTCCGTGGGCTAGTTAAGTATACTCATTGACTTGGGTGCACCTGGTTTATAATTCTTGATTTGAGGCGGCTGCCTTCTCGTGAGACCTTTTTCGCGGTGATTCCAAATTCTATTCCCATTAGGGATGACCGGGTTTTAGTGGAGCATGTGATTCAACTTCTAATGGTGATTTCCTTGCACAGCGGGCATTCCTAACGAGTGGGCCGGCATCACAAGAGCACAAGGGCACTCTGATCGTACGAGAGTCGCGGAGTGTTCTGGTCGGTCGAATTTGTTGCTATCATCATGGCCTCCGCTGCAACGTTGGGACTACCAGTAATAAATTTCAGCCCTGCAGTTACCAATCAGCTGTTTCCAAACCTATTTAGAGTTAACACTTATGTATTGTACGTACCCCCTCTGAGACATTCTGAGTTCTTGTCCAAGTCACGTACAGCATATGAGATCTTATCACATTCGCAAGGCGCTAGTATAGAGAGGGACTCAACTGAGCGATGAGACTACTAGCTAGTGAACTTGCACCGTATTACAGATAATTTTGGAAAAAATGTCCGCGGTTTGGTTGCGATAAACATATTGCTGGCTTTGAAGTTTGAAAGAAGTCGCAAAACGTTAGCCGAGATAGGATCTTTCCCCCGGTCCGCGCCCAGTAATACCATCCCTTCAAGCTTTACTCAGTCTCAGGTAGACTACACCGTGGTCTGTGCTTGCCTTTTTTCCCGTAGCAGGTCGTTGTCCTTCCCTGTGCTAGAAGAAACTTCATCCGAAACACGAGCGCTGCACTGCCAGCGTGTTGATACTTGTTGCTGGCTTATTACTGGCATCATATTCAGCTCCTCACACTCACACAGCCGCCAGTGCTTCATTCGTCATCCAAACTACTCCTTCAGTTGTAGGAATTCGCTGGATTCGTAGCCCTAGGGCCCTACATTCGTTTCTGCTCCAGGCTAAGGAATCATGGGTGCATGTATGTCAACAGGGGGGATGGTGGATGTCTCAGATGAAGATAAGCGGAGGCATAGAGAAGCGGAGAAATATCTCAAGGAAGTGAGTTTGCTACGGAATGATGCTCACCTTCCCTCGTTGTTCTGCACCTGGTAACATGATATTGACCATATCTATCTTATAGGCCAGAGCCAAGATGACTTCTCAGGTCAAGGTACGTTTGACATCCAGGTTGTTGCATGTTATTCACCTTCATTCATGACACCTAGGTTCTTCTCCTGGGGTCTGGTGACTCAGGAAAATCGACAGTTCTCAAGGTAAGTTACCTCTCCCAGTCCACTTGCTATCAGTTCATGAGGCTTCTTTCGTAGCAAATGCGACTGATTCATCGGGTACCCTTCTCAGCAGCAGAAATAGAGACCTACCGTCAACTAGTGTTCAACAACCTGACGACGGGCATGAACTACGTGTTCGAGGCTATGGAGGACATGGAGCTCGAAATTGCGGAGGAGAACCTACCACACGTGGAACTCATCCAGAATGCCAGGGATATCCGTGAACGAGAGCCTTTTCCTATGACATATTATGAGCCCTTGAGAGATCTTTGGGCTGACAATGGGGTCCAACAGGCATATAGCAGAGGAAACGAGGCTGCTCTTCCTGAAAAGTGAGCCTCGTGTCGTGTGCCTTGCTTCCTTCGAGACCTTACAACTCCCACTACAGCCTCTCGTACTTTTTCTCCTCGCTAGACAGATTATTTGACCCATCATATCACCCAACCGAGCAGGATATAGTCCAGTGCCGAGCTCGCACTATCGGAATAACCGAGACAACTTTCCATCTTAAAGACCACGAAATGCTTATGGTTGACGTGGGCGGTCAGAAGAGCGAGCGGAGAAAATGGATCCACTGTTTCCAGGATGTCACTAGCATTCTTTTTCTGGTCAGCCTAAGTGGGTATGACCAATGCCTTGTCGAGGACCGGGATGCGGTGAGCTACTTCGCAAGTTGTGATCCATTGAAAACGAATCTTAGGTTGCTTATCCCAGAACCAAATGCAAGACGCTATGACAATATGGGATTCAATATGCCATTCGCAATGGTTCAAGCAGACATCGATAGTACGTCAGGTTGCCCTCGTGATTTTGAAAGCCCTTCACGCGTG
>Ga0310811_10009969_pt1 | contig 12278 bp, 10 predicted proteins | sample YCmetagenome_FD_207642 | JGI IMG/M metagenome (GOLD analysis project Ga0310811, IMG submission 207642) | Soil microbial communities from experimental microcosm in Duke University, North Carolina, United States - YC | ecosystem: Engineered > Artificial ecosystem > Soil microcosm > Unclassified ... | reverse complement strand
ATCGCGTCCACGTCGGCGGTGAAATTCTTCTCCGCCGCGATCACGTTCTTGCCGCCGTTCGCCATGGTCGCGATCGGGTAGACCAGAAAGCCGTGCGTGGTCGAGATCGCCTCGTCGCCCTGGCTGAGATAGGTGTGCGCGAGCAGATTGAGGATTTCATCCGAGCCCGCGCCGCAGATGATGCGGTCGGGATCAAGACCGAAGGCGCGGCCGATGGCTTCGCGCAGCACGCGCGAGGTGCCTTCCGGATAATCCTCGAGATGCTCGACGGCGTGCTTGTAGGCCTCCTTCGCCTTGGGCGAAGGCCCGAACGGCGTCTCGTTGGCCGAAAGCTTGAACACCTTGCGGCCCGGCTCCGGCACCGGGCTCTTGCCGGGCGTATAGGGCGCAATATCGAGAATGCCGGGATTCGGCACGGGGCGGTTCATCGTGGTCTCCGGGGGTAACGGCCGGCTTTTACGGCTTCGCGGCACCGTTGGGAAGCACGGTATAGCGCGTGGCATGGCTGCCGACGAGGGCGGTCGAGCGCACCGAGGCCCCCGCTTGGAGCAAAGCGAGCTTGATCTTCTCGATGCCGGTGCCGGCGACCGACACCAGCAGCGCCGCGCCGTCGAACGCGGTGTCGGGCACCGCCACGATCTCGGCGAGCGGCGCCAGCGCGCGCGCGGTATCGGCATTCCAACCGGAGACGCGCACGCTCCAGGTCTGCACTTCGGTGACCATGGCATCGTCCGCGACCCGCGAGATCACGAACACGGGGAGTGCGGCGGGATGATCGGCGCGCTCCAGGAACGGCAGCCGCGCGATGATCTTCGGCGCGCCGTCGGCTTCGAGCTCACTCCACCACGGCGTGCGGCTCGAAATCGCCGAGACCAGCGCGAGGTCGCCCTTGGATTTCGCCGCGGCTTCGACCGCGGCTTGCGCGCTGAAATGCGAGACGTAGGGAACGACGAAGCCGAAATGAAACCGCGCCGAGTCCCGCATCGCGCTTTCGCCGACGGAGACATCGGCATGCACCGCGAACGGCGCCTGCACATAGGTGAAAGTCGAGATGATGACGCGCCAGATGCCCTCGACCGTATCGATCGGCAGAATGCCGCGATGACGCTCGACGAGGCGGCGCATCATGCTGGCCTCGCGCGCGGGCCGGAACGCCGAGCCTACCTCTTGTGTCTGCTTCACCTGGATTAGGCGATCGATGATATCGCCGCGCTGCATGAGAAGGCGGTGCACGCCCTCGTCGATGGCATCGATTTCCTTGCGCAGCTCGGCAAGCGAAGGCGGGGAAGGCGGTTTGGACATGTTGGGGAAACCTGAATCTGACTCCTCATCCTGAGGAGCGCGGAACGCGCGTCTCGAAGGATGAGGCCCCATCTTGGCCTCATGGTTCGAGACGGCGCAAGTGCGCCTCCTCACCATGAGGGTTTCACGGCTACGTTAACCACGCCGTTGGCTTGACGAAAAGGGAACAAGGGACTAATTTTGTACCGTTCCGTGGTCATTTGAGCCGGCCGGCTTGCAGCCACGTTAAACAACTCGCTAAACAGGCCGGGGACAGAATGATCCCGGCCGAACCTTTTCGTTCAGGCCGGTTTTTTATTGGCCTGATTTCTGTTCCGGTTCAGGAGGCGCCGCGAAACGGCGTCGAAACACGATGGTGAGCGTAAAGTCGATACCCAGTCCAGCGATCGCCGAAGAGCGCTCGCATGAGGCCGATCACCCGACATCGCAGGTCGCGCAGTTTGGCACCGAGGCGCCGCTCAGGCTCGATTGCGGCATCGATCTCGCGCCGTTCCAGATCGCCTATCAGACTTACGGCACGCTCAATGCGGCGCGCAGCAATGCCATTCTCGTCTGCCATGCGCTGACCGGCGACCAGCATGTCTTCAACAAGCATCCCGTCACCGGCAAGCCCGGCTGGTGGGAGACCATGGTCGGTCCCGGCCGTCCGCTTGATACCGATCAATACTTCATCATCTGCGCCAATGTGATCGGCGCCTGCATGGGGTCGACCGGGCCGGCCTCGACCAATCCAGCGACCGGCAAGCCGTGGGGGCTTGATTTCCCGATCATCACCATTCCCGACATGGTGCGCGCGCAGGCGATGCTGATCGACCGGCTCGGCATCGATACGCTGTTTGCCGTCGTCGGCGGCTCGATGGGCGGCATGCAGGTACTGCAATGGACCGCAGCCTATCCGGAGCGCGTATTCTCCGCGCTGCCGATCGCCTGCTCGACGCGGCATTCGGCGCAGAACATCGCCTTCCATGAGCTCGGCCGGCAAGCTGTCATGGCCGATCCCGATTGGCGCGGTGGCCGCTATTCAGACTTCGGCCTGCATCCGCATCGCGGGCTCGCGGTCGCGCGCATGGCGGCGCACATCACCTATCTCTCCGACGCGGCGCTGCACCGGAAATTCGGCCGCCGCATGCAGGATCGCGAACTGCCGACCTTCTCGTTCGATGCGGATTTCCAGGTCGAGAGCTATCTGCGGTATCAAGGCTCGTCCTTTGTCGAGCGCTTCGACGCCAACTCCTATCTGTATCTCACCCGCGCCATGGACTATTTCGACATCGCCGCCGACCATGACGGCGGGCTGGCGCAGGCTTTCCGTGGCATCAAGACTCGCTTCTGTGTGGTGTCGTTCACCTCCGACTGGCTGTTCCCGACCTCGGAATCGCGCGCGCTGGTGCATGCGCTCAACGCCTCCAGCGCGAGGGTGTCGTTCGCCGAGATCGAGACCGATCGCGGCCACGACGCTTTCCTGCTCGACGTGCCCGAGTTCTTCGACATCTCGCGCGCCTTCCTGCAATCGGCCGGCAAGGCGCGGGGGCTTGGAGGTTAGCGATGGCGCTTTCCGAACCGGCGCTGCCGCTGAATGGCGTCACGCCGCATCGCACCGAGAATTATCGCAGCGATCACCTCCTGGTCGCGAGCATGGTCGAGCGCGGCTCGAAGGTGCTCGACGTCGGCTGCGGCGATGGCGATCTTTTGCAACTCCTCGAAAGCCGCGGCATCGACGGGCGCGGCATCGAGCTGTCGCGGGAGGGCGTCAACCGCTGCGTCGCCAAGGGCCTCGCCGTGGTGCAGGGCGACGCCGACACTGACCTCGTCAATTATCCAGATGATGCCTTCGACTACGTGATCCTGTCGCAGACCTTGCAGGCGACGCGCCAGCCCAAAGCCGTGCTGGAAAACCTCTTGCGCATCGGCCGCCGCGCCATCGTCTCGTTCCCGAATTTCGGCTTTTGGAAGATGCGCCTGCAGCTCCTGATCGGTGGTCACATGCCGCGCACGGAGAACCTGCCGGCCACCTGGTACGACACGCCGAACATCCACTTTTGCACCATCAAGGATTTCGTGCAGCTGTGCGATGAGATCAACGTCAAGATGGAGCGCGCGGTCGCGCTCGATCTCTATGGCCGCCCGGTGCCGCTGAACCTGCCCTGGTGGGTCTGGAACATGTTCGGCGAGCAAGGGGTGTTTTTGTTGAGCAGGGGTTAGCTGTCATTCCGGGGCGATGCGAAGCATCGAACCCTGAATCCTCGAGGTCCCGGGTCTGGTCCTTCGGACCATCCCGGAACGACAGAGGTGACGACTACCGCCCTCGCTCCTAATGCGCCAGCAGCGACCGCGGGTCCCGCGCTCCCCAGCGGCCCGCCTCCACCAGCGTGATGAATCGCTCCACCATCTCGTTGAACAGCGCGGGCTCCTCCAGATTGAGCACATGGCCCGATTTCGGGAAGAAGGTCAGCCCCGACGCCGGCAGATGCTTCTTCAAAAACAGGCTCGGCTCGACACAGGCGTCGTCCTCATCGCCGCAGATGATCAGCGCTGACGTCGCCACCTTCTTGATCGCGTCGGGCATGGTGTAGAGCGAGGGCCGCCCGCCCTGGAAGCCGCGCATGGTATTCGCCGAGCCCTTGGCATCGTGGCGCGCCAGCGCGGCGTAGAAGTCGGCGTGGCCGCGCGGGTCTTTCACCAGGAAGGGAATGCGGCCCGGCGCCTCGCGCGTCACCTTGGCGACTTCCACCGAGCCGAGCTTCTCGAACTGATCGGCGGTCTCGCGGCAGGTCTTCCGAAATGTTTCCAGATTTTCCAGGCTCGAGCCGGAGCCGACTCCGGCCAGCGTCATCGACATCACGCGCTCCGGCGCATTCATCGCCGCGTGCAGCGACGAATAGGAGCCCATCGAGAGCCCGACGAAATGCGCCTTCGGAATTTTGAGATGGTCGAGCACGGCAAGCGCGTCGGTATAGAAATGTTTGTAGGTGTAGCTGTCGGCCGATGGCGGCACGTCGGAAGGCGTATAGCCGCGCGCGGAATAGGCGATGCAACGGTGGCCGCGCGAGAAGTAGCGCATCTGCGGCTCCCAATTGGTGTGGTCGGCGGCGAATTCATGCAGGAAGAGAATGGGCGTGCCTGAGCCTGCTTCTTCGAAATAGAGGCGGACATGATCCGACGTGACGGCGTGGGGCATTTGACTTTCCTTCTCGTGAGGCCTTGTCGTTGGCGCTTGATGTCAGCGCAACCGCCACGCATTTGCCATGACGGTAAATCGCGCTGCACACTTTTTCAGCATCATGCGCGGAATCGAAGCCTTGCAGTTAATGCTCGTGACCGCAATGCGGCGGCATGACCGTCGTTTGTCGCAAAAATGCCGGCCGAAATTCGTTCCACGCATTGCTGCATTGCTGCACCGCAGTCTTCTTCTTGCCACATCCTCACATTTTACGGGCCCGCGGATGTTGGCTTCGACTTGGGGGCCGATGGGGAATTGAGGGTGTCTACGAAGGATCTGTGATGGTTGTGTTCTCTGCGTTCTGCCGGCCCGTTGTCGCGCTGGCTCTCCTCGTCTCGGCATTCGCCGTCTCCGCTTCTCCCGCATCTGCAAGATCTCACCACAGCGCCTATCGCTATGTGCATGCGCGCCATGCGTATCATCATGTGCCGCGGCGCTTTGCGCAGCAGCCGCAATTCGCGCAGACGCAATTCTTCGGTCAGCCCGACTATTCGCAGGCAGCGTCCTATCCGCAGGCCATGTCGTATCCGCAGGCCGCGTATCGCTCGCGCGTCGCGCGTCGCCATATCGAGCGACGCGTGGCGCTGGCACGCTTGCGCAGATATGCCGATACGAAAGCAAGCGCGACGCCCTATGAGCCCGGTGCCGGAATGGCCACATCAGGCAGCTCGTCGGGCCTCGTGATGGAAGCGCGCCAGTTTCTCGGCACGAAGCCGAGCGGCATGGGCGGCAGCCTGTGGTGCGCGCGCTTCATGAACATGGTGCTGGAGAAGACCGGCTATCGTGGCACCGGCTCGGCCATGGCGAACTCGTTCGCAAGATATGGCCATCGCGTTTCGGGGCCCGAGGTCGGTGCCATCGCCGTGATGGGCCGTCGCGGCGGCGGTCATGTCGGCATCATCACCGGCGTCGATGCTCACGGCAACCCTATCATGATCTCCGGCAATAACGGCAACCGCGTCCGCGAAGCCCCAGTCTCGCGCGGCCGCATCTATGCCTACGTGATGCCGAACTGAGGAGTAGGCTTCGACCGAACTTCCCCTCTCCGCAAGGAGAGGGGTCCGGAGCCCTGCTTGCGCAACGATGTCGTTTCCTGGTTGGCTCGGCTCGCCAGGATGCGCCGCCGGCACGAAGCTTCAGCTAATGCGCGTTGGCTTCTGGCACAACACTGAGCGGCGCTCCACCGACCGAGATCGGCCCAGCTGGCCTTGCGGCCCGCGGCGGCTTCCTGGCTGCTGCCTTCGGTGCAAGCTGCGCGTGCGCGGTCGGCGGCGCGGCAACGGGCGCTGGCGGTGGTGGCGGAGCGGGCGGCGCCTGCAGCGTTTCGACTTTCGACGTCAACGCAGCAAGCTGATCCACGATCGACTTGAGTTGTGCCTGTTGATCCTCGACGGCCGCCTTGAGCGTATCCAGGTCCTCGCCGGTCTTCTGTTGGGTGGCAAGCAGATCGGTGAGCATCGCCTTGTCGCCGGAGGAGGCGTCGGCGCTGTCGGATGCGTCGCGGCTCGCGAACTGGACGAGCTTGTCCATGTTCATCCAGAGAAAGGCTCCGCTCGCGCCGGCCATGGCGAGGCCGACCAGGAGGGCCACGATCCAGGGCGCGCGTCGCCGCCGACGCAGGGCAACCGGCCGGTCCTCTCCGGGCCATTTCTCATCGAGTTCGTTCGTCATCCGTTTTTCCTAAACGGTACCGCCCTGCAAGGCAACGAGGGGAACCGGTCCGCTATTCACAGCTATCCACAGGCTGGTCGATCGGCCGAAGGAACAAAGCGCTGTCAGAAGGAATTAATGCCGCAATCGAGTGGTGCCGACAGTTCGCCGCCTGTCGGCTTTGAAGAACCCCGTTGCTCCCCGCGCGGGGTTCTTCTCTGTCCGGTGCTGGCCGCAGTCCACATGGAATCTACAAGAGGGCCGGCGCTTCCACGACTACCTTGTCGCCGACGGCGATGCTGCCGCCCTCGATGACCTCGGCGTAGATGCCGCATTCGTTGTTGCCGAAGCGGCGCATCAGCGTGCTCGGGATCTCCATGTCGCGCACGGCAAGGTCGGGATCGACATTGACGGCCGCGCAGCGGGTGATGCGCTTCACCACCTTCAGCCGTGCGCCACCGACGACGATCGTCTCGCCAAGGAGGCCAGCCTCGTGCCAGGCCGGCCAGCCCCGCACATAGACATTCGCACGGAAGCGCAGGGGATGGACCGGGCCGCCGACCATGTCCTCGATCGCGGCAAGGCTGCCGAGGTTGATGATCGAGACGACCTTCTTGGCGACATCGGAAAAGCTGTGGCCGGGGCTCACCAGCACTTTCGGCGGTCCTTTGATCCGGCCCGCGTGGCGCTCGGCAAAGAAGCGCTCGATCGCGGCGCGCCCCTCCTGCGTTTCCAGGTTGCCTTCTACCGCGACCGCGCCGTTCTCGCGAATGGTCAGGATGGAGGTGCGATCGTCAAAATGCGTCTGCAACGCAGCCAGCCATTCGTCCCGCATCAGCATCAGGAAGACGGTCTTCGGCAGCCACGCCGGCGCTGCGGGGTCAAAGCCGCTGGGGCCGTTCTCGATGGCATAGCGGCGATCGGCCGGCAGCGTCTGGCCGGGCCGCAAGGCCGCCGTCTTAAGGGTTTCGGGGCTGAGGCCTTTGACCGGGTAGCGGTAAAGGCCGGCGATCTCGGCGGGGAGGGACTGGGTCATCAGGCCTTTTAGGAAATTCCAGGGCTCGGCGCTACGGCGCACGAATTTGTGAGCGGACCTCTTTCGGAACCGCAGCCCTATGCCCACATTTGCCGCAAGCCTGAAAAATAAGATGATGGCGACGACCGCTGGCTGGTTGAGGAATGTCAACGCGGCCAGAGGAAACCCAATGAAGATGCTGCTTTCGTGCCTTCGGGGCGGAGCGGCAGGCTGAGGGAATGACATGAATATTGAAAAGTACACCGAGCGGGCGCGTGGATTCATCCAGTCGGCGCAGTCGCTGGCGATGCGCGAAGGCCACCAGCAGTTTTCGCCGTTGCATATGCTGAAAGTGCTGCTGGACGACAGCGAGGGCCTCGCCGGCGGCCTGATCGATCGCGCCGGGGGAAATTCCCGCGCGATTCTCAAGGCGACCGAGGACGCGCTAGGCAAACTGCCAAAAGTTTCGGGAAGTGGTGCCGGGCAGGTCTATCTTGCGCCGGAGCTGGCGCGCGCTTTCGACGCTGCCGAGAAGGCGGCCGAGAAGGCCGGCGACAGCTTTGTCACCGTCGAGCGGCTGCTGCTCGGGCTGACGCTCGAGAAGAACAGCGACGCCGGCAAGATTCTCGCCAAGGGCGGCGTCACGCCGCAGAATCTGAACGCGGCGATCGAGACGCTGCGCAAGGGCCGCACCGCGGATTCCGCCACGGCCGAGAACGCCTATGACGCGCTGAAGAAATATGCCCGCGACCTGACCCAGGCTGCGCGCGACGGCAAGCTCGACCCCGTGATCGGACGCGACGAGGAAATCCGCCGCACCATCCAGGTTCTTTCGCGCCGTACCAAGAATAATCCCGTCCTGATCGGCGAGCCCGGCGTCGGCAAGACCGCCATCGTCGAGGGCTTGGCGCTGCGCATCCTCAATGGCGACGTGCCGGAGAGCCTGAAGGACAAGAAACTCTTGTCGCTCGACCTCGGCGCGCTGATTGCCGGTGCGAAATATCGCGGCGAATTCGAGGAGCGGCTGAAATCCGTGTTGCAGGAGGTCACCTCGGCCGAAGGCAACATCATCCTGTTCATCGACGAGATGCACACGCTGATCGGCGCCGGCAAGGCCGACGGCGCGATGGACGCGTCCAACCTGCTCAAGCCTGCGCTCGCGCGCGGCGAATTGCATTGCATCGGCGCGACCACGCTCGATGAGTACCAGAAGCATGTCGAAAAGGATGCGGCGCTCGCGCGGCGCTTCCAGCCGGTCTATGTCAACGAGCCGACGGTCGAGGACACCATCTCGATCCTGCGCGGCCTGAAGGACAAATACGAGCAGCACCACGGCGTGCGCATTACCGATTCCGCGCTTGTTGCGGCAGCGACCCTGTCGAACCGCTACATCACCGACCGCTTCCTCCCCGACAAGGCCATCGACCTGATGGACGAGGCGGCGGCGCGGCTGAAGATGCAGGTCGATTCCAAGCCCGAGGAGCTGGACTCGCTCGACCGCGAGATCATCCGCCTCAAGATCGAGCAGGAAGCGCTGAAGAAGGAGAGCGACGCGGGCTCCAAGAGCCGGCTGAAGACGCTGGAGAAGGAGCTGGCCGAGCTCGAGGAGAAATCGGCGGCCCTGACGGCGCGCTGGAGTGCGGAAAAGAACAAGCTGTCGAACGCGCAGAAGATCAAGAGCGAGCTCGACGGCCTGCGCGTCGAGCTTGCCAATGCGCAGCGCCGCGGCGAGTTCCAGAAGGCCGGTGAGCTTGCCTATGGCAGGATTCCGGCGCTGGAGAAGCAGCTCGCGGACATCGAGGCCAGCGAGAATGCCGGCCAGGTGATGCAGGAGGCGGTTACCGCCAACAACATCGCGCAGGTCGTGTCGCGCTGGACCGGCGTTCCCGTCGACAAGATGCTCGAGGGCGAGAAGGACAAGCTCCTCAAGATGGAGGAACAGCTCGGCAAGCGTGTCGTCGGCCAGGCCGAAGCCGTGCGCGCGGTGGCAACCGCCGTGCGCCGCTCGCGCGCAGGGCTGCAGGACCCGAACCGGCCGATGGGCTCGTTCATGTTCCTGGGGCCGACCGGCGTCGGCAAGACCGAGCTGACCAAAGCGCTCGCCGAATATCTCTTCAACGACGAGACCGCGATGGTTCGTCTCGACATGAGCGAATACATGGAGAAGCATTCGGTGTCGCGGCTGATCGGCGCGCCTCCGGGCTATGTCGGTTATGACGAGGGCGGCGCGCTCACGGAGGCGGTGCGGCGGCGTCCGTACCAGGTCGTGCTGTTCGACGAGATCGAGAAGGCGCATCCGGATGTCTTCAACGTGCTGTTGCAGGTGCTCGACGACGGCCGCCTGACCGATGGTCAGGGCCGCACGGTCGACTTCCGCAACACGCTGATCATCATGACCTCGAACCTTGGTTCGGAGTTTTTGGTGAGCCAGCCGGAAGGCGAGGACACCTCGGCGGTGCGCGAGCAGGTGATGGCGATGGTGCGGGCGCATTTCAGGCCCGAATTCCTGAACCGCGTCGACGAGATCATCCTGTTCCACCGCTTGCAGAAGAGCGAGATGGGCCGGATCGTCGAGATCCAGTTCGCGCGGCTCACCAAGCTGCTCGAGGAGCGCAAGATCGCGCTGACCCTGGATGACAAGGCGCGTGACTGGCTCGCGGCCAAGGGCTGGGACCCTGCCTATGGCGCGCGTCCGTTGAAGCGCGTGATCCAGCGCAGCGTGCAGGATCCGCTGGCCGAGATGATCCTTGCCGGTGAGGTGAAGGATGGTGACAAGGTCGCGCTTTCGGAACAAGGCAATGTGCTGACCTTCAACGGCAAGGCGCCGTCGACCGCCGAGATCGCGCAGTTCGAGGCGCCGGTGCCCAAGCGGAAGCTGAACTAAGAGGCGCAAGCTCAACTAAAGAGCACAGGCTGAATCGAACAGGAAAAATCCCCTCCACAACCCGGTGGAGGGGATTTTGTTTGTGGCGGCTCCGAGCGCCTTAGCTGTGCGAGCCGATAGCCACGCCGGGTTCCTCTTCCTCCTCGCTTTCAATGTCCGAGAGGATATCGACCAGCTCGCGCGAGCGGCCCTGCGCCAGCGGCCTGCCGGCATTGAGCATCGGCTCGTCGTTCGCGAGCCAGGCCTGCGCTTCCGTCAGCTCATCGATCGTCGCGCCGGTTGCGATGATCTTGGCAATGGTGACGTCATCGACCGGACCAATAGCTTGGATGATGTCGTCTCGCGTAATGCGTCGTTCCATTGGATCCTCCATTGCTGGATCCCGTTCACATGGCGAGGCCTGGAGGTCGGTTCCAGCCAAGCTGATCGAAATTTAATGAAACTGCCGGGAGAGGCTGTCCGTTTTTCCATTGCGGGCAAAGGACAAACGTCCGGCTTGATCGTGGCAATGCCGCGACCCGCATGACGGCTCGCGCGTCACATCTCAAAAGCAGAGGCGATGATCATGACCAGGGAACTTGTCGCCCATAACAGACCCGTGTTCGATCAACTCCATCCGAAAATCTATGGCGCAGCGGTCGGCCTGATCGCGTGGTTTGCACTGATGGCCTGGGTCCTGTTCGACTATGGCGGCCAGACCAGCCTGTCGCTGACGTTCATGACCGTGCTCTTTATCGTCGCGGTGGTGCTGACGTGGACGCTTTCCTTGGTCTGGAAGAAATCCCGCATGCCGCACGAGCGGCATGCGCAAGAGCCATCGCTGCACGATTGGCGGCAGGGCGATTTCGTGGTCTGGGGCGCAAAACTCCGCGCCACCCATGCGGCCATCGACGTGCTGCTGCCGCTGATCGCGGTTTCGTTCGGCCTGACTGCGATCGGAATCGTCTTCGTGATCGTGAGGGCGTCTGTGGCCTAGCGGTTGCTCATCTGTAGCGGACCGGCGTCGGAAATGTGCGCGCCGTTGCGGCCGGCCATCATCGCATCCAGCCGGTCACGCTCCTTCTCGAAGCTCGCCATGATGGCGCCGTCGAGCGCGCGGCCACGCGGCAGCTTGACGCGCAACGGATCGACGAAGCGGCCGTTGACGAGGATTTCGAAGTGGACGTGCGGGCCGGTCGCGAGACCAGTGGTGCCGACAAAGCCGATCACCTGGCCCTGGCGCACGTGCTTGCCGACGTCCATGCCCTTGGCGAAGGCCGACATATGGCCGTAGGCGGTCTCGTAGCCGTTGTTGTGCTTGATGCGGATATATTTGCCATAGCCGCTCTCGGTGCCGATCTTTTCGATCGTGCCGTTGCCGGCGGCAAAGATCGGCGTGCCGTAGGCGGTGGCCCAGTCGACGCCGGTGTGCATCCTCACAAAGCCCAGGATCGGGTGGCGGCGGCTGCCGAAGCCGGAGCGCATGATCGCGTTGTTGACGGGCTTGCGCACCAAGAACTTCTTCGCGCTCTTGCCGGTCTCGTCATAGTAGTCGACGACGCCGTCGTCGGGGGTTTGGAAGCGGTAGTATTTCTTGGTCTCGCCGCCGACGGTGAGCGCTGCGTACAGCACCTCGTTCTTGTCGGTGACGTTGGAGCCTTCGTCTTCGCCGGCGTAGAACACGTCGAAGGAATCGCCCGGCTGCACCTTGCGCTGGAAGTCGACGTCATAGGAGTAGATGCGGACCATCTCGTCGATGACCGGCATCGGCACTTTGTTGCGCAGCGCCGTCTCGTAGATGCTCTGGTAGAGACGGACGCCGGAACCGTCATCGTCTTCTTGGTCGTCGTCGGTGCTCTTGTTGTCGGCGGTATCGGTGACGGTATTGATGCTCGAGACGTCGACGGCGACATACTTGCCGAGATCCGACAGTGCGGCGACGGCCTCGACCGTGGTGTCGTTGGCGACGATCACGCGGAACGGCTGTAGCCGCGCGCCGGGGGAGGCGGGCGCCATCAGGATACGAAGCTTCTCGCCTTCCTTCAGGCCGTTGTCGCGGCCGCGGGGACCCAGCGTTGCCGCGATCGCCTTGCACTCGTCAGCCGTGGCACCCAAGTCCTTCAGGACCGAGGTGATGCTGTCGCCCTTCTTCACGATATGGATGCGCTCGCCGGTGGGATTGCCGCCGGTGATCTGCTCCTTGGTCTTCGGCAGCAGCGTGACGTTTT
>Ga0310811_10009968_pt1 | contig 12279 bp, 9 predicted proteins | sample YCmetagenome_FD_207642 | JGI IMG/M metagenome (GOLD analysis project Ga0310811, IMG submission 207642) | Soil microbial communities from experimental microcosm in Duke University, North Carolina, United States - YC | ecosystem: Engineered > Artificial ecosystem > Soil microcosm > Unclassified ... | reverse complement strand
CGAGGCCGAAGCGGTGGTCACCCCGGCCTGAGACACGGCCGCCCTACTTCCCCGTCCACTTCCCGTAGACCGCTTCCACATCCCCCGCGATGCGGTCGACGAACTCCTGCTTGATCTCCACGTCATGGGCGATGGAGTGCCAGAGGGCGTTGCGGTGGACGTAGTCGTTGAGCTTGAACAGCGCCTGGCCGACGTCCTTCCAGGTGATGCCCATCGCCTCGGGGCGGATGTCGAGGCCGACGCGATGCATGGTCTTCAGCATCTCCTCGGCCCGGTTATCATGCAGCACCGAGCCAATATAGACGCCGAGGCAGACCGGCTGGCCGTGGAGGAATTTCTTTCCGGTCTCGTATTCCAGCGAATAGAAGAAGAAATGGTCGATGCCCTCGATATGGCGGGGGTTCCAGCCCGTGCTGTGGAAGGAGGTTCCCCAGCGCAGCCCGTCCACCAGCACCTGGATGCCCTTGTCGCTCAGCTTGTGGATCTCTTCCGCATGCGAGAGGACATCCTCGACCCGGTCCAGGGAATGCCGCGCGACCTCCTCGTCATAAGGCCATTTCGCCTCGCATTTCCCCACTACGGTGGCGTAGCGCCAATCCAACACCCCGGTGTGGAAGCAGAGGATATCGCCGATGCCGGAATAGTTGAGCTGGGGCGGGGCGGAGCGGATGACGTCATAGTCGATATAGACCGCCTCCGGCACCGCCCAGCCGATATAGCGCACGACGCCGTCGATGCGCACGCCCGTGCGCTGGCCCCAGGAGGCGTTCATGCTGAGCGCCGTCTGGATCTGGAACAGGGGCAGGCGCTTGCGCCAGGCGAAATATTTGGCGGTGTCGACGGCCATGCCGCCGCCGAGCCCGACGATGGCTTCCACCGGCGGCAAAGCCGCGAGCTCTTCCTCGAGGATCTTCTGATCGACGGATTTGACGAAATAGCGGTGATAGACCGCGCCCTCCAGCGCCTTCTCGAACTTGGGCCACATATCCTCCATGGTCACCAGGAGGAAGGGCCGGTGCACGAAATTCTTCAGCTCGCCGACGAGATTGCGGCCGAGGATGGTCTGGAAATCATGGGCGAACTGCATGGGGAGGAAATCCTTTGCGGGCGGGCAGGGTCACGGAGGCGCGCCGAGGAAAAGCCGCGCCGGCCCGGGTGCTGTCAAGGGGCTAGAGGATGTTCCGCCTGCTCTAGGAGGGCAGCGGGGCCGGCGGATCCTTCTCCGGCTGGTGGCGCTCGCCGGTATCCTGGAGCACGCGCAGCGCCTCGGGCGGCAGATGAACGCTCACGGGCGTGCCCTGGGAATAGGGAATTTCATCGCCCGAGTTCTGGATCAGCACCTGGATCGCCTCGCCGGTGGCGAGCCGCACGATGAGCTGCACGGCATTGCCGAGATAGACCCAGCGTTCGACCATCCCGGGCAGGCGATTCTCGCCGCCGCTGCCATGGGGCTCCAGCCGCACCCGTTCCGGGCGCACCGTCGCCTTGGTCGATCCCCGCATCTCCTTGTCGCCGCGGCCCGCCGCGAATTCGAAATCGCCGAGCTTGATGCGGCAGCGGCCCTGGCTGTCGGCGCCGCGGGCCACGGCATCCATCAGATTGGAGACGCCGAGGAAATCGGCGACGAAGATCGTCGCGGGCTCCTCATAGACATCCTTGGGCGCGGCCACCTGCTCGACCTTGCCGCGCGACATGACCGCGATCCGGTCGCTCATGGTGAGCGCCTCTTCCTGGTCATGGGTCACATAGATGAAGGTGATGCCCACCTGCTGCTGCAGGGTCTTGAGCTCGATCTGGAGCTGCTTGCGAAGCTTGGCGTCCAGGGCGCCCAGGGGCTCGTCCAGCAACAACACGGCGGGCTTCAGCACCAAGGCCCGGGCGAGGGCTACCCGCTGCTGCTGCCCGCCGGACATCTGCACCGGCCGGCGCTTCTCGAAGCCGGTGAGCTGGACCAGCGCCAGCGCCTCGCCCACCCGCCGGTTGACCTCCTTGGGCTCGACCTTCGCCCGGCGCAGGCCGAAGGCGACATTGTCGAAGACGTTCAGATGGGGGAAGAGCGCATAGCTCTGAAAGACGGTGTTGACGGGCCGGCGATGGGGCGGCGTCTGGCTCATGTCGACGCCGTCGAGAAGGATCTGCCCCTGGGTCGGCTGTTCGAAACCGGCGATCATGCGCAAGGTCGTCGTCTTGCCGCAGCCCGAGGAGCCCAGCAGCGAGAAGAACTCGCCCGCCGGCATATGCAGATTGATGCCGTCGACGGCATTCACATTGCCGAAGCGCTTGACGAGATTGACCAGTTGAACTTCGCCGCCGCTCACCGAACCACCTGTCCTTGCCTGTCCCGGGCCGTTGCTCTGCTATGCCTGCGCTCGATCACATGCCGCCGATATCGCCCATCATCGAGGCCGCCGCACCGCCACCCTTCGGGCGCTCATGCCGGGTCATGAAGCGGTAGACCAGATAGGTAAGACCGAGCGCCGTGACGGTGAAATAGACCATGATCGCCGCCAGCGCATTGACCGACGGCAGAGGTGCCGCGCGGGTCGCGCTGTAGATGCGGATCGGGACGGTGTCGCATTGCGCGCCGCAAGAGAGCCACTGGCTGATGACAAAATCGTCGATGGAGATGGCGAAGACGATCATCAGGCTGGAGAGGATCGCCGGCAGCAGCAGCGGCAGCAGCACGAGGCGCAAGGTCTCCCAGGGCGTGGCGCCGAGATCGGCTGCCGCCTCCTCATATTGCCGCCCGATGGAGAAGAGCCTGCCGCGCACGATCACCACGACATAGGACAGCGAGAAGGTCACATGGCCCAGCATCTGGGCGAGGGTGCTGGGATGGATGAAGGTGAAGAGATAGAGGATCACCAGATAGAGCGAGACGCCCATCACCAGCTCGGGCGTCACCAGCGGAAAGAGCATCAGGAAGTTGGCCGGGGCGGCCAGCCGCCCGCGCCAGCGGGCGAGGCCAAGGGCCAGGATCACGCCCAAGGGCGTGGCGACCAGCATGTCGAGGCCCGCGAGCTTCAGGCTCTGAAACAGGGCCTGTTGCAAGGTCGGGTCGTGCCAGACCGAATCGACGGGATCGCCCCAATACCAGCGGGAGAGGGAGAATCCCTGCCAGGCCGTGACCGAGCGGCCGGAATTGAAGGAGAACTGGATGGCGATGATGACGGGTGCGATCGAGGTCAGAATGTAGAGCCAGGTGACCAGCACCAGGAAGCGCGGCCGGCCCCAGGGATTGGCGAGCCAGTCGCGAAACCGCCGCAAGGCCGTGGGCGGCGCGCTATGCCGTGCCTTCAGCGCGATCTCGGTCATGCCTGTGCCTCGCGCTGGGCTTTGGCGACCGTAAACATGTAATAGGCCATCAGAACGCCCAGGAAGGCCGAGAGGATCAAGGTGAGCGCCGCACCCACGGAGGGCTGGGGGCCGCCGTGGAAATAGATCTCGATCTGATTGCCCAGCATGCTGGTCTTGGGCGAGCCGGAGACGATGTTGGGCGTGTAGTAATCGCCGAACATCGGCAGGGCGATGATGACGCTGGCCCCCAAGATGCCGGTCTTGGATAACGGCAGAGTGACGTGCAGAAAGGCCCGGAAGGGGCTGGCGCCGAGATCGCGCGCCGCCTCCAGCAGGCTCTTGTCGATGCGGTCGAGAGAGGCCAGGAGCGGCAGGATGAGATAGGGAATATAGCCGTAAGCGAGACCAAGAATGACCGAGACGGGATTGCCGTTCAGCCAGTCCGGCGGCGTGGTCACGAGCGTCGTCCAGCGCAGGAAGGCGTTGACGTAGCCCTCCGGTGCGAAAAGATTGACCCAGGCCAGCATGCGCATGAGATAGCTGACCCAAAAGGGCAGGATCAGCAGCGCCAGCAGCAGGGATTTCGCGCGCCCGCTATGGCGCGTGATGTAATAGGCGACGGGATATCCGACGATCAGGCTGATCGCGAGTGCGATCCCGACATATTCGGCCGTGCGCAGGAAGATCCCCCAATAGGTGCGCCCCGGCAGGAAGCCGCTGAGGGTGTCGAGGAAGGATGTGAAATCCCAGTCGAGCGGATTCCAGGCCGGCAGCGGGTTCTGGAAGATCGGGTCGACGCCGCCGAAGGCGACGCCGACCACGGCATAGAAGGGCGTCAGGAACAGCAGGATGAGCCAGACGACGCCCGGAAGGGCGAAGATCGGCCAAAGCCACTTCGGATACATCTGCTGCTGCCCCGCCCCCTATTGCCCGAGCTTCTCGTCCTGCCCTCTATGTACCCGAATTGAACTTCGCGTAGGCGCTCTGCCAGAGCTTCTGGCCGGTCGAGGTGAGCGTGCATTCCTGCAGGCAGCCGGCTCCGACATCCTCGGGCCCCATCACCGCGGTGCGCAGGGTCTCCGGCACGATTCCCTTGGCGATCAGCGCATCCGCCGTCATGGATTTCTGCGGCGGCTGATAGCCGGTGAATTTGGAGAAATTGTTGAAGGCCACATCCTGATCCAGGATGTAGTTCAGGAACATATGCGCCAGCACCGGCTTGGTCGTGCTGGCCGACACGGCCCAGCAATCGTTCTGGATCGGCCCCTTGCCCTTGGGTGCGGCCCAGAAGCGCAGCGCGCTGCCGTCGTCCCCCGCAGGAAGATAGTTCACATAGGCGCCGAGGAGATCGCCCGACCAGGATTCATGCAGCCAGCTCTGCTTGGTGGCGAGGGTCTGATATTCCGTGATGTTGATCTTGGGATTGCAGATCGGGATCAGCGCCTTCAGATCGGCGAGGGCCTTGTCGATCTCGGCGGGATCCTCGGTATTGATGTCGTAGAACTGGCGATAGAGCATCGCCATGACCAGCGATTCGCGCGCATCGTCGAGCACGCCGACATAGCCGGTGTATTCCTTCGCATTCCAGAAGATCGACCAGGGGTTCTCGAGCTTGGCGATATCCTCTTTGATCTTGTCGGCACGCCAGCCGATGCCGGTCTTGTAGACGGTGTAGGGAACGGTGTACTGCGAGCCCACGTCATAGAAGGGGCTCTGCAGCCCCTCCCAGACATTGGCTGCCAGATTGGGAATGTAGCTGTGGTTGATCGGCTTGATCAGCTTGCCGGCCACGCCCTGGGCCAGCCGGTCCGGGGTGATGTTGACGACATCCGGCCGCACCGCATGGGTCGCCTGCTTGGTGATGGCCTCGTCCTGGCTGTCATAGGTGGTGAGCTGCATGTTGACGCCATGGGTCTTGCAGAACTCGTTCACCAAGCCCTTGTCGATGTAATCGGCATAGACATAGACGACGAAATCGCCACCGGTTTCCGGCGCCATGCCGGCCTTGAGGGGATCCTCATACATCGGCAGCGTCACGGGATGGTCGGGCCGCGCCAGCGGAATGCCGCCCGGCCCCATGGGCTGGGCGCTGTCGGCGAAAGCGCGGCGGACGATGAAGGGTGCCGCCGAGACGGCGAGGCCGGCGCCGCCGAGGGTCTTCAGCGCCTTGCGGCGCGAGAACGAACCGCGCATGGGGGTACTGGCCGGTTTGGCTTCCGGATCGCGATCTTTCATGGGTGTCCTCTCCTGTTCTGGCTTATGTGATGCCCGATTGGGACCCCCCGGCGTCCCGGAATGGCGGCAATGATCGGCCGAAGTTCCGCCGGCCGCAAGCGTCATTGGCATTCGGCGCGAGACATCGATTGACATGAGGGGATCGGCCGGCTGGCTGCGGCCGGCGCTCTCCCAGATTCTGTCCCTGTCGTCCTGCCGGCGCTTGCCCGCCGCTGCCGCGAAGGGTTGCATGTGATGAAATCGCCGTCAAGCATCACCGGCGTGATGGGACGAATCCGCGCTATTCATTTTCATTGGGCGGCGTGAAAGCCCAGACGACTGCCGTTTCGACCCTTCCGGGATTGCGATAGCGGTGGGGCGTGGTGCTCCTGAAGCTGAAGGAGTCCCCTTCGCGGAGCAGGAATCGCTTGCTGGCGATGGAGAGCTCGAAGCTGCCGGCGAGCACCAGACCCGCCTGCTCGCCGCGGTAGCTGAGCGGCGGCTCGCCGCCTTTGGCACCCGGCGCCAAGGTGGTGTAGAGCAGCTCCAGCTCTCCCGAGAGAGACGGCGACAGAAGATAATCCGTCACCCCCAGCCCGAAATTCAGCTTCCGCCGCCGGCCGGCCCGGACGATGAAAGGCAGCTCCTCGGCCGGCCCGGCCTCGCCGCGGTCGAAGAACCAACCCATCTGAACCCCCAGCGCCGCCGCCACTTTCTGCAGATCGGCGACGGAGGGCGCGGAGCGGTTGCGCTCGACCTGGCTGACATAGCCCGTGGATTTGCCGATGGCGGCGGCGAGATCGAGGATGGTGAGGCCCCGGCGCTTGCGCAGGTCCCGGATCTCCCGGCCCAGCCAATCCGCGGACGTGCCGGCGGCCTTCTTGCCGGCCGCCGCCCCCTTCCCGCGCGGCGCCTGCTTCGTCCGGCTCATGGAGTCCGCGCGGCGGGACGTTGCATTGCGGCGCGGGTGGCCCCGCTCAGGGGCGACGGCAATGCCCCGGACTGCCTCCTCGCTGCCATTTCCACCCTGCGCCTCCCCGCGGCGGCCATGAACCAGCCGCCATCCTACAACCGAAGATGTCAGAGCGCATCACGGATGTGAAGAAAGTGGCAAATTCCATCACGCGAGAGTTCTACCACTCCACAGCTGTTGGATCACACGGATTCTTCACCCTCCGTCATTCCGGCGAAAGCCGGGGATCCATGAACCACAGGAAGAGTGCTTGCCGCACGCCCCTGGACCCCGGCGTTCGCCGGGGTGATGGCCAGGAAATAGTGGTAGCGGCGCGCCTCTGCCGGCGGTCACGGACTTTCGTCCTCCTCACTTCCTCGACGGCCGCGATGCGGCCGCCAAGCCTCACTCTCTATTCCGTCATGCCGGCGAAAGCCGGCATCCAGGGGCCACAGGCAGGGTGTGTGCCACTCGCCCTGGACCCCGGCTTTCGCCCGGATGACGGAAGAGCAAAGTCCGCGCGGAGAATCTAGCGATCCACCATCGCCAGCCCGTCGGGCAGATAGCGCTCGCCGGCCACGCCCTCGCCCAGGACACCGTCGAGACGTTCGACGTCCTGGGACGTGAGCTTCAACTTGGCGGCCCCCAGATTCTCCTCGAGATACCGCCGGCGCTTGGTGCCGGGGATCGGCACGATGTCGGGGCCGCGCTGGAGCAGCCAGGCGAGCGCAACCTGGGCCGGGGTGGCGTCATGCGCCGTGGCGACGGCGCGCACCCGATCGACGATCCGCATATTGGCGTCGAAATTGCCGCCCTTCAGCCGAGGATCGCCGGTGGCGCGGAAATCATCGGCGGCATGCTCCTCGGCGCGCTTCGCCACGCCGGTGAGGAAGCCGCGGCCCAGCGGACAGAAGGGGACGAGGCCGATGCCGAGTTCGCGCAGGACCGGGATGACGTCGCCGTCGAGATTGCGCTCCCACAGCGAATATTCGCTCTGCACAGCGGAGACCGGCTGCACGGCGTGGGCGCGGCGGATGGTCTTCACCCCGGCCTCGGAAAGGCCGAAATAGAGGACCTTGCCCTCGGCGATGAGATCCTTGACCGTTCCGGCCACGTCTTCGATCGGCGTCTTGGGGTCGACACGGTGCTGATAGAGAAGATCGATGCGGTCCGTCCGCAACCGCTTCAGCGAGGCTTCGACCACCTCGCGAATATGGGCGGGCCGGCTGTCGGCCCCGGCGAAATCCCCGCCGGTGAGCACGAAACCGAATTTCGTCGCGAGGGTGACTTGGTCGCGGCGTCCCCCGAGGGCGCGGCCGAGCAGCTCCTCATTGGTGAAGGGGCCATAGCTCTCCGCCGTATCCAGGAAATTGCATCCCAGCTCGATGGCTCGGTGAAGGGTCGCGATGGATTCTTTGTCGTCCCTCACACCATAAGTATCGCTCATCCCCATGCAGCCGAGGCCGATGGCGGAGACGTCGAGGCCCTGTCGCCCCAGCTTGCGTCGCGTCAACATTGGTCGCTCCCTCTTGGTCAAATCGGTCGGAATTCTAGCGGCGGGCATCTTCCAGGATCATCGCCGCCGCCTTCTCGGCGATCATGATGGTGGGTGAATTGGTATTGCCCGAGGTGATGCGCGGCATGACCGAGGCGTCGGCGACGCGCAGGCCCGCCATCCCGCGCAGCTTCAGCCTGGCATCGACGACGGCCTGCGGATCGTCGGCCGCCCCCATCCGGGCCGTGCCCACGGGATGAAAGATCGTTGTGCCGATCTGTCCGGCGGCGGCCACCAGCTCCGCCTCGCTTGCCAGCTCGGCACCCGGCTTCCATTCCACCGGCGCGTAGCTCGCCAGCGCCCGGGCCTGGGCGATCCGCCGCGTGAGCCGGATGGCTTCCGCCGCGATCCGCTTGTCCTCGGGCGTGGTCAGGTAGTTGGGCCGGATGCTGGGCGGGAGAGCGGCATCGGGGCCGCGCAGATGGATGGAGCCGCGGCTGGTGGGGCGCAGATTGCAGACGCTGGCGGTGAAGGCGGCGAAGCGATGCAGCGGCTCGCCGAAGCGATCGAGGGACAGCGGCTGGAAATGATATTGCAGATTGGGTGTCGCCTGCTCGGGCGAGGAGCGGGTGAAGGCGCCGAGCTGGCTGGGCGCCATGGTGAGCGGCCCGCGGCGCCAGAGCGCATATTCCACGCCGAAACGGGCACGCCGCAGCAGCGAGACATAGTCCGTGTTCATGGTCCTGATGCCGGCGACGCGGAAGATCGGCCGGAGCTGCAGATGATCCTGCAGATTCTCCCCCACCCCCGGCAATTCATGGCGGGGCTCGATACCCCAGCCCGCGAGCAGGGCGCCGGCCCCGATGCCCGAGAGCTCGAGCAGCTTGGGCGTGCCCACCGCGCCGGCGGCGAGGATCACCTCGCCCTTCGCTTCGGCGCGGGCGAGCTCGGCCCCGCGGCGGAAGACGATGCCGGTGGCCCTGCGCCCCTCGAAGGTCAGCCGCTCGACGAAGCCCGCCGTCAGCAGCCGCAGATTGGGCCGCGCGCGCACCGGGGCCAGAAAGCCTCGCGCCGCACTCCAGCGGCGGCCGCGCATCTGGTTGACCTGGAAATAGGCCACCCCTTCGTTGTCGCCGCGATTGAAATCCTCGGTCTTCGGAATACCAACCTCGACGCAGGCGTCGGCGATGCGGTCCAGGAGCTCCCAGCGGATCCGGGGCGCCTCGATCCGCCATTCGCCGCCGCTGCCATGGAAGTCGTCCGCCCCGCGGAAATAATTCTCATGGCGCTTGAATACGGGCAGCACATCGTCCCAGCCCCAGCCCGTCAGGCCGAGCTGGCGCCAGCCGTCGTAGTCCGCCGCCTGGCCGCGCATGTAGATCATGCCGTTGATGGCCGAGGAACCGCCCAGAACCTTGCCGCGGGGATAATTGAGCTGCCGGCCGCCGAGCCCCGCCTCGCTCTCCGTCGTCAGCAGCCAATCGGCCCGGGGATCGCCGATGGCGCGCAGATAGCCGGCGGGGATATGCAGCCAGATCCACTTGTCCTCGCCGCCGGCCTCGACCAGCAGCACGCGGCAGGCCGGGTCGCGGCTCAGCCGGTTCGCCAGGACGCAGCCCGCCGAGCCGGCGCCGACGATGATGTAGTCGAACTCGCCGATGCTGGGCGGCTCGGCCGCGGCGGGGGTGGTGCTCGATTGCAATGTCGACCTGATCTGCCTGGAGCGAGATTTCTATCCTCGCCTGCCCGCTCTTGCCAGGCAAGCGATGGGCCAGGCAAGCGATGGGCCAGGGCGGGAATCGGGCCGCAAGGGCTTGACCGGAGCACCGGCAAGGCATTGAGCTAGCGCCGCCCGATCGACAGCGGCTCAAGGGGGGCTTCCCGGCATGACCGTCGTGCTCACGACGCGCACCGACATCGATCTCGATTGCTTCCGCCGCGTCGCCTGGCAAGGCGAGACCGTGCGGATCGGCGAGGCCGCGCTGCGGCGGATCGCCGAATGCCGGGAGTCCTTCCTGCAGCTCATCGACAAGGATCCCGATCTCGTTATCTATGGCGTCACCACCGCCATGGGGGAGTTGGCGAGCCGGCGGCTGACCCCTCAGGAGCGTCAGCGCCATGCCCGGCTGAAGCCCGTCTCGGCCGCCACCTCCTTCGGCAATCCCCTGCCCGAGCGGGTGGTGCGCGGGATCGTGCTGGCGCGGCTGGCCAATTTCCTCGACGGCCATGCCGCCACCACGCCGCGCATCGCGCTGGCCGTCGCCGCCATGCTGGACGGTGGGCCGCTGCCCCGCGTTTCCGCCTCGGGCCAGGGCGGGGCGGGCGAGATCCTGGCCCTCTACCCGCTCTTCGCCGAGCTGGCACAGCGCTTCGATCTGGAGGTCAAGGAGCGCGGCTCGCTGATCAACGGCTCGCCGGCGGCAGCCGCGCTGCTGGGCGATGCGGCGCTGGCGGCCCGCCGCCGCGTCGAGCTCGCCCATCAGGTCTTCGCGCTTTCCATCGAAGCCTTCCGGGCGCCGCTGGAGCATTACGACGCCGCGCTGGAGGGACTCTGGGGCGATGCGGATGAGACCGCGGCCCTCCAGGGCCTGCGCCGATATCTCACCGGCGCCGGCGAGGGGCGGCGCAACTACCAGGCGCCCGTCAGCTATCGCATCCTGCCCCGCGTCCTGGGCCATGCCCATCGCGCCCTGGCCCAGGCCGAGCGGGCGGCGGCGATCTCCCTGGCCTCGGCCTCCGACAATCCCGTCTATATCCCCCCGGACGCCCAGCACCCCTATGGCCGCTGCATCAGCACCGGGGGCTATCACAACGCCATGGCCTCCCCGGCCCTCGACGATCTGGCCGCCATCTGGGCCGATCTCTGCCTGCTGGCCGACCGCCATGGCTCCAAGCTGCTGATCGGGCGGGTCTCGCTGCTGCCCGATCTTCTGCTGGTCGGTCGCGATGCCAGCGATGCCGACGGCCATGGCAATGTCGGCTATATCCCCATGGCGGTGACCGGCTATCTGGAGGAGGCCAAGGCCGCCGCCCAGCGCACCTTCATTCCCGGGAGCGAATCCGCAGGGGCCGGCCAGGACGACGTGGCCTCGCCGGTCTTCCTCGCCTGGGCCAAGGAGGCAAGAGCCGGGCGCTGCTTCGATGCCGCCTTGGCCGGGCTCGCGGCGGTCGCCGCCCAGGCCCTGCATGTGACCGAGCGCGAGCCGCCGCCACCATTGCGGGGCTTCCTCGCGGGGCTGCGCGAGCTGATACCGCCGGTGGGGGCCGACCGGATCCTGGGACCGGAGCTGGAACGCCTCGCCGATTCCTTCACCGCCCGGGTCTTCGCCAAAGGCGAGTCATGAGCGCCCCCGAGCACCAGTCGCTGCGCGGCTTCCTGGCGCGGCTCGAGGCGCAAGGCGAGCTGCTGCGGATCGCCGAGCCCGTCGATCCCCGCTTCGAGGTCTCCGCCGTGCTCGAGCAGGTCTGGGACGGGCCGGCGGTGCTGTTCGAGTTCCTGGAGGGTAGCAAGTTCCAGCTCGTCGGCAATCTGCTGAATTCCGAAGCCCGCTTCGCCGATAGCCTGGGCGTCACGCGAGCCGAACTTCAGACGCGCATCGTCGATGCCATCGGGCATCCCCTGCCCTCGCGCCTCGTCGAATCCGCTCCCTGTCAGGAGGTCGCGGTCGATGCGCCCGACCTGGCGCTCCTGCCCATCCCTCATTTCTTCGCCGGCGAGAGCGGGCCCTATATCACCGCTGGGGCGATCGTCGCCGAGGACAGCGCCAGCAAGGCGCGCAACCTCTCCTTCGCCCGGCTGAAACCCGTGGGCGGCAACCGCGCCTTCATCGGTATCGCGCCCAACCATCATCTAGCCCAGCTCGCCCGGGCGGCCGCCAGCCGGGGCGAGCGCCTGCCCATCGCCGTCACCATCGGCAATCATCCGGCGGTGCTGACGGCCGCTGCCCTTTATCTGGGATTGGGCGATGACGAGCTGGAGGTGGCCGGCGCGCTGCTGGGCGAACCTGTCGAGGTGGTGCGCTGCCGGACCAGCGGGCTGCAGGTGCCGGCGCATTGCGAGATCGTGCTGGAGGGCACCCTGGACGCCGGCGAGCTCATCGAGGAGGGGCCGGTCTCGGAATTCCATGGACTCTACGAGACCTATGGCAAGGGTCAGGTGGTGACCTTCCAGCACCTGACCCGGCGCCGCGATGCGATCTATCAGGCGATCCAGCCGGGCTACCATCCCGAGCATGTGCTGATCGGCGGCGTCGCGATCGCCGCCGGCCTCGCCCGCCATCTGCGGCGCAGTATCGCCTGCCTGCATCATGTTGCCGTGGGT
>Ga0310811_10009967_pt1 | contig 12280 bp, 9 predicted proteins | sample YCmetagenome_FD_207642 | JGI IMG/M metagenome (GOLD analysis project Ga0310811, IMG submission 207642) | Soil microbial communities from experimental microcosm in Duke University, North Carolina, United States - YC | ecosystem: Engineered > Artificial ecosystem > Soil microcosm > Unclassified ... | reverse complement strand
ACCAAAATCGTTTCAGATGGAGTGTGAGTTTTTTGGTGCGGAACTTATTTTGGTTGATGGGTTAATCAGTGATTGCGCAAAAAGAGTAGCCGAGCTAAATAATGAAAGACAATATTTTGATTTCTCTACGATGAAGGAGCCCTATCGTTTGGAAGGGAAAAAGACGATGGGTTATGAAATCGCTGAACAAATGAATTGGAAATTGCCTGACGTAATTTTGTATCCCACCGGCGGTGGCACCGGGTTGATCGGCATGTGGAAAGCCTTTCTCGAGATGATCGAAATGGGTTGGATACAAAACAAATTGCCGCGCTTGATAGCCGTGCAGTCTGATCAGTGCAGGCCCGTGGTTGAAACTTTTTTGGAAGGAAAGATATCGTCACCGCTGAGGCAGACGATCGCCAATGGCCTTGCCGTTCCCACTCCATTTGCGCAAGCCATGATTCAAAGGGTACTGTGCGAAACCAACGGCAATGCAATTTCAGTTTCGGAAGAAGAAATCGTTCGGGGCGTTCAAGAGATGGCAATTACGGAGGGAATGCTTATTGCCCCGGAAGGCGGAGCGTTGCTGCCGGCGCTGAAAAAACTCTTGCAGGAGGAGATTGTTAAAAGAGACGAAACAATCTTGCTTTTAAATACAGGATCAGGATATAAATATTTTGAGAATTTAGGCTAAGATCTGCGAAGCAATTTTTGAATCGCAAAATCGCTGATGGCCACCTTCTCGTCCAAATCCAAATAGGCTACGATATACTTTCGCTTAAAAGCGGCACACCTAAACGTTGGACGAAAGACCGGGGCATTAACTTACACCCTTTTCAATCCTGTTGTCAAACCTGCTCACCTGCTCCACGCCCTCCACTTTTTCCAATTTACTGATCAGGGTCTCCAGGTGGCGTGTGTCGTTCACGTAGAGCATGATCTCTCCATGGAAAATCCCTGGATCGGTTTTGAAAGAAAGCGAACTCATATTCACTTTCAATTCTTCTGAAATCACTTTGCTCACGTCGTTGATCAATCCCACGCGGTCGGTACCGACAACTTTCAAACCGGTGAGGAATGAAACCTCATGCTGACTGGTCCATTTGGCTTTGATGACTCGGTTGCCATGATTGGCAAGTAGCTCTGGTGCATTGGGGCACGTGGCACGGTGAATTTTAATCCCCTCATTCACGGTGACAAAACCAAAAACCTCGTCGCCTGGAATTGGGGTGCAGCACTTCGCCAGTTTGTACTCCACTACATCCATATCCTCCCCAATCAGCAGCGTGTCTTCTTGTCGCTTTGCTTTGATTTCTTGTTCAATCGCTTTTACATCCGGTACATCTAGCGGATTTTTCTTCAGCGGTGACGAAGGTTTGTAGTCCTGAAATTTCTTGAGCTCCGGTGCACCGATGATTCCCTTGCCGATTTTATAAAGAAGTTCAAGTTGCGAGCTGACTTTAAAAAAATCACGGAGTTGTTCGTTCACTTTCTGACTTGGTTCCATTTTCATGGAGCGCAGTTTTCGGTGCAAGATCTCTTTTCCCTCCTCGGCCACCTTGCGTCGGTCTTCTTTGAGTAGGTCTTTTATTTTGCTTTTTGCTTTCGAACTCGTCACGAACCGTAGCCAATCTTCATTCGGCTTCTGTTTCGAGGACGTGAGGATTTCAATTTGATCACCATTTTTCAACACATGGTTGATCGGCACCAACTTCTGGTTCACTTTAGCACCAATGCATTTTGCGCCAATGTCCGTATGAATTTCAAACGCAAAGTCGAGGGCTGTTGCTCCTTTTGCGATTGTCTTTAGTTCCCCTTTAGGAGTAAAAACAAAAACCTCTTCGTTGAATAAGTTTCCTCTGAAGTCGTCGACAAATTCCAGCGCAGACAAATCTTGTTTCTCTAAAGTTTCCCGGACGCGCACTAACCACTTTTCCAAATTGGATTCGTACTTCGCGGTGTTGTCCTTGTATTTCCAATGAGCCGCATATCCCTTCTCCGCAATTTCATCCATGCGTTTCGTGCGGATCTGCACTTCTACCCACTGTCCGTTCTTGGCCATGACGGTCGTGTGCAGTGACTCATACCCATTTCCCTTTGGCGTACTGATCCAGTCGCGCAGGCGGTCGGGATTTGGTGTATAATAATCGGTCACAATAGAATACACTTGCCAGCAAAAAGATTTTTCCTGTTCGATCGGTGTGTCAAGGATAATTCGAATGGCGAACAAATCGTAGACTTCCTCGAAGGGAATATTTTGTTTGCGCATCTTATTGAAGATAGAGTAGATCGATTTTGGCCTGCTTTTAATTTCGCAGTCTACATTTAGCTTTTCAATCTCCTCGGTAATGGGTTGCACAAACTGTTTGATGAAGCGGTTTCGCGACGTCTTCGTCTCATCAATTTTGTTGGCGATATCGCGATACGATATGTTGTCGGTGAACCTCAAATAAAGGTCTTCGAGTTCTGTTTTGATGGCGTTCAACCCAAGGCGATGGGCAAGAGGCGCATATAGATAAATGGTTTCGGAAGACACCCGGAGTTGCTTGTTGCGCGGCATGCTGTCGAGCGTGCGCATGTTGTGCAGGCGATCGGCCAGTTTGATCAAAATCACACGCACATCTTCACTGAGCGTGAAAAGCATTTTGCGAAAATTCTCCGCTTGTGCCGATGTACCGGCTTCAAATACGCCGCGAATTTTGGTGAGGCCGTCAACGATCTTCGTTACCTTCTTTCCAAAAATCCGTTCAATGTCGGAAAGTTGTATGTCCGTGTCTTCCACAACATCATGAAGCAAGGCGGCCACGATAGACGTGGTACCAAGACCTACTTCCTCAACACAAATTTCGGCAACAGATAGGGGATGGAAGATGAATGGTTCGCCCGACTTCCGGCGCATGTTTTTGTGTGCCTCCATCGCAATCGTAAAAGCCCGCTTTATCAATTTGGCATCACCTTCTTTCAACACCGGCTTGGCCTTGCGAAGCAGCCTGCGGTACCGGTTTATGATCTCACGTTTTTCTTCTACAGCATCTACAACCACAACAGATTTGTCTAACGATTCAAGATACAAATTTAGGACCTAGTTTCTTACTAGTAGGGGCGTCATCTCCGCGCAGTACGACACAAGTACAGAACTTTGGTTTATGATGCCCAAAATGGCGGCAGGATTTCTTTGTATAAAGATTCTTTAAATAGGCTAAATGTTCTAAATTTGCGCTCCCTTTTCAAGAAAAAGGCTGTTTTCAGCGCATGTGGCGTAATTGGTAGCCGTGCCAGACTTAGGATCTGGTGCCGAAAGGCGTGGGGGTTCGAGTCCCTCCATGCGCACTTCGTGGGGTTTCAAGTTTCAGGTTCCGTGCTTCAAACGAACCGGAAACTTGCCACCCTGTAACCTGGAACTTGTAACATTAAATCAGATTCCCTTGAACATTACACTCGACAAGAAAAGCGCCACCGACGGCCTTATCAAAATCCAATTGAAGGAAAGCGACTACCTGCCCAAGGTGGAAGAAAAAGTGCGCGACTACTCTCGTAAAGCCAATATCAAAGGATTCCGCCAAGGCAAAGTGCCCACCGGTGTGATCAAGAAGATGTTTGGTAAAGGTATTTTGGTGGACGAGGTCAATCACATCATCTCGCACTCGGTGTCTGATTACATTCGGGATAACAAATTACGCGTGCTTGGCGACCCGCTTCCCAACGAGGAAAAGGCCCGCACGATCGACTGGGATGCTCAAAAAGATTTTGAATTTGAATTCCAAATCGGAATGGTCGAAGATTTTGCGGTAGATCTTTCAAAAAAAGTAAAAGTGACTTCTCACCCTATCGAAGTGGATCAAAAGACGATGGATGAAACGCTCACCGATATCAAACGCAGATTTGGCAAGCGCACCAACCCCGATGTGAGCGAAGCGATGGACAATTTGTTTGGCGAAATTTCCAAGCAAGGCACAGAGGAAAAACAAGGTTCGTACATTCGAATCAGCCAAGTCGAAAAATCGCAACAGAAGAAATTCATCGGCGTGAAAAAAGACGATGCGATCGAATTTGTAGTAGAGAAAACGGTCACTGATCCAGTGGCACTATCTCAACTTTTGAACGTAACGGAAGAAGAGGCAAAGAAAGTGACAGGTAGCTACGTCTTCAAGGTGACCAATGTCAGCCGGATCGAAGACGCCGAAATCAATATTGAATTGTTCGATCAAGTTTTTGGAAAGGACGTGGTCAAGACAGAAGAAGACTTCATGAACAAAATCAAGGAAACGATTGGTGGAAACTATAATCGCGAGACGCAGCATTTACTTGATCACGAAATTCAACACTACTACGTTGACCACACCAAGATCAATATGCCTGATGGCTTCTTGAAAACATGGTTGAAGGCAACAAGCGCTGGCGAGGTCACCGACGATGTGCTTGAAAAAGAATTCAACAGCTATCGCGATTCGTTGAAATGGGATCTCGTCAAAAATAAAATCGCGGAAGACAACAACATCAAAGTGGAGGAAACGGAAGTGCGCGAGAAAGCAAAACAGATCATTGCAGATCAATTCGGCGGAGCGGCCATCGCAGAGCAATTAGGAGACAAGTTTGATGGTATTGTTTCCAACTACCTTGCCGGTAAAGACGGGAAAGGCGAAAATTACTTGCGTACCTATAACCAATTGCGCAGCGAAAAAATCATGGAGGTGATTAAAAGCAATATCACAATTGATGAAAAGAAAGTGACCCTCGATGAATTCAAGAAAATCGCGGAGTTGCACAATCATTGAACTTAATTTAACCTAAATCAGTTCTACAAGGGCCTGTCCTATGACAGGCTTTTTTAATTTCAAATTCTTTGTCAACTTGAAATAAATTACTTCAACAAACGACTAACTGAGTAACTACTTTCTATGAATAACACGAACGAATTCCGTAAGTACGCCGTGCACCACATGGGCATGAGCGGCAATGCTCTCGATAGCTACATTAAATATGTAAACCAAAATCCGTATCAGGTGACAGCAATGACTCCAAACATTGTGGAAGAACGCCAGATGCGAGCGACCGTCATCGATGTGTTCTCACGCCTCATGGCCGACCGCATTATTTTCTTTGGAACTCCAGTAGACGACTACATCGCCAACGTGATCACAGCTCAACTGTTGTTTTTGGAATCTTCCGATCCCAAAAAGGATGTGATTATGTATATCAATAGTCCTGGAGGATCGGTTCATGCGGGCCTTGGCATTTATGATACAATGCAATACATAAATCCCGACGTTGCCACCATTTGCACTGGCTTGGCCGCCTCTATGGGAGCGGTGCTTTTGGCTGCCGGGGCCTCCAAAAAGAGATCTGGTTTGCCACATTCCAGAATAATGATTCATCAGCCGTCGGCAGGCATGCAGGGAACCTCGTCAGACATGGAGATATCCATGAAACAGACGCTCGAATTGAAAAAGGATCTGTACAATATCTTGTCCAAACACAGCGGACAGACCTACGATAGGATCGAGAAGGATTCCGATCGCGATTATTGGATGCGCGCAGCTGAGGCGAAAGCCTATGGCTTAATAGACGAAGTGCTGGAGCGTAACAAAAAATAGCCCAATTTTCAATGCTCAATTTTCAATGAGCCAATTGCCTAATTATGAGTACCTTTGTATTCTAATTGTCAATTGGCACATTGACAATTGACAATTACCATGGCAGAAGTAACCTGTTCGTTTTGCGGCAGAAATAAGAAGGATGTTGATCTCATGATCTCGGGCATCCATGCACACATTTGCGACAAGTGTGTAATGCAGGCAAGTCAAATCCTCACAGAAGAAAAGAAGAACAAAGTGGAGACGGGTGCCCTTCCCAACTTTAAACTGATCAAGCCCCGTGAGATTAAAAAATTCCTTGACGAGTATGTGATTGGGCAGGATGAAGCGAAGCGGATCATGAGCGTGGCGGTGTATAACCACTACAAGCGATTGATGCAACGCAAAGTCGACACCGATATTTATATTGAAAAGTCGAATATTATCATGGTGGGTGAGACCGGCACCGGAAAAACCTACCTTGCTCGGACACTTGCAAAAATATTACAAGTACCCTTCTGCATCGCCGACGCAACCGTACTCACTGAGGCTGGTTATGTAGGTGAAGACGTGGAAAGTATTTTGACACGCTTGCTTCAAGCGGCAGATTATAACACCGAAGCAGCGGAACGTGGAATCGTTTATATCGATGAGATTGATAAGATTGCACGTAAATCGGATAATCCCTCTATCACCCGCGATGTGAGCGGTGAGGGTGTTCAGCAAGCGCTTTTGAAATTGCTGGAGGGTACTGCAGTCAACGTGCCCCCGCAAGGCGGACGTAAGCACCCCGATCAAAAAATGATCTCGGTGAATACCGAAAATATCTTGTTCATCTGCGGAGGCGCATTTGAGGGGATTTCAAAATTGATTGGACGAAGACTGAATACGCGCCCCCTCGGTTTTTCCGCCAGCGCCGATGGCCTGCGCCCGGGAGATATTGACAAAGACAATTTGCTTCAATTCGTGTCGTCACAAGATTTGAAAACCTTTGGTTTGATTCCCGAATTGATTGGTCGCCTGCCGGTGGTTTCATTCCTGAATCCACTCGATCACAATGCACTCCGGAAAATATTGACCGAACCCAAAAACGCACTCGTCAAGCAGTACAAAAAATTGTTTGAGATGGAAAACATTGAGCTTGAGTTTAAGGACGGTGCTCTTGATTTTATTGTTGAAAAAGCGATGGACTATAAGCTCGGTGCTCGTGGGCTCCGCTCGATTTGCGAAGCGATTGTGAACGATGCCATGTTTGAAATGCCATCTGAAAAATCCGCTGATCGTTTGGTGATCAATCGCGCTTATGCGGAAGAAAAATTCAGCAAGTCACATTATAGTAAGCTGAAAGTAGCTTAATCAGAATTTTAAGGTCAAGTAGATGTTTGCTGGTGCAGTGAAATGAAACTGCTTTAGCTTCTGCGTTGATTCAGTCGACGAACTACTAGAATTTGAGACCTGCTGACCCGTGCTAGGGTTGATCGAAATCGTTGTGCTGGAGTTGGTTGTGTTCTGCGAAGTAGTGATCGCTTTGTAGTAATAGGTGACTTCAGTTCCAATAAGGATTTTAGGAGTGACGAAAAAATTTAAAGTGAACCGAGGGCCAAAACCGGAATCTTTTGTGATAAGGTCAATATCTGTTTCATTGGAGTTAAATTGAAATTGAGATTTGGCCGTCGACGTCGTGTTCATTTTATCCTCCAGAAAATCAAACCCATAGCTGAACATCCATTTTTTTGCAAGGGCTACTTTTCTCTCGGCACCAATCCTAAATGAAAAATTAGTTGTTTGCGAATTGTTTGTGGTATTGGCGTCCGATTGATTTGATTGGTCCACCGTATAGCCTATACCGACGTTCAAACCCCAGCCAGATTTGGCCGAGTTTACTGAATAATTGATCAAATACGGGTTGGCGACTACGGTTGTATTTCCACTTAGATTGAAAAGCTGACGTAAAAGTTGGTTGGCTTGTACACCCAAGTAGTGATTTGCCTTCTTGGTATTGGAACTGTCGCGTTGAGCAAACGACGATGAGACAGCTAAAAACATGGTGCCCACCAAAACAATTGATCGCATGAACCTTATTTTGATTTAAACGGAGATGAGAATTTTGGATCCGTGATCATCTGATAGTCTGTGAGCGTATTCAAAAATGCAATGATCGATTGCTTTTCGGTCTCTGAGATCATCATTTGGTTAGGCACGTTATTCTTGGTAAGAATAATATCGAGATTTGGGCTGTTAGCGATACCTGAACTGTAATGATCAATTACTTCGTTCAGAGTGGCAAAACGTCCGTCATGCATATAAGGCGCTGTGAGGGCAACATTGCGTAACGTTGGAATTTTGAATCGGCCAATGTCAGATGGAGCATGCGTAACATCGGCTCTACCAATATCATTTGGAGAGGCATCCAAGCCAATATCGAGGAACGCTTGATCAGGTACATAGCCACTGCCAATTGAATCGCCAATGAATTGTATCCCTTGGCCAGGCAAAACACGGTGACAGCTATTACAATTGTATTTGTTAAGGAATAGGCTAAACCCATTGGCCTCCTGCGCCGACAACTCAGCTTTTCCTTGTCTTGATAAGTCAAATTTCGATTGGCTTGTGTTAATGCTTGAAATAAACCGACTTAACGCGATGGCTATTCTTCCTTCAGTTACCTGACTGTCTCCATAGGCATCTGCAAACAAAGAAGAATACTCAGAAAAGCTTGACAATTTCGACACTACGTCATCTATCGTCATACCCATTTCAATGTGATTTGTAATCGGCATCAATACCTGTGCGGCGATCAGGGTTTCTCTTCCGTCCCAAAACAAGGGCAGGTTGGCATCTGAAACGAATGAGGAGTCTAAAATCGGTGCGTTAGGAAAATTTCTGGCCCTTAGATTTTGAATGGGCATTGAATTCCGTGCTGTTTGCTGGCCCAGAAAGCCGAGGCTAAACCGCCTGTTATCAGAAAACGCGCTTGCTTGTTTATGGCAGCTGGAACACGAAATAGTGCTGTTTGCTGATAGTCTCGAATCATAAAAAAGAACGCGCCCGAGCGTTGGGATATTATCATTGGGAGCCCCTGAGTTATATTGATATGGGGTTTGGGGCAAATCAAGATAGGAAGTTGTCAGGGCCGGATCATCTTTTTGCTGACAAGAGTAAAGCCCAACCATCGCCAACAGTATAGACAGCGGAATAAAAACTCGCTTTGCCATATATTTAAAGTTAACAGATTTGCGTCACTCTACTAAATACTTCACCATGAGGAACGCAGCATTTTCAGAGGCGGAACCAGTATCCAAGGCCCGAAAAATACCTTCGTAATTTTCCTTTATTTCAGCTCGGTACTCTTCATTTCTTATCAACTTAGACAACTCCGCATTGAGCAAGGTTGGAATTGCCTTCTCCTGAATAAGTTCTTTGACGACTTCCTTACCTGCAATTAAGTTTACCAGAGAGATGAATGCTACTTTGACCACCCGGCTCGCAATTGCGTATTCAAGACCCCCCGTTTTGTACACTACTACCTGTGGTACTTTGAAAATGCATGTTTCCAAGGTGGCGGTTCCTGAGGTTACAATGGCGGCATCTGCAACTGTCAGTAAATCATAAGAGGCATCGAACACAAACTTCACATTGGGTAAATTTTTGAATCTGGTATATAATTCCTCGTTGAGGTTATTAACGGCCGCGACAACAAATTCGCATAACGGATTGGTCTTTATTATTTCGGCCATAAGCGGCACGATCCTCTTCAATTCCATTTTACGACTCCCCGGTAACAGCGCTATTATTTTTTTTGATCGGTCAAGGCCGTTTTTAGTCAGAAAATCAGGGTCGGGTTTGAAGGCTTTGATTGCATCCAAAACAGGATTTCCAACATAATCAACGTCCCAATTGCATTTGTCTTTAAAGAATTTTTTCTCGAAAGGCAAAATGACAAAAAGCCGATCCACATTTTGTTTTAACTCAAATGCGCGACTTTGATACCATGCCCAGACTTTGGGTGGGATGTAATAGAATACCTTGATGCCTTTTTCCTTCGCAAACTTTGCGATCCTTCTATTGAACCCCCCATAGTCAATCAAAATGATGGCCTCAGGCTTGAACTGATCGATATCCTTTTTGCAAAGGCTTATGAATTTGAAAATGGTGAAGAGATTGGTGACCAGGGCTACGAAGCCCATAAAGGCAAGCTGTTCATAATGAACAAAAATATCCACTCCGGCTTTTTTCATTTCGTCGCCACCGAATCCTCGTAGGGACAGGGAGGAGTCACGCGCGAGCAACGCCTTCGTCAAATTGCTTCCGTGCAAATCGCCAGAACGTTCACCCGCAACAATGTAGATTTTCCTCATTCGCCAAAATACTCCACATAATTCCGCGGAGTTTCGTAAAGCTTAATGGAATGCAATTTGCCAAAACTGGAAATAGTTAAAATTTTTGGTTCAAGTATTTGCCAGATCTCTTTTGTCACGATTTCTGTGCTGGCCATTTTGCCTTTCAAGAAAGGCACATCGAGATTCAGGTTTTTGTGATCGAGCTTCTCGATAACCTCGTTCCTGATCAGGGTGCTTAATTTTTTCAAGTCAATGACAAACCCTGTTTCCGGATCTGGATTTCCTTTGACTGTCACGATCAAGTCATAATTATGCCCGTGCCAATTTTCGTTAGCGCACGGCCCAAATACCTCTATGTTCTTTTCTTTCGTCCAGGCAGGGTTATAAAGTTTGTGGGCAGCGTTAAAGTGCTCTTGGCGACTTACGTAGATCATTTTTGTGTTAAATCGAGCACAAATATAATGGATCGACCGAAGTCCACTGAATGGTTTATTTTTGTGTCGAATTTAATCTTGAATCATGATTGTAGTAACAGGAGCGGCAGGGTTCATTGGAAGTTGCCTTGTAAAAAGACTCAACCGCGACAATTTTAACAACATCATCGCCGTAGACAAATTCGGAGATGCTGCCAAAATGAATAACCTGGCGTCGGCAAAGATCAAAGAATATGTTGATCGAGAGGAGTTCATGCCCTGGCTTGACAAAAACAACGAACTAGTCGATTTTATTTTTCATATCGGAGCGAAAACGGATACGTCGGAATTTGATACGGTGTTGCTGAATAAGATGAACACGCAGTACACGAAAGATATATGGAAACGATGCATTCAATATCAAATTCCCTTGGTTTATGCTTCGTCTGCCGCGACATATGGACTGGGCGAAGTTGGGTATGACGATGACGAATCCAAGATCAGTTCATTAAAACCATTGAATCCTTATGGTCAGTCGAAGCAAGATTTTGACCTATGGGCATTGCAACAAAAAGAAAAGCCTTTTTTCTGGGCCGGCCTGAAATTCTTTAACGTCTATGGACCGAACGAGTATCATAAAGGCAGAATGGCTTCCGTGATTTGGCATGCGTTTAACCAGATTGGTAAGACCGACAAGATGAAATTATTTCGTTCTCACAATCCACGGTTTAAGGATGGAGAGCAGATGAGGGATTTTGTGTATGTAAAAGACGTTGTTGAAGTGTGCGTGTTCTTGATGCATCATAGAAGGAATTCGGGCATTTACAACCTGGGATCAGGCAAGGCCCGCACATTTTTAGATTTGACGAAAGCCACCTTCCAGGCGATGGGCAAGACCGAGGATATTGCATTCATAGATACGCCCGTGGATATCCGCGACAAGTATCAATATTTTACGGAGGCGAATATGACCAAATTGCAGACCATTGGCTACTCACGACCATTCCATTCGTTGGAAGAAGGGGTTGCTGATTATGTTAAAAATTATTTGATGCCCGGTTCAGCGAGTTACTGATACAACGACGCGTGAGCTGTGTGTATCAGCCGCTGATGTTCACAAAAAAGCCTCGGAGAGTAACCTCCGAGGCTTTTTCATTTTGACACCAGTTTATCTTATCACTGGGCGGTTATAAACCTTTACTGGTTTTGAACGATCGCCGTGTTGGTTTGCAATTCAGTGATCGGAATAGGCCAAGCATATTTCGCACTGGTGTTTGGCAAAGAAGCAATGGCGCCTTTACCTGGGAAAGCCTGGTTGAAACGCATGATGTCAGAGTTGCGAAGTCCTTCGCCGAGGAATTCGATCCTACGCTCTGTCATGATATTAGTTAATAGCGTTGCATTGTCAGGAGGCGCAAGTGTTCCGGTAACGCCTGTCGAACGTGTGCGAACCGCATTCAATAGGGCAAGCGACTTTGGATCCACTCCGGCCGTTGTTCTAGCTATCGCCTCAGACAAGTTGAGCAACACTTCAGCGTACCTAATTACAGGCGCCTTGTCGATATAAGGTGTGCCAGATGGGTATTTGCCGCAGAAAAACTCTGTGCCCACTTTATACACGAAATTGGTTCTTCGAGCGTCTGTTGCTGGGAACGACACCGCATCAGCTAAAATACCGGCAGCATTTAACGAATACTCACCACCACCCGGATTTGCACCAGCACCGCCAGAGCGATAATAGAATCCTATTTGGTTTTGCGTACCTGGCGTATTTTGAGCCGTGAATGGCATTGACAAAATGCTTTCCGAGGTTTCTTGCGGCGTAGCAAAGACATTGTTCACATTGGCTTGCAATGCGTGCGCAACTCCAGAAGAGGCAACGAAAGGAGCAGAAGCCGAAACAATTTTATTTGCTTCAGTGATCACATTGGCATAATCACCTTTTGTCAAATACACTCTTGTCTTCAAAGCA
>Ga0310811_10009964_pt1 | contig 12285 bp, 4 predicted proteins | sample YCmetagenome_FD_207642 | JGI IMG/M metagenome (GOLD analysis project Ga0310811, IMG submission 207642) | Soil microbial communities from experimental microcosm in Duke University, North Carolina, United States - YC | ecosystem: Engineered > Artificial ecosystem > Soil microcosm > Unclassified ... | reverse complement strand
TCAGCAAAGAAGAACTTTGTAGCATATTCCGTCAATCGATCCAATTGAAAGGTTATAGTGGAATGGTGGTATCCCTCTCGGACCTGCAGGCCAGGTTGGAAAAATGGGTGTATAAAACTTCGCTGCCGGAAGAAGAGTGGTCCTTCCGGGATCTGCCGGCAGAGGAGGTTACCCTGATCCCGGCCGGCAATGAAGAACAGGAGGAAGTTATTACTTCGACAGAAAGGGTATTGCTGAAGCTGTGGAGAGAGTTTTTTGGAAAAGGGGGAATTCACAGAGATGCCCCATTTTTTGAGATCGGCGGAGATTCCCTGAAAGCGCTAACACTTATAGCAAGGATACATAAGCTTCTCAACGTCGATATCTCCCTGGCGGATTTTTTCCAAAGGCCCACTATCCGGGAACTGGCGGAATATGTCGATGCGTCCAGCGGCAAACAACAACCGGACCTTGTCTACAAACCAATACAACCGGCCGGAGAAAGACCCTATTATAAATTGAGCTCGGTGCAAAAGAGATTGTATTTTCTGCATGAGCTCAATGAAACATCGCTGGAATATAACTTATCAAAAGTTGTCAGGGTAGAAGGCTCTATTGAAAGGGAAAAGCTTCAGCAGGTCTTTGAAAGGCTTTTGACCCGGCATGAAAGCCTGCGGACCTTTATAGGTTTGGTGGATGGGGAACCTGTACAGCGTATCTTCCCTTTCCCGGTAGTCGACCTGGCCTGCTTTCATGCAAGGGAAGATGAAGTATTGACAATCGTAAAGAAATTTATCAGGCCCTTTGATCTTTATACCGGTCCCCTGATCCGGTTCGGTCTTATCGAAACAGGCTCCTCCGATTTTATTTTAATGGTGGATATTCATCACATCATTGCTGATGGCGTCTCTTTCAGCCTGCTGATAAGAGACTTTATGTACCTATACAGCAATGAGCCTTTACCAGATCTCCCCCTGCAGTATAAAGACTATGCGCAGTGGCAGCAAAGCGGGGAGGCCCGGGCGCAGATAGCTCAGCAAAAAGCTTTCTGGCTGTCTCACTTCCCGGAAAAACCGCCCGCGCTGGAATGGCCGGCGGATTTCGAGCGGCCCTTGATGAAGAGCCCCGAAGGACGGGTCATAAGAGTCTTGCTGAACAAGGACGAAACAGCCAAACTAAAATCCCTGGCGGAATCTGAAGGCGTAACATTGTTCATGGTCATATTATCCTTGTTTTATGTATTGCTGAACAAGCTCAGTGGCCAGAATGACATCGTGATCGGAACCTCCAGCTCCGGAAGGCAACACGCCGACCTCGAAGGCATCATAGGCATGTTCGTCAACACCTTGCCCTTACGCAATTATCCCAAAGGGGAATTACCTTTTAAGGATTTCCTGGCGGAAGTGTCTTCCCGGGCATTGGACTGTTTCAGTAACCAGGCATTTCAGTATGAAGACCTCATACGCGAACTGAAATTAGAAAGGGATACAAGTCGTAATCCAATCTTTGACGCCATGTTTGTTTTCCAAAACTTCGAGAACCAGGAGCTCAGGATACCCGGACTCCTGGCCAAACCATATGAATCCGGTGAAACAGGCTCAACTACGTCCAAATTCGATCTTACCCTGACAGCAGCAGAAATAGGCAACCAGCTCTCTCTTGAATTCGAATACTCAGTCCATCTCTTTCTGGCGGAAACCGTGCAAAGGTTCATACGATATTTCCGGCAAATAATAACGGCTGTTGCTGCGGACCCTGCTACTGTCATATCGGACATTTCCTATATACCCCTTGGAGAGCTCAATGAGCTGGTATATGGCTTCAATGCCACCGGTAGAGATCTGCCGGAAGAAACCGTTTTATCCCTATTTGAGAAACAGGCCGATAGGACCCCTGAAAATGTCGCAGTACGATATGAAGATAGCATCCTTACCTATAGGAACCTCCGGGATAAGATGGATCAGATGGCAGGGTACCTTCGCCAGGAGAGACAGGTGAAGGCCGGCGATCTTGTGGGGATCTTACTGGAAAGGGATGAATACATAGTTCCCGCCTTGCTGGCTATATTAAAGACGGGAGCAGCCTATGTTCCGATAGACCCCTCCCTCCCGGCGGCTCGCATAGAGCTGATCCTGGCCGAATCAGGAACATCAGCCCTGGTCACCAGGAAACCTTATTTGCCCGGAGCCCTCCGTTCCTTTACAGGCATCGTTGACCTGGACGAAGTGATGAATGAAACGAATCAACAGCACCAGCTCCCGCCGGGTCTTTCGCCTGCACCCGGAGATTTAGCCTACGTGATCTACACTTCTGGTTCGACCGGCAGGCCAAAAGGTGTAATGATCCAACATGCCTCGCTGATCAATTATATCCATTGGGCCTCGAAGACCTATATCGGGAGCGAAAAAGCCGTTTTCCCCCTTTACACATCCGTTTCCTTCGATCTGACCGTCACTTCTGTTTTTGCCCCCCTGATCACCGGAAATGAGATTGTCGTGTACCGGGAAGACAAAGAGAAGATGCTGATCGAGAAAGTATTGGAGGACAACTGGGCCACCGTTATCAAGTGCACCCCATCTCATCTGAAAATAGTAAGGGACATGACCTGGGATAGGACCACCTTCCCCAATAGGGTCAAAAAATTTATTGTGGGAGGAGAAGATCTGGAAATGCAGCTGGCAAAAGACATCTATGAAAAATTTGACGGCAGGGTCATGATCTATAATGAATACGGCCCTACAGAAGCCACCGTCGGATGTATGATCTATGCCTATACACCAGGAGAAAAAGAAAAAGGGGTTCCCATCGGATTGCCCATCAGCAATACCCAGGTATATCTGTTGGATAAGTTTGGGAAACCCGTACCGGTCGGTGTTCCCGGTGAAATATATATATCCGGGGCAGGTATGGCGCGGGGATATCTGGGCAATGACCCCCTCACCCGTGAAGAATTTATCGATAACCCATATACCGGCTATAAAAAAATGTACCGCACCGGCGACCTGGGTTGTCGGCGGGCCAACGGTGACCTTCTTTATAAAGGAAGGATAGACGAACAGGTAAAACTACGGGGAGCAAGGATCGAACCTGGAGAGATTGAATACCTGTTGAATGCCTGCGAAGAGATCCGGGAGAGCCTGGTAATGATTACAGGAGACGGGGGCAACAGGCATCTGACGGCTTTCTACGTTTCCGACAGAACTATTGAAACGGTGACGCTGAAAAGTTATTTGGCAAACCACCTGCCGGAATTCATGGTCCCGGCTTATTATATTCATCTGACCTCTTTACCCCTGAGTCCGAACGGAAAGATCGACAGAAAAGCCCTGGCGGCCATGGAGATGACCACTGACACCATCGGGGTGGTCTTGCCCGGCAATCCGACGGAAGAGGCTGTCACCTCCATATGGGCAACTATCCTGGGTATCAAACAGGAGCATATCAGTATTTACTCGAACTTTTTCGAACTGGGCGGCCATTCCCTGGGAGTTGTCAAAATGAGAAAAATGTTAAACGATCATTTCGGGACCCATTTATCCGTGGGCGAGATCTTCCGGTTAGCCAATATACACGCCATAGCCCAATTCGTTTCTCAGGGCGATGAAAAGGTGAAAGAACTGGAAGAAGGACTGCAGGAAAGAAGCGAAGCCCTGTCTCTACTGCGCATGAGAATGGATTAACCCAAACTTTTATCAAATAATATATGAACAGGAATTTAACAGGGTTTGAAATAGCGGTCATCGGCATGGCCGGAAGATTTCCCGGAGCCGGCGACATAAAAAGCTTTTGGGATAACCTGAAGAACGGAGTAGAATCTATCCGTTTTTTCTCCCGGGAAGAGCTGCTGGAAGAAGGCGTGGAGGAAGCTGCTATAAACGACCCCACCTATGTAAGGGCCCACGCCTACCTGGAGAATAAAGAATACTTTGATTCGGCTTTTTTTAACTATCGATCCGATGAGGCAAAAATGCTGGATCCCCAAACAAGACTGTTGCATGAATGCGTCTGGCAGGCTATGGAAGATGCCGGTTATGATCTGAATACCTATAAGAACCGTATCGGGCTTTTCACGGGGACGACACCTAACCTTAATTGGCTGAATTATACTACCCTCGTCAATAGAAACGGCCTGATTGACGAATTTTCAGCCAGCCTGCTGAGGGATGCCGGCATGAGCAATACCAGGATCTCTTATCTGCTGAACCTGCGTGGCCCATCTCTGTCTGTTTATACCGCCTGCTCTACTTCCCTGGTTGCCATACATCAGGCTTGCAACAGCCTGCTCCTGGGAGAATGTACCATTGCCATGGCAGGCGGGGCTTCCGTAAGCAACTTTTCAAAGAGAGGTTATTTTTACCGGGATGGAATGATCCTCTCAAAAGACGGCCATTGCCGGGTATTCGATGCCGCATCCAGCGGCACGGTGGGCGGTGAAGGGGTAGGCCTCGTCGTATTGAAAAAACTGCAGCATGCCTTGGCCGATAAAGACAATATCCTGGCTGTCATCAAAGGCACGGGCATTAATAATGATGGAAACGAAAAAGTAGGATATACCGCTCCCGGTGTGAATGGCCAGATCGAGGCCATCCTGATGGCCCGGAAAATGGCGGGCATCGAGCCGGAAAGCATAAGTTATATCGAAGCACATGGAACAGGAACCAAATTGGGAGATCCGGTAGAAGTTGGCGCCTTACAACGGGCCTTCGGCGAAAGTAAGATGAAATATTGCGCCTTAGGCTCTGTAAAGTCCAATATCGGACATCTCGATGCCGCCGCCGGCGTAGCTGGCTTTATTAAGGCGACACTGGCGTTGAAAAACAGGGAAATCCCACCCAGCCTTCATTTTACTACCCTCAACCCGGAAATTAATTTCGACAGAACGCCCTTTTATGTCAATGCGACCCATAAAAAATGGCACAATGATAAATATCCGCTCCGGGCCGGGGTGAGCTCCTTTGGCATCGGGGGCACCAACGCACACATCATTCTGGAAGAGGCGCCGGAACAGGCGGTTTCTTCTCCTGGAAGGGCCTCCCAACTGTTGGTCTTCTCCGCCAAGACAGCTACAGCACTTGAAAAAAATATGGAAAACTTCAGGACTTACCTGGAAGAGAATGACGAGACGGAACTGGCGGATATAGCCTATACCTTACAGATAGGCCGTGCTGCCTTTTCATATAGGAAAATGATGGTCTGCCATAGCAAAAAGGATGCTATCGGGCAACTGGCGCTCGACCGGGTCGGAAACAATCCCCCCTCGAAAGTGGACCTGGTGAGATCTCCGGTGATCTTTATGTTTTCCGGTCAGGGATCCCAATACGTCAATATGTGTTACGGCCTGTATAAAAATGAAAGCGTCTTCAGAGAAGAAGCGGACAGGTGTTTTGAACTGGCTAAAAAGATCTCGGGCAAAGACCTGGCATCCGTCGTCTTTATGGAAGAGGCGCCGGCAGAAGGGCACAAAATAGATGATACGGAGTTCACACAGCCTGTATTGTTTATCCTGGAATATGCGCTGGCCCGACTATTGACAAGCTGGGGAATAAAACCGGACGCCATGATAGGCCACAGCATCGGGGAATATGTAGCCGCTTGCCTCAGTGGGGTATTCTCCCTGGAAGATGCCCTGACCCTTGTTATAAAAAGAGGAGAGCTGATGCAGCAGGCCCCTGCCGGACTCATGCTTAGCATAGTCGTTCCTGAAAATGAATTGACGCCCCTGCTCGCCGGACATTCCTCTATTTCACTGGCTGCCGTTAACAGCCCTTCATCCTGCGTCGTGGCAGGCGATGAAACATCCATTCATAACTTCAGGAGTTTATTGGAATCGAAAGGATATAAAAATAAAGTGATCCGCACTTCCCATGCCTTTCACTCCTGGATGATGGACGGCATTTTACAAAAATTTGACAAAGTGGTGGCCGGCGTAAAAATACACCGTCCGCAAATCCCCTTTGTTTCCAACCTTTCAGGGAAATATGTCACCGGGGAAGAATTGAATGCCCCGGACTATTGGGTCCGTCATCTCCGGCAAACGGTATTGTTCTCCAAAGGCACGGAGACCTTGCTAAAGAATGACAACGCCGTCTTCATAGAAGTGGGGCCGGGAAAGGCATTGAGTACTTTTGTTCGTTCTCATCCGCTTCGCAAAAGAGAGCATAAGGTGATTAACCTGGTAAGACACCCTGAAGAACGCGAGGAGGATCTCTACTATATGCTATCCGGCATCGGAGAGTTATGGCTCAACGGGAACCAGCCGGACTGGAATGGATTTTATAGCCGTGAAAGCCGTAGAAGAGTATCTCTTCCTACCTATGCATTTGATAAGATCGCCTACACCGGAAATGTGGACGCTTTTAAGCTCATCGTAAATGAGCTGCAGGGGGTGCCGCAGGCCTTTAACAAGGGTATTCAACATTCCATTCATGGTTCCGGGTGGAGACATTCCCAGTCTCCGGATACGGCCACGGAGCAGGATAGGGCAACCCCTGTCCTGGTAGTCTCCGGGAAAGAAAGCTTTGGTGCCTTTCTGGCCGGCAGCCTTCGTTCATCCGGGCAGCGGATTATTGAAGTAAGACCGGGGGACTCCTTCCGCAGCCTGGAAGAAGATGTATTCACAGCCTCCCTTACCTCATCCGGTGATTGGATGGCCCTCTGGAATTATATAGAACAACAAAAGATAGACCTGCATCATATTATCTACTGCACCGCCTTAACAGGCAGCCCGGAAATAAAAGGATATGATGATAGGGAAGAGAAGCTGAATGACGGGTACCTGGGACTTTCCTTCCTGGCCAAATCCATAGAGAATAGCGGCCACCCCGGAAAGAAATACCTGACAGTCATCAATAACTACCTGGCCAGGGTGACCTCGGAAGATGAGATAGATCCTTTAAAGGCGCCCATTCATGGTCCCGTGCAGGTGATCCCTCTGGAAATGAGGAATGTCAAATGCAAAATGATCGATATTCCCTACCCATTCCATAATGATGCTGAATGGAAAGACCTTTTGTCAGGCATCATCAACGAAGTGTTTTTTGATGATGACGAACACTTCGTTGCCTACAGACATAAAGAAAGATGGGTGCCATCTTATCAGGTCCTGTCGGAAAATGAAAAATTGCGTTCGGGACTTGCGATAGTAAAGGGTGGGACCTATATGATAACGGGAGGTATGGGAGGTATGGGCCTCACGATAGCCAATGATCTGATGAGCCGTCATGGCGCCCATGTGATCATCGTACATCGTTCGGATTTTCCTGAAAGGAGCAAATGGGAGGAATGGCTGCTGGCTAATGGGACGGAAGATGCTGTTAGTAAAAAGATCCGGCAGCTGATGAATATGGAGGATACCGGGTCCCGGATAGAACTATTCCGGCTGGACATCTCTGTAGAAAAAGAGGTAAGAGATTTTTTCGGACAGATACAACAACAACATCCGAAGATCAACGGCCTTATCTGGGCTGCGGGGGAAGTAGACTTTGGAGGCATCATCCTGAATAGGGAAAAAGAAGACTTTCTCCAATACACTTTATCTAAAATCAACGGGGTACTTCTGTTTGAAAAATATATGGATTTCAGGTCGTTGGATTTTATCGCCCTATTTGCATCCATTGGCAATGTTATCCATCAAACCAAATTTGGCCAGGTGGCCTATAATGCCGCCAATAAATTTTTAGAGACCTATCCCGGTTATGCGACAAAAAAATTCGGCATTTCGGCCTTTACTATTAATTGGAGCGATTGGCTGGATGTGGGAATGACCTTTAGAACAGTCATGAGGCAGATCAAATCCAATGACGTTAATCTGATCAACTCACATATTCCGTACCCCATCACTCCGAAAGAAGGCATAGACATTTTTCACGCTTGCCTGCAAGGTAAAGGCTCCGTTTTCTCCATCCATAAAGGCTCTCTCTCCGAAACTATCGCCTTACACCGGAAAGAACTGGCAGACAGCAGGGAAATAAGGGTTGACCCGTTGCCGTCGACCGGTCCTGCAGGGAAAGAGAGCGGAAGTACGGAGGAAAGATTGATTGCCATATTTTCCCTCTTTTTTGATAAAGCGGATGTACGCCCCGAGGACGATTTCTTTGAGATGGGCGGAGATTCTCTAAAGGTCCTGACCATCATCTATCGAATTCAAAAAGAGTTTGACGTCGAACTCTCCGTCAAAGACATATTCAGCCGGTCTTCCATTAGAGAGCTTAGCATGTATATAGACCTTATCAACCTGAAAATGGAAGAAGGCAAGGATGAGGTGGAATTCTCTGACTATATCGTTCACAGATTGTAATGAAAGAACTAACAACAACTATGATGCAGGATCCTGATTACGGAGAACTGGCAGGGCTTTATGAAATCACCAGCGAACAGAGCCAGGGATGGCGATATTATAACGACCCGGACAATAATAGCCAGGATTTCCTCATAACCCTCGATGATATCGTGAAAGACCTGGACATCCGTATCGTCGAAAGATCGATCGAAATGATGATCAGACGCCATGAAAGTCTCCGCACTTTCTTCCGGATGATCGACGGAGAAGTCAAACAATGTGTATTGCCCTACAGTAAAGAGTTGTTCTCCCCTTCCTATCATGACATAAGTTTGGAAGAGAATAAAGAGATCGCCGCCCGGAGAATCCTCGATATCCAAAAAGAACGGTTGGCGAAAATCGACATCCCGCCCCTCTTCCTGTCCTGTATTTTTAAGATTTCCGGCGATACCTGGTACCTGTGCCTGATGATCCATCATATTATTTCCGACGCCTGGTCAAGGACGGTCATCCACAGGGAACTCAGCAGTTTTTATGAATTTTTTAAAGGAGGAGGAAAAACGGAGATCCTCCCGCTCAAAATGCAGCTAAAGGACTATGCCCAATGGCAAAAAAAATGGCTTGGCGATAATGCGCAGCCTGCCCGTGATTATTGGGCAAATAACCTGGAGGATTTCAACAGCGGGCCCGGCATTGTTATAGGGGCCGGCAGGAAAACCCTCAGTCAGCAACAATTACTCGATATTGTTAAGACCGGCAGGTCTGCCTCCTGGTTGTCCTATATCGATCAGGAAGCTTATAATAGCCTGGCGGCGCTTTCTTTATCCTGTAAAGCCAGCATTTTTTCCATTATAAGCGCCAGCTTTCAGCTGCTTTTTCTCTCCTGGGCCCAAAAGGAAAAGATCCTGATAGCTATGCCGGTTGTCAACCGGTTCCTGCCCGGATCGGATAAGATAATAGGTAATCTGGGCGGCGGAATGTACCTGTTTCATAAAATCAGACAGGATCTCACGGTGAAAGAATATATCAAAGAAGTTTATTATAATTTCCTTCAGTCTTCCCGGTATCTCATATATGACCATTTTGACATGAAACTGGATGGACAGGGGCTAAGGGCTTACAGTGATATCTTCCTGAATTATGTGAATAAAGATATCCTGGGCGACCGGAAAATGAATATTAAAGAGGAAAGCGAACATCGTATGCTGGACAGCCCGGAATATTATGGCTTGTCGAATATGATCGTTGACTACAGATCCGGGATAATGTTTGACTGGAAGTACAATCTGCAGTTATATTCCGCGAAAACTATAGAATTTATGGCTGAAAGACAGAGGGCTATCCTGCATGCCCTCTGTGCAAACCCGGAAATAACCATAAAAGAGCTCATTGATTCCCTTACAGAGGTAAAATCAGTCTATGACAGAGAAAATATTTCTTAGACCGAATGTGGTGATCGAACCCCTGGTTGACTCCTGGTATGCCTGGCCACATCTGATTTCTCCTGCTACAGCAGCATTAAATATCGTGGAAAGACATATGGAGATCATGGAATCCTACATCGCTGTACCGGAAATTCACATGCAGGCAGTTGCGGATCCCAAAATGCGCGGTGGCCCTTTTATGGACCTGGGAAGGGATAGAACGACGGAGATTGGGTTGCTGATGGAAAAGACCCTTACACACCGCGACAAAATGTTCCGCCTGGCTGCCGCTATAAAAGAATTGAATTCCATACTGCGACAGTATGCCAATGGCAACAGCATGGAACCCCTGTATGAAAAAATACCCGATATTCTGAAAGGATATGTAGAATTGTATTATGACCTGCATAATCAACCCTCTTTCCGGTTTTTTGAATCTTTACTGTATAAAAGTGAGTTTTATGACAGTAGTGCGCAGAGCATTGCCTTATGGATCACCAATAACGATCAACGGCCTTTTTCCCTTAGCACCCCCAGGCTCGGGGAGCCGGATGTATTGGCTTTAAAGATCCCATTCGATCATATAGGGATCGATGAGCTTGCTAAAATGAAAAGAAACCCGCAGCCATATGAATATATCCGGTCCTTATTGGATATTTCCCCGGAACAGGAACCACTGTTCCACAGTTTTTTTACGGATTCTCCTCATCCCGCCTTTTCAAAATATAACGGGGATAAGATAAGAATGCGATATTTCGGCCATGCCTGTATCCTGGTAGAGACGAAAGAAATAAGCATTTTACTGGACCCTCTTATCAGCTATTATGGATACCATTCAGACATTCAGCACTTCTCTGATATCGACCTGCCAGATATAATTGATTATGCCATGATTACCCATAATCACCAGGATCATATCCTGTTCGAGACTTTATTGCCATTACGCCATAAGATTAAAAACCTTATCGTACCCAGGACAAGGGGCGGCCGGCTGGAAGACCCCCAGCTAAAGCTCATGTTGGACACTATCGGGTTTAAGAATGTAATTGAGCTGGATGAAATGGAGGCCATTAATTTCGGCGACACGGTCATTACCGGAATTCCCTTTACCGGTGAACACTGCGATTTGAATATATTATCGAAGCTCTGCTACCATGTGCAGGTGGGACAATTCAGCCTCTTGTTTATGGCGGACTCGAGGATCGTACAACCCCAGCTATATAGCCATATTCAGGCAGAGATTGGCAACGTCGATGTTATATTCCTGGGCATGGAATGCGATGGCGCGCCTTTAAGCTGGTTATATGGCCCCTTGATGGCCCGGAAACCTTCCCGTGAACAGGATAACAGCAGAAGGCTGTCCGGCTCGGATTGTGTCAAAGGAATGTCGTTGGTGGAGATATTTAAGCCGAAAGAGATCTATGTATACGCTATGGGACAAGAGCCCTGGCTGGAATTCATCAGCAGTATTAAATATACGGAAGACTCCAATCCTATTATCCAATCCAATCGACTTGTAAATGCTTGTATCGGGAAAGATATAATAGCGGAAAGATTATTTGGGGAAAAAGAAATCCTCTACTCAGCCTTCCAGGGATAAATAATAATATGAGCTTACTCTATCCTCTCATATCCTGCATCTGTGTAACCAGGGGAAAGCCCGATATGCTAAAAAGGGCGATCGGCTGCTTCTCGGCTCAGACCTATCCCAATAAAGAATTGATCGTTCTCTACGAAGAGGATGACCAGCCGACAAAGGCCTTTATAACGGATGAGATAAAGACAATATCCGGCATCCGGTTTTTTGAGGCAAAGGCCACTCCCAGGGCCACCCTGGGCGAACTGAGGAACCAGGCGATAGGGCTGGCGCATGGAGAATTTATCTGCCAATGGGATGATGACGACTGGTATCACATGAACAGGCTGATACATCAGTACCAGACGCTCCGCAGGCAGGGACGCGACGGCTCCATAATGACACGGTGGCTTGTGATGGATGCGACATCCGGGAATATATACATTTCCAATACAAGATTATGGGAGGGTAGCATCTTATGCCGGAAAAGGACCCTTCAGCTTAAAGCCTACGAGAACAAACACATTGGGGAAGATACGGCCACGATCGACTATCTGGCAGCCGCAGATTGTCTGGATCTTTTACACGATAGGCCCGGCCTCTACATATATATATATCATGGAGGTAATACCTGGAATTATGAACATTGGCGCTTTATTTTTAAATGCAGTACCGCCCTGATGCCGGAAGATTCGAAAATTGTCTCAGAGGTTGTGCAGGGGAAATATACAGTTGAAATGGGATCTTTAATGATTGATGAGATACTCGAATGTCAATACTCGAATAATGAATAATCATGAAACTTTGAACGACTTGGCTGAAAAGCTTATTGAGCTTCAGAATTCCACAACCGTCTTTTTAGAATCCTTCGGGAAGACAAATTTAAAAGCGCAGATCAATGCCCAGTCAGAAGAAAACTCAATCATCAGACGAAATACACTCCTTTTCTTTGATTCTCCGGAATCCCCCATCCTTTACTGTATAAGTTATCTGAAACGAGACCGGTTATCTGAAATGGAATATGAATT
>Ga0310811_10009963_pt1 | contig 12285 bp, 7 predicted proteins | sample YCmetagenome_FD_207642 | JGI IMG/M metagenome (GOLD analysis project Ga0310811, IMG submission 207642) | Soil microbial communities from experimental microcosm in Duke University, North Carolina, United States - YC | ecosystem: Engineered > Artificial ecosystem > Soil microcosm > Unclassified ... | reverse complement strand
AAGGCAGGCTGCCGATCACCGCCGCGAGATCCTCGGTCTCGTCGTCGCCGAGGCCCGCGCCCGGTTCGTCGAGCAGCAGCAGGCGGGGACCAGTCGCCAGGGCGAGCGCGACGCCCAGCTTCCGCTGAGTGCCGTAGGGCAGGTCGCCGCTCGGCAGGTCGGCGACCTCTTCGAGCCCGCAGATGCGCAGTGCCGCGTCCCGGTCGATGGGACTTGCCCCCGTGCGACTGGACACTGTGCCGCCGGCGGGCCGGCGGACTCGCGGCACCAGGGCGAGGCTCTCCCGCACGGTGAACGACTTGAAGCACATGGCTTCCTGGAAGCTCCGGGTGAGCCCGTACCTGACGATGGCTCTCGGCCTCTTTCCGCCGATCGGATGACCGAGGAAGGTGACCGAGCCGCCGGTCGGGGGCGTGAACCCCGAGATGACGTTGAACAAGGTGGTCTTGCCTGACCCGTTCGGCCCCAGCACGCCGAGGATCTCGCCTTCGGCCACCTGCAAGCTGACGCCGGCCAGGGCGGCGACGCCCCCGTATTGCTTTCTGACGTCCCGTGCTTCGAGCAGGGCTGGCATCAGGCCTCCCTCAGTCCGTCGCCGGCCGGCTGGGTGACCTGCGGCGAGCCGCCCGGCTGGGCGGCCCGCGGCGGCCCTGTCGGCGGCCCGGCGGGCGGCTTCAGCCAGCGGTCGATCCCTGTCCTGGTCATGAGCAGCCGGAGCACCCAGGTGACCAGGCCCACCACGCCCTCGGGGAAGAGCAGGATCACGGCGATGAAGATGACGCCGATCAGGGCATCCGCCAGCAGCGGGGAAAGGTGGAGCAGCTGGGGCAGGAAGATCACCACGACCGCGCCGAGCAGCGGCCCGAGCAGGTAGGCCGAGCCGCCGAGCAGCACCACGACGACGAAGCTGATGCTCGCCGACGCGGAGAACTGGCTCGGCACCACGTACTTCTCAAGGTAAGCCCAGTAGACGCCCGAGATTCCGGCCAGCGCGCCGGTGATCGCGAAGCTCGCCATGTGGACGCGGGCGACGCTGATGCCGACCGACATGGCCAGCGGGCGGCTGTCCCTGATCGCCCGCAGGTGCTGGCCGAGCTGGGACTGCTTGATGAACCGGAGCAGCAGCAGGACCAGCAGCAGCGTGATGAGCGTGACGTAATACCACTGCATGGTGCTGCTGACCTGGTACCCGAACAGGGACGCCGGGGTGGCCAGGACAATGCCCTCGGCCCCGTTCGTCAGCGAGTTCCAGTTGATCATGACGCCGTAGATGACTTCGGAAACGGCGAACAAGATGATGATGAAGTAGCTGCCCGCCACCCGGGTGGAGATCGAGGCCAGCGACATGCCGACCAGGCCCGCCACTGCCGCGGCGGCCAGGATGACCGGAACGAGCTGCCAGTTTTCCTTGGTCACGAGGACCGCGGCGGCGTAGGCGCCGACTCCCCACAGGCCGCCATGCGCGACCGACAGCAGTCCGCCGTCGTGATAGAGCAGCGCGATCGCGGACGCGAGGATCGCGTAGATGAAAACGGTGACGCCGAGCGTGATGTACTGCGCGGGCACGCCGGAAGCCGCGAATATCACGGCGATCACGGTCAGCGCCACCAGTTGCGCGATGGTGGCGCTCCAGCTCGATTCGCCGGACGGTGCGTGCCCGCGCCCCCTGAGCCGGTCAAGGCGGGCAAGCAGTACGCGGCCGGGGTCCGCGCCGCGCGACGCGACGGCGGGCGCGACGTCGGCGTCTCCCTTGCGAAGGTTGCCTGTTGGCAAGATGGTCTTCCTTTCGCGAGCGGCCACGCTCACATGCTGTGCGCGAGGCCCCTGGCTAGTCCTTGCGGCCGGATGATGAGCAGTAGGATCACGGCCCCGAACTCGATGACGTCCGTCCAGCCGGACAGGCCCGCGCTCACCAGCACCGTCTCGATGAACGCGAGCAGCACCGCCCCGATGACCGCGCCGCGCACGCTGCCCAGGCCGCCCACCAGGGCGACGACGAAGCCTTTGAGCACCAGCTCGGAGCCGAGGAGCGGGTAGGGCGGCTGTAGCAGGGCGACGAACCCGCCGCCCAGGCCGGCGATGACGCCGCCGAGCGCGAACACGGCCGTCACCAGCCGGGTGACCGGGATGCCCATCAGCGCCGCGGCCTCCCGGTCCGCCGCTATCGCCCGGATCGCGGTTCCGGTCTGCGTCCGGTCCAGGAAGAAGATCAGCGCCACGACGAGCACGATCGTCCCGACGATGATGATCACCCGGTCAGCCGACATGATCAGCGGGCCGACCGTCCAGTTCGCCGAGTCGGCTGGCGCTACCGTCACCGAGTCCTGGCCCCAGTGCCAGGCCACGCCGTTCTCGATGATCTGCGACAACCCCAGCGACACCAGGAAGCCGTTGACCGGCCGAATGAGCGTCCACCGGAACAGCACGCGCTCGAGCACGATGCTGAGCACCCCGACCGCGACCGCGGAGGCCGCGAAGCCCCAGATGAACGCGATCGCGCCGCCGGGCGCGACCACGAAGACCACGTACGCGCCCAGCGTCATGAAGTCGCCGTAGGCGATGTTGATGATCCCCGACAGCCCGAAGATGACCGACAGGCCGATCGCGACCAGCGCGTAGACGCTCGCGCTGGATAGGACGTTGAACCCCTGCTGCAGCCACTCGTTCACGCCTCGACCTCGCTTCCGCGCGTGCCCGCGGGTGCGGTAAGCACCCGCGGGCACGCCATAGGTGCCCTCATGCTCAGGAACTCGCGGGGATGGCCGTCGTGGTGCCGTCCGGGAAGACCTCGAACTGGCTGTTACCGGTGTTGCCGTCCGTCATCGTGCACAGCACCTGCCCGTAGGTGGACTGGTTGTTCTTGATGGTGATGGTGCCGTCGACGCCCTTGTAGGTCAGGCTGTTGATCGCCGCGAGGATGGCGGTCGTGTCAGTTGACGTGCCGGCCTTCTCCATGGCTTGGGCGAGGATGGGGAAGAAGTCGTAGATGTACAGGCCGGCGCTGATGTTCGGGTCCGGGTTCTTGATCCCGCCGAGCCCGTAGTAAGCGGCCTCGTAGTCCTTGGTGGCCGCGGTCTCGTTCGGCCCGGCGGTGATCGCCCCGGCGTTCGTCTCCGCCATGTAGGTGATTCCCGGCGTGTGCGGATACGAGGCCTGGCAGCTGCCCGAGTTGTTGAACACCACGGTCGCGGCGTGCAGTGACCCGTTCTGCCCGAGCATCGACGGCTCCGAGTTCACCGCGGCGGCCAGCTCGTTCCAAATCACGTCGGGGTGCTTGGCCTTGAGCGCGGTCAGGTACGAGCTGTAGTCGGTGGCGTCGAGCGGGGCGATCTGGGTCCCGACGACGGTCAGCCCCTCCTGCTTGAAGGCCGGCTGCAGGGCGGCGAACGCCGCCTGGTCGGTCGCGTCCTGCTCGCCGAGCAGGGCCACCGTCTTCGCGTTGGGGAACGCCTTCTTGAAGCCCGTCACGCTCATCAGCGACCGGGAGTCCAGCGAGGGCACCGTGTTCACCACGTAGTGCGACGACGACATCAGCGCGGCGACCGCGGACCCGGTGCTGAAGTAGATCGCCTTGTTAGGCTCGGTGATCCCGCGCACGATGGGACCGAAGTCGGCCAGGCCGCCGAACATGAACTTGTCCTGGTTGGTGACGACCAGCTTGGTCGCGCAGGCGGCCACCTGGGTCTGGTCGCTGTTGTCATTGCAGATGTCGAGGGCGAGGTTGTACTTCGTCCCGTTGATGGTGACGCCGCCGTTCTTGTTGACGTACTCCACCCCGGCCTTCGCGGCCTGCAGGAACGACAGCCCGAAGGACGCGAGCGCGCCGCCCGACTCGGCGTCCATGCCGATCTCGATCGTCTTGCCGCTGGCCGCTGCCGACGATGAGCCGCCCGACGACCCGGTCGACGAGGAACCCCCCGACGAGGAACCCCCCGACGAGCTGCACGCCGCCAGGGCGAGTACCGCCGCGGCAGCGAATAGCGCTATTGGTCTGCGAGCTAGAACGCCTCTGTTACTAGCTGCTTTCATGACGCACCTCTTTCTTCGCGCCCTGAGGGCCGCTTATCGTTTCCCACCCGGCGGGCAGGCCGGTCGCCTGCACCACCCAAAGCTGTTCGAGTTCGGCCAGCGACCGCACTGGCCCTGTCAGCCCGGCAAGCTCAGTCAGGCTTGCCAGCTGGAGGACCTCGCGTGCGTCGGCGCCCGGCTGCCGCGCCGGCTCGCCAAGGCGCGGCGGGGTGGCCGACATCTTGATCGCGATGCCCGGCATCGTGACCTCGCCGGCCTCGGGGGAGACCTGCGTGACGCTCATCCGGCGGCTGCGGACCTGCGGGTCGGCCATCAGCGCGGCCAGGCCGGTGACTTCATGCGCGCCGAGCCCAGCGGCCTGAAGCGCGGCCACCCAGGCCGCGGCCGGCCCAGTGCGGAACCGCTCTTCGAGCAGCTTGGCGAGTTCCGCCCAGCCGGTCTTGCCCGCGGGATCGGGGCCGGCACCGCCGGGCGCCGCGGCGAACTCAAGCCCGGGCACGCCGCTCAGCCGGGTCAGGTCCGCCTCGGTCGCGCCGAGGAAGAACCAGCCGTCGCTGGCCTGGTAGAAGCGCTGTAGCGGGCCCTCGCCGAGCGCGCCGGGGCCCGCTGGCTCCGTCCACTTCTTGCCCGGATAGTCCAGGAGGTACCGGGCCTGGTAGTAGGTGCCAGCCTGGGCCAGCGACGTGCGCAGGTGCCGTCCCCGGCCGGTCACCGTCCGGTGGTAGACGCCGAGGGCGGCGGCGAACGCGGCCAGCACTCCGGTCCCGTAGTCGAGGAAGTTGTACGGCCCGAGTACGGCGGGCTTGCCGTCGTCACCGCCGGCGCGCGCCATGATGCCGGTCACCGCCTGGCCCTGCGTCTCGTACCCGCGGCCGTGCGCCCACGGCCCGGTGCTCCCGTAGCAGCTCACCGAGACGTAGACGATGCCGGGCTTGCGTGCCTTGACGTCGTCGTAGCCGATGCCGTAGCGCTCGGCGGTGCCCGGCGGGAAGTTCTGCACGATGACATCGGCGTCCGCGACGAGCCGCCAGAACACGTCCTGCCCCGCCGGATGCCGCACGTCGAGCAGGATCGACTTCTTGCCCCGGTTGATCACGCCGTGCGCGAAGATCTTCCGGTGCGGCGCGTTGATCTTGATGACCTCCGCGCCGAACTCGCCGAGGATGCGCGCGGAACTAGGTCCGGCCAGGATCTGGGTCAGGTCGAGCACCCGCAGGCCCGTCATCGGCCGCTCGCGCGCTTGGGTGGCCTGCGGTAGCTGGGCCGTCGGCGGATCTCCAGCGGCGAGCTCCGCCAGGATCTGCTCGCGGTCCGCGTCGTGCCTGCGGCGCGGGGACAGCGGACGGTCGAGACCGCCGGCGTCCAGCGCGACGCCGGCGTGCACCGGGAGGCCGGCCATCCAGGTCTCGCCGAGCACGGGATCCGCCAGCCGGACCACCTCGCCGGACGCCCGGGCGTGCGGGGTCGCCAGCCATTCGGCGGCCGGCCTGATCCGGGCCAGCGGCACCCCGGCCTCATGGCCGAGCTGCTCCCACTCGGCCGCGGCCCTGGTGGCGAACAGCCCGGTGAGGCGGCTGCGCAGTTCGGTGTCGTCGGGGTCATGAGCCCACTCGGGCTTGCCCGCGGCCTGCAGGAACCACGAGACGAACCGGCTGGTCGCGCCGATCGGGTTGAACTGCACGTACTGCCCGTCCCGGCACTGGTAGGTGCCGCTGCCCCACTTGGCCAGCGGGAGCTGCGGCGACAGCCCGCGTGCGGTTACGTACGCGCCCGCGTCGCCGATCACCTCGAAGACCGCGTCGAACAGCGGTACCTCGATGTGCTGGCCGCGGCCGGACGTGTGCCGCTCGACCAGCGCGCTGACCACGGCCACCGCGGCGAGAAAGGCCGCGGCCGTTGACGCGCCGGGAACGCTCGAGTACGTCGGCCGTGCGGTGTCCCAGCCCGCGGGCGCCTCGCCCGCGCGGATCCGGCAGTTTCCGGTCGCCGCGTCGATCACGCCTTCCCAGCCCGGCAGCCCGGCCCGGGGGTCGGTCGCGCCGAAACCAGGCAGGGAGCAGTACACGAGCCGCGGGGAAGCGGGGGAGACCTCGGCGTAGCCGAGCCCGAGCCGGCTCAGGACACCGGGGCGGAAGTTCTCGATGAGCACGTCGCTCCGGGCGATCAGCGTCCGGGCGGCCGCGAGGTCGCCCGGCTGCTTCAGGTCCAGCGTGATCCGGCGCTTGCCCCGGTTGAAGAAAGCGTCGGCCGGCTCGTCCGCCACCGCCGTGCCTGGTGCGTCGACGTGCACTACGTCGGCCCCTTGGTCGGCCAGCATTACCGCGGTAAGCGGCCCGGCGATCTGGTGGCCGAAATCAACTACCCGGATACCATGCAGTGGCCCAGGCTCAGGAATTCCTGACATAACGCCTGGTCCTTGCTATTCATTCATCGTCGGCGCAGGAACTGTGCTTTCCGTCATTGGATACACCTCTACGCGGTCGGCCCGAAGAATTACCAGGAATGCTGGCACGCTAAATCTGGCAAGCCAAATAAGAGTGGGCAAAGGTAATTCCGAAGGTCTATTTGCGGCGGCTGCCGATTTAACGAGAGCTTAACACCGGGCAATGTTAATGAGCGTGAGAGTTTCGGCCGCGCTGTTTACATGAGGTCGACAGCACATGCTTGCCCTCATCTGGGGAAGAAGTGGCACGTGGCGGCACATGAGGAGATGGCAGCGGCCGCTGGGCGACCCGGCGGCGAACAGGACCTAGACGCGGTCGTCGGCCGGGTGACGGCCGAACTGCTGCGCCAGTCGCACCTGATGCGGCCAGGTGACGTCCCTGACGCCCTGGCGGAGGCAGCACGGCCCCTGGGCGTATCGGCGGCCCAGGTCTACCTGGCCGACCTGCAGCAGCGCTACCTGGCCCCGCTGTCAGCCAGGCAAGGCCAGGACGCGTACGCGCTGTCGATTGACGCCACCCTGGCCGGACGTGCTTTCCGGACGATAAGCGTCCAGTTGGCCGCAACAGGCCGCACCGAGGCCGGAGAGACCTATCAGGTATGGCTCCCGCTGATGGACGGTACGGAACGGCTCGGGGTGCTGCGCCTGACCGTCGCCGACGCCGGCGCGGCCATGCTCGACCGGTACCGCACGCTCGCCTCGCTCGCCGGGCTCATGATCATGGCGAAGTCCAGTTACAGCGATATCTACGACGTAACGCAGCGGACCCAGGAGATGGCGCTGCAGGCGGAACTGGTCTGGGACTTCTTGGTGCCGCGGACGTTCGCGACGGACCGGGTCCTGGTGGCCGCCACGCTGGAACCGGCCTACGAGGCCGGCGGGGACGCCTTCGATTACTCACTACTCGGCGATCACCTGCACGTGTCAATCTTTGACGGACTCGGCCACAACCTGGCTGCGGGCCTGCTCGCCAGCGTCGGCCTGTCCTCCTGCCGCAGCACCCGCCGCGCAGGCGGTTCGCTGACGGACATCGCGGCCCGGGCCGACGACGCGATTTCCAGCTTCTTCGGCGGGGACTTGTTCGTGACCGCGCTGCTGTGCGACCTGGACACGGTCACCGGGCTGTTCACCTGGATACCGTGCGGGCACCCGCCGCCACTGCTGATCCGCGGCGGGACCGTCAGGGAACTGGCCCGCACTCCCCGGCTGCCGCTAGGCCTGACTCCGCCCGCTGGCCATCAGGCGGCACGGCGGCGTGCCAGTGCGGCCGCCGACCCGCCGTGCGAAGAACAGCTTGCCCCGGGCGACCAGTTGCTGCTTTACACCGACGGCGTGACCGATGGCCGGGCGGCCGACGGCACCCCGTTCGGCCTTGTGCGCCTAGCCGACATCATCAGGCGCAGCGCCGCGCACCTGCCCGCGCCCGAGGTGATGCGCGGGCTCAACCACGCGATCCTCGACTACCAGCACGGCCGGATGCGGGACGACGCCACCGCCGTCCTGATCGAATGGCAGCCCGCCGATCCCAGCCGCAGTCTCACGCCCTGAGCAGAAGCGACCGTCAGCGGGCGACGGCGGGGTCGCGGCGGATCATCACCCCAGTCAGCTCCTGACCCACGCCGAAGTCCCCGCTGACCTGCGGATTTACCTATCGTGATGCGGAAGGCGGGCCGTTCCGCTGGTGAATGGGGCGGCCCATTCGCGTGTCCGCATTGTCGGAAACCTGCCGGTTATTTCCCTGAACTTGCGATCTCGTTTCCAATGAGACACAAAATCCCGTTTTCAACGAGATTTGCACAAAAATCTACACAAAATGCCTGTCGGTGACCGTCAAATTGTAGAAGCATCTGGGACATTCAGTTCGCCGTTGGATCCCGAGAAGAGAGCGGGCCCGGGATTCAGGCATCGAGTGGAGGCCATATGCACCGTCCCAGACACCCGCGGCGATTGCGCCTGACCGGGTCACTTGCAGTCGGCATCGCCGCCGTGGTCACGGCGCTCGGGACTGCACAGCCAGGCGCAGTCGCCGCGACAGGACACCATCCGTTGAAAGGAGCGGCCGCGCGCCAGTCAGCGCTGTACGGCTACCTTAAGACGGGCGCGTCCGCCACGGCCAGTCCGGCCGCCACCCCGACCAACACCCACCAGGGTGATGACGGCGACTTGGCGGACACGATGGCCGCCTATAACGCGGAGCGCACCGCTCCCGCCGGGTACCTGACCGGGGACGCGATCGGGGCCGCCGCGCAGCAGGCCGCGCTGATCCCGTCGACCCCGGGCAAGTGGCAGCAGTTCACCACCCAGGCGTACAACGGCCAGCCGTCGACTTACACCGATCCGTTCTGGTCGAACGTCGGCGCCGGCTTCTCCCTGGTCGGTGGCCGGGTCACGGCGCTGGCGACCACTCCAGACGGTGCGTGGTTCGCGGGCGCGGCCGACGGCGGCGTGTGGCGCTCAACCGACCAGGGGGCGCACTGGACCCCGGTCACCGACAACCTGCCCGACATGTCCACCGGCGCCCTCGCGGTCGATCCGGTGAACGGCTCGCTGTGGCTGGGCACTGGCGAGGCCAACGAGTCGCAGGACTCTTACCAGGGCGACGGCGTGTGGGTCACCACCAACGACGGCAATTCCTGGAAAGAGGTGGGCGGCAAGGCCGACCCGATCGGGCCGCGCACAATCTTCCGCATCGCCTTCGACCCGTCCGGCGACGCGTACGCGGCCACGAACAACGGCTTGTTCCGCTGGGACGCGTCCCGGCAGCAGTGGTCGGAGGTTCTCGACCCGGCCGGCCCGACCGACTTCCCGCCCTATGACCAGCAGGTGACCGACGTCGCAGTCGTCCCCGGGACGGGCGGCAAGGACGTCATCACCGCGATCGGCTGGCACGGGCCGGGCAACACGACTTACAACGGCTTCTACGAGTCGACCAACTACGGGCACTCATTCACCGAGGCCACGCCGTCCGGAGACATCAACGCCGCCGACATCGGCCGCACCACCTTCGCCTACTCGGCGGACGGCAGCAAGCTGTACGCGGTCGTCCAGTCACCCGCCATGGAGGCGGCAGGCGACGAGTCCGTGCTCCAGGGCGTTTTCGTCGCGTCGGGAACGGGTTCCAGCCCCGCCAGCGTGACCGGCCCCTGGACCAAAATCGGGGACGAGGCGTCGCTCGCCGCCTCCGGTTCGGCCCTGGCCGTCGGCTCCGGGTACGGTGTCGGCATCCAGGCCTGGTACAACCAGGATCTCTCGGTTGACCCGAGCAATCCCAGCCACGTTTACCTCGGGCTTGAGGAGGTCTTCGAGTCCGCCAACGCCGGCCAGACCTGGGTGGCGGCCAGCCCGTACTGGAACTACCCGTTCGCCTGCGACGCGACGAACACGTGCCCGCTCACTACGCATCCCGACCAGCACGCCATGATGATCACCGGCGGCAAGATCGTCATCGGCAACGACGGTGGCGTGTACAGCCGGCCGCTCAGCGACGACACGGAGGACGGCAACTGGACCGACCTCAACACCACGCTGCACGACCTGCAGTTCTACGACGCCCGGGCCGGGCAGTTGTCCGACGGGACCACTCAGGTGGTCGGCGGCCTGCAGGACAACGGCACGATGGTGGACGACACCGCGTTCACCCAGTCGGCCGAGCCAGCCGGCGGTGACGGCTTCGACGTGATCGTCGATCCGGCCAACGCCAACAACTGGGTCGGCGAGTACACCTACGGCGCGCTGTACGCCACCACCGACGGCGGCCACTCGTTCGGCTACTACGCCAGCTTCACCTGCGCTGGCCAGGCGACGGTCCTCCAGACGCCGAACGCGAACTGCGACCTGGGCCCACGGTTCGTCATGCCGCTCGTCTCGGACCAGCAGAACGCCAACACCTGGATCGGCGGCGGCGAGGAAGTCTGGGTCTCCACGAGCGGCTGGAACACGTCCTGCGCCACCGAGGCGACCTGCGACTGGACGCCGGTCTACGACACCGGCGCGGGCAACTCGGTCACGGCGCTGTCGTCAGTCGGCAACGGCAAGGTCATCTACGCCGCGTGGGTCGCTAACGGCGGAAACCCTGGCTCCGCATTCGCGTCGGGCATCGCCACCAACTATGGCGGCACCTGGCACGAGGTGAACACGGCGGGCCTGCCGGACCGCTACATCGCCGGCGTCACCGTTGACCCGGCGGACCCGGCCCACGCCTACGCGGTAGTCAACGGGTACTCCCGGCGGTTCGTCCCCGGCGGGGGCACCGGCCACGTCTTCGAGACACGGAACGGCGGCCAGACCTGGACCGACATCTCCGGCAACCTGCCGGACATCGCCTCCGACGCCCTGGTGCTCGCCCACGGCCAACTGGCCCTGGCCACCGATGCCGGGGTGTACACCGCCGGCGAGTTCGCGGGCTCCCGCACCACGTGGCGCCACCTTGGCTCCGGCCTGCCGAACGTAGCGGTCGATGACCTGACGTCCGGCCCAGGGGGCTACATCTATGCCGCCACGCACGGGCGCGGCGTCTGGCGCTTCAGGTTCTAGACCGTCTTCTCATAGAGAACGGAGTCACTGCCCTGCCTCAGGCCACCCGTCTGGGGCAGGGCTTTCCTCCGGCGCCTGGTTCAGCGCCGGTGCCCGTGCTGGCGGACGATGGCGTCGAGCACTTCGGCGGCCCTGGCCTTGTCCCTGCGCAGGGCTTCCAACTCCGTCGCTGGCAGTCGGGTTGCCAGGGTCCACGGATTCCGTTCCGGTCGGCCGTTGACCTGGCTGAGCCGGTAGAACACCTGGCCGTCAGCACGCATGATCCACTCCCAGGACGTTATCGCAAACTTTCCGGTGGAACGGATGCTGACCTGGGCGATTACCTTTGCGGGAAGCAATGCCATCGATAAGCCTCCTTGCTGGGTGACCTCGGGCGGAAGTCCCAGTTACCTGGGTCCGCCACGTTGCTCTGACCTGGGCAGAAGGCTACCGTGAAAGGCTGCAAAGGTTTGCAGGAGCGAGGAAAAGGTATCGTGATCGTCACCTTTAGTCGCCTGTGGAACGCGATCCGAAGGTTTTGGGACAGTTATGCACGCTGTCGATGCCCGAAATCGGATCGTCTGTCGGGTTGTGGAGCCACTTTCTGACATCAAGGGATGCGCGGTGGCCGCCGGACCCGGATAGCTGCAAACGTTTGCTAACTGGGTGCGACCGGTGCGACCGGCTACGGTATGGCGCGTCAGATGTCCGCCGGACTACTCCGCCCCTCGCTGTCTTGCGTGGCGGCGGGCGTCACCGGGATCGTGGGCCATCCGCAGTCTCACGTCTTGAGCAGAAGCGACCGTTAGCGGGCGACGGTGCCGCCGAGGAAGGACTCCACAAACGCCGGGCTGGCCGACAGTTCGGCCGGAGTGCCGGTCATCCGCACCTCCCCGCCCGCCAGCACGTAGGTCCTGTCGGAGATGGCGAGCGCGGCCCGGGCCCGCTGCTCGACGATGAGCACCGCCGCACCGTCGTGGGCGAGCCGCCGGACGTGGTCCTCAAGCAGCGTGCGGGCGACGGCCGGAGCGAGGTTCGCCGTCGGCTCGTCGAGCAGGAACACAGCGGGCTCGAGCATCAGCACCCGGCCCATGGCCAGCATCTTCCGCTCGCCACCGCTCAGCTTGCCCGCCTGCCTGGTCAGCATCAAGCCGAGCCGCGGGAAGACCGTGGCCACCGTCTCGATCCTGGCCCGCACCTGCCCGGGCCGGAGCAGGTAGCCGCCCATCTCCAGGTTCTCCCTGACGGTCAGCGGCGCGAACACGTCGTCCACCTGCGGCACGTACCCGACCCCGGCCCGC
>Ga0310811_10009962_pt1 | contig 12285 bp, 11 predicted proteins | sample YCmetagenome_FD_207642 | JGI IMG/M metagenome (GOLD analysis project Ga0310811, IMG submission 207642) | Soil microbial communities from experimental microcosm in Duke University, North Carolina, United States - YC | ecosystem: Engineered > Artificial ecosystem > Soil microcosm > Unclassified ... | reverse complement strand
CCCCTTGATGGTAAGAATGACTTGTCTCCTGCCGATACTTCGCACCTTGTCATGCCACTTAAGCATAGCCAAGCTTTCCCTTAAACGCCATAGAGCGTCTGCGTGGCGCAACGATTGGCGCATGCAGAGATAGATGGGATTGCTGAATGGCACGTCGATTTTGACCTGCCGAGCGACAGGCAAGTTCGCCGTGCAATTGGAAAACAACTTATCCGGATTAGCTAGGTGCGGGGCGCAAAGCGAACCAATCGCCATGGCTCTTGATTTTCTTGATTTGGAAGATGGCGGAAGCGGTGAGATTCTCCCAAACCCGCATGAATACTAGGCTAACACTTCATTGACCAGCACAAGCGGAGATGTTGAGTGTACCAGTTAGCTACCTCCTCAACACTTTTTCCACACGCCTCCATGCCTTATCAAAGGCGACAGCCCATCCGTCCGGCAAGGTCAGTACAAGGTTAAGTTCGTGCCGACCAGTCACGTCAACATTAGAAAAAGTCATCGAGAGAAACTCAGGTAGCTTTGATGCTTCGTCTATGATTCCGCCTGCAGCACCAACATATAGATTCATTATCTCTTCAAAGCATTCATCAGCTTGAACAAACCGAACGGCTTCCTCCCATTGAATCGCACTTTCACATACTTCTGCGTATAGGCGGCATGTCGCAACTATCGCAGAATCGTCTCCGGGCACGCCGTTTGCACCCCACGCTTGAGCAAATTCGCCATTTATCAAGGCACAAAATGCGCCCGAAATAGCCGTCAGCTCTTTATTCTTACTGAGCATCCATGAAACGAACACATCTCGCTCAACTTCAGCATATGCTTTGACGTAAAGCCCATGTTTGAGGGCATTCCAACGCCGAAGGATTGGCGCCATTTCAAATCTCAACACCTCGGCCGTAAGGCGATACTCCCATAAGTCATCTTTTTCAATAATTAGACGTTCGGCTAAGTAACTGAGTCGACCAAATTCTTCTAGATGTCTATCCTCATAACGTTTCCTAACATCCGCTCCAGCCTTCCCTACCAACTTAGCAATGGCATACTCATGCTGTCGTTGCCATTCAAAAAGAAGACCCGCAGGATAGCGAACGGGATCATCATCAACAAGTTTGTGGCAATTGCCACACAGCCAAATTGCGTTTGAGATTGCCCGACGTGCCACAGACGACATGTCAGCATCGAAGCGAGCAGAACCAAAATTTGCACCATAAATATGAGCCGCCTCTCCAACATTAACAGACCCCGCCTCGCCTAATGCGGGACCGCTTGTGATGGCGTTGCAATCAGGATTTGAACAGCGATTCGCAGCACGCTTGCTGATTGTAGTAATAACAGCTTGAGGGAATCTATCTTCTGATGGCATTCCTATTTTCCCTTCAATGTAGCTGATTCGCTACTTGTAACTATTTTTGAAATTTGATACTTCTAATTGTGCGATACCTTTTCCAATATGATCAGCGAAAATCATCAATGAGAATCTTCGCGCCCAACTCGCCCGTCCCTCATAGAAAGCATTGCCGGGTGTCGAGGCCTCATTAGCAAGTCGTTCTATGGACTCCATCAGACTTTCAATTTCAGATTCCAAGTCGAAATAAATAAACAAATCTTCGGGGGCAAGGTTATTAAGTACGGCATCCACACGATGCATTCTTTTCGTCATCTCATCATAAGAGCCTCGCAATACATCGATTGCTTGGCGAACTTCCCGCCAATCCTCAGGGGTTAAAGGATCCGGCTCGAGATCATTCTTTTCGCGATCTTCTCTAATTGACGGATGTCCATACACTCCACGCAATTCTTCCAATGCAGAGGCTACGGGACGCGCACCTTAAGGACTAACGCTTTTGCATGGTATCGTTGTTCGCGACTAGATTTATCGGCAATCCAAAACGCTCCACCAATGGCCATTGCAGCACCAAGAGCCGCCCCCATAAAGTTGCTGCGGCATCTGGAATAACTCCGCCTAGAATTGGGGCCGCTATAGGAAACGCAACCAAAATTCCCGCACTGAACCCAATAACGAGCAAACTCCAAGCCGCTATTCCACTAGACTGTTTTTTCATCGCCCCTCTTCCTATACATTTATCCATGCACCCCCAACTGACCAATGTAGCAGATGAACGGCTAACGGAAATCGATTCAGTATTAGAACCTATAGATCCTCAAATCGTAGCTGGAAGCGTAAGAGAAGCATGTCTTAAGTTATGCAAGGGCAGCCTGAATGAGTCAGAACATAATTGGTTAATTGATGAATACCTCCCTCTTCAGCTTGTTGCTGAGAGCTCTCCCAATAACGATCCCTGGGATTCATACTTTTGTCCTATAGGGTCAGTCACCAATTCTGGGATCGTTACCTATTTTCCTGATCCTTTTAAGACTAATGTGACTGCGGTCGAAGGTTGGAAAAAGCACGCACGATCTCTAACGCACCCTGTACTTAAAGCACGCTATGCGGATGTCGTTTGGGAATTGGCAGGCCGCGTAACTGACGCCAAGAAAAGAGAAATTGAATTCGCAAAGTCCGCTGTCCTCGCGTATTTGGAAACCGTTTTCCGCAATTTGTCTCATGATAAATTCGCCCGCTTTACACATCTTAAGCGCGGCTTTTCCTTAGCGGCATCTATAAAAATGCTTCCAGAGGAAAAAGAGTTCAAACGTATGATTTTAGAAGAGCATGCCAATGCCCATAAAGATTTGAGCAAAGGCTTCGTCTTCACAGCATATGACTTTCTTACTTCAAATAAGACGACGCATCTTAGTGACGCAGAACACACAAATCTAATCGCCGACCTAGAGACCGCGCTTACAAAGTATTCAAATCAAGAATCGGAATTATTCAATCCGCACTTTACAAGCATGGTTGGAAAGCGGCTGAAAGACTATTACAGCAAAAAGAAGTTGCCTCAAGAAGTTATTAGAATTCAGGTTTCAGAAGCTCAAACATTTGAGACCGCTGCGACTAAGGCACGGGCTCTACTAGCTTCGTCGTTTTTGCGCGACGCCTTAGAGAAGTACAAAGAGGCAAAACTACACGACGAGGCCGAACGAATCCGCATTCAACTTGAGGATTCAATTACTGCATCGCACGCAGAAATGGCTATCTATTCTCATTCGACCACCATCACCGAAGAAGAAAGACTCAACTTCGAAAAGCAACTAGTATCAGCAAATCCATTAATAACAATGCAGCGAATCGCGGCCGAATTCCTACCCCGAGTTAAGACGCTGACAGAACATATTGAAAGGATGACGTTAGAAGCCCCAATCTTTTCCATGATTAGCCAACAAATAATCTCGGATAATCAAGTAGTCGCCATTGTAGGAAGTGCAAAAGATGACCTTCAGGGCAGGCTGATCCTAGCTGCCGCCCAAGAAATTCAGCTCGCTAATACATGGCTGAAATGGGGTATGGATGCAGCGATCAAACACCACGCTCTACAGCCCGCAGATTTTGTTGAATGTGTAAACCGCACTGGGCTATTCAATGACCAGCGGACAGACTTATTATTGGAAGGATTTAAAGCTTGGTATGGTGACGATCAAATAAAAGCTATTCACATCCTTGTTCCACAGGTTGAACATGCGCTGCGTTCTCTCGTCAGAGGACTTGGGCACGCCACAACTAAGGAACACAAAAGGATCAAAGGGGTAAGTACCTCAATAGGAATGGGAGACATTCTTTTTGAAGATAAAATCGTTGACTCCTTGGGTCAGTATGGACGAGATCTTCAGCTTTATTTATTAGCGTTCTATGCAGATCCAAGAGGACTGAACATCCGCAATCGTTGCGCTCATGGCTTACTGCAAAAAACTGATCTATCGGAAGCAGTGACATTGCGCGTCGTTCATACCTTAGTGCTTCTAACTTTTATTTCTTAACTCCTTAGTTAGAGGCCAGCCGCAGTCAATAGCTCTGACGGTTTGCACTTCATCGCCTCAGCCACCCGTGCAATGTTAAGCATCGTCACATTGCGCTCTCCTCGCTCAAACGTAGTTACACATAGGCTCTTTCATAAGCGTAAGTGTACCAGTCACGTGGAGTAGCTAGCGTCGCAAACCCTTATTGAGTAAGGCTTTTCAAGCTGGGCTTGCGTTTGGGGGATTTGGCGGAAGCGGTGAGATTCGAACTCACGGAGGGTATAACCCCTCGCTGGTTTTCAAGACCAGTGCCTTAAACCGCTCGGCCACACTTCCTGGGGACTACATGAATGAATTGGCAATCAAATCCGCATCGGAAATGCGGTTGGGCTGCACAGACGTTCATTCATTCGGAGGTCGCATTATACCCAACTCGCCGATGTACGCGAATCAGGCGGTGCCAGTTTTGTAGCTTAATCGACCAAAAACAACTGTTGCAGGTCGTTTAAAAAACGGCGGCCGAGCTCCGTCGGCTTGATGATCTTGTGATCGCGGTACAGCAAACCTTTTCGTTCGGCTTCGTTCAACCCCTGCTCTACGGCATTCAACGGCATGCCAGTACGTTCGGCAAACAGGTTGACTTCCACTCCCTCCACCAGCCGCATCGCATTCAGCATGAATTCGAAGCCCATCTCCGTGCGCGCGATTTCCCTTTCCTCCTGTACGGCGTTGCCCTGTTGCGTGCGCTCGATATAGGTAGATGGTTGCTTGTAACGTGCCTGCCGGATCACGCGATGGGGAAATGACAGCTTGGAATGCGCACCAGCGCCAATGCCCAGATAGTCGCCGAACTGCCAGTAGTTCAGGTTATGACGCGCCTGCCGCTTCGCTTGTGCGTAGGCCGAGACCTCGTAATGGCGATAGCCGGCGGCAGCCGTCGTCTGTTCGATCATTTCCTGCATGTCGGCGCTGGCGTCATCATCCGGCAACACCGGCGGATATTTGGCAAAGACCGTGTTCGGCTCCATCGTCAGGTGATACAGCGACAAATGCGGCGGCGCGTATGCGATGGCAGTTTCCACGTCCTGCCTCGCTTCATCCAGCGTCTGCGACGGCAGCGCATACATCAGATCGAGATTGAAGTTGTCGAAGTTCGCCTTCGCAATTTCAACCGCGCGATGTGCTTCACCGCCGTCATGAATGCGGCCCAACGCCTGCAGATGCCGCGCGTTGAAGCTCTGGATCCCGATCGACAATCGATTGATGCCGCTGTCGCGATAAGCCCTGAACTTCTCCGTCTCAAAAGTGCCGGGATTGGCTTCCATCGTGATTTCAACCGCATGGTCGAGCGGTAGCAAGGTGCGGATGTCGGACAGCAGGCGATCCAGGCCGCTCGCCGACATCAGGCTTGGTGTGCCGCCGCCGATGAAAATCGTGTAAATCTTGCGACCCCAGATCAGCGGTAGTGCCATTTCCAGATCGGTGCGCAAGGCGGCGAGATATTCCTCTTCCGGGAAGCCACCGTTCGCCTCATGCGAATTGAAATCGCAATAGGGGCATTTCCTCACACACCAGGGAAAATGCACATAAAGCGACAGCGGCGGCAAGGCGGTCAGATTCAGCGCGCCAGGCTTGAGGTACGCAACAGCGGCGCGGGCGGGATCGGCTAGCGATGCTTGCCCTGCAGGTTTGATCGGAATCATTGGAGCTTCTCGATTAGCGAGCGTAGCGCCTGCCCGCGATGGGAAAGCCGATTCTTTTCCTCCGCAGTCAGCTCCGCGGCTGTTTTTCCCAAGGTCGGTATCCAGAAATACGGGTCATAGCCAAAGCCGCCCTGCCCACGCGGCTGCGCAATCATTTCACCGTCCCAGCGGCCGTCGGCGATCACGGGCTGCGGATCGTCGGCATGCCGCACGAAAACCAGCACGCAATAGTAGTAGGCTGATTTGTCTTCATGCGCTGTGAGCTCCGCGATCAGCCTGTCATTGTTGCGCTGATCGGATTTCGGTTCACCGGCATAACGCGCGGAATATACGCCCGGCGCACCACCTAGCGCGTTGACGCAAACGCCGGAATCGTCCGCCAGCGCAGGCAAGCCGGTCAGCCTTGCGGCATGACGCGCTTTTGCAATGGCGTTTTCTACGAAGGTGACGTGCGGCTCTTCCGCTTCAGGCACCTTGAATTCGGACTGCGTATGTAATTCGAAATCGAGGGGGGCGAGCAACGCGCCGAACTCTTTTAGTTTGCCGGCGTTGTTGGAAGCGAGAATTAAGGTGCGTGGCATGAGAACAAAGACGATGAGCGCGCGTTACAGATGAAGACGAGATTGTAACGCGGAGTCAAATCCAGAGCTCCGTGTCATTCCCGCGCAGGTGGATCCAGAAGCTTGAGGCGTCTTCAACTTGCAGCATGCGCCGGCGACTTGGCTAATACGCGCATTACGGCCGTATCTATTTGAAGTGTTCCAGGATTCCCGCTTTCGCGGGAAATGACAAGCATAGCGGCCTCGACTCAGTGCCTGCGCAAAATGGCAGGCTTAGGGATCGATGCGGTTTAAGGGGCGATTTCCAGCACCTGCTTTTGCATCACGATCAGATCTCGGATACCGGCCTGGGCCAGATCGAGCAACTGGTTCATCGTGGCGCGATCAAATGCTGCGCCCTCGGCAGTGCCCTGCACTTCAATGAAGTGACCAGCATCCGTCATCACGACATTCATGTCGGTATCGCAGTCCGAATCTTCCGCATAGTCGAGATCCAATACCGGCATGCCCTTGTAGACACCGACCGAAATCGCCGCGACAAAGTGCTTGAGCGGAATGCAGGGAATCAGGTTCTGTTCGCACAGCTTGGTGAAGGCATCATGTACTGCCACCATCGTCCCGGTGATGGCCGCGGTGCGCGTGCCGCCGTCTGCCTGGATCACGTCGCAATCAAGATGCAGCGTGCGTTCGCCGAAGGCTTGCAGGTCAAAAGCTGCGCGTAGCGAGCGGCCGATCAAGCGCTGGATTTCCTGCGTACGTCCAGACTGCTTGCCGCGCGCAGCCTCGCGATCCATGCGTGTATGAGTGGAACGCGGCAACATGCCGTACTCGGCCGTCAACCAGCCCTGCCCTTTTCCTTTAAGAAATGCAGGCACGCGGTCCTCGATGCTGGCCGTGCAGATAACTTTAGTATCGCCGCATTCGATCAGCACCGAACCTTCGGCGTGCTTGGTGTAATTACGGGTGATCTTGATGGGACGTAGAACATCAGCGGCGCGGCCGCTGGGGCGAAGAACAGACGACATGAATTAATTCCTGGAAGTGATACGGGATGATTTATCGAGCGCATCGCGGATTTCCTCGATGGCCTTTTCGATCTCGGCGTCGTTGTAATCCGAGTGCTCAAGTTCGATATGACGCGGCGCCTGGATAGTGGTGGTGACGCTGCCGATTGGCAAGGTGTGCGTGACGATGGTGCTGTTGCCCTGCAGGTTGTCACTGCTTTCCCACATCATCGCGAGCGCAGTGACATTATCGCCCGTCTTGCCCGCCATGCTGGTTGCGGTGGACAACATTTCCGGCACGGCACGAACGATGGTGGTGTTTTGCAGCCGCTGTGCAAGTTCGTGATCAGGCAGCATCGACCACAGACCGTCAGAACACAGCAGCATGATGTCGCCGGCCTGCAAACTCGCACGACGCGAAATCTCCACGATCGGCATGTTCGGCGCACCGAGGCAGTTGAACAGCTTGTTGCGATCGGGATGCGTGTCGCGCTCGGATGGATCAACCTTGCCCTGTGCGATCAGCGTTTCGATGCGCGAATGGTCGCGTGTGCGCGCGAGGATCTGGCCATTACGCATCCAGTACAGACGCGAATCGCCGCAGTGCGCCCACATCGCATTGTTGTGCTGGATCAGACAAGCCACGATCGTGGTACGCGGTGTTTCCGGCAGATTGTTGATGGCACGGTAGCGATGGATTTCCCGGTGCGCGGCAATGAAGCTGTCCTCAAGAAAACGCTCGGGCTTCTTCACATACGGCGTTGCGCTTTCCTGGAACAGCGACGCGATTGTCTGCATCGCGATCTGCGCCGCCATTTCACCCATGATGTGCCCGCCCATGCCATCGGCCACGAGCAGCAGCAAGGCATCGCGCGTGAAGCTGTAGCCCATGCGGTCCTGGTTATTCTTGCGGCCGCCGATATGGCTTTCTTGATAGACGGAAAATCGCATGGTTTATGAAAAAGCACGCATGGTTAACGGGTGTGTTCCTGAATGGTGGTTGCAACATTCACCGGCTTGCGGCCAATATTGCTGAACAGTGCTTTTCGCAGCTTGCGCGCCACTTGCTGCAAGGGCTGACCTTCGTCCTTATCAGGCACTTCCTCGCGCAAGGCCTTCTGCAGCGCGAAGACGCTTTGCGGGCGCTCCAGCGGATCGATCATCAGGCTCCAGCGGATGACCTTGATCAACTCCGGCGAATACACGCCTTCCAGCTTGCTGAAATGCCCATCCATCTTGTCGTTGATCTTGCGCTGATCTGCCGGCTGCGGCGGCGCGCCGACCATGCAGGCGAACATCGATGCGCCGATGCTGTAGATGTCGGTCCACGGACCGAGATTGCCATTTTTTACGTACAGTTCAGGGGGGGCAAAACCGGGCGTATACATCGGATACAACTTCGGTAGATCAGCCTTCAGCGTTTGCCGAGCCGCGCCGAAATCCAAAAGGATCGGCGTGCCATCGACACGCAGATAGATATTTGCCGGCTTCAAGTCCAAGTGCAGCAGCTTGTTCGTGTGCACTTCGCGCAAGCCGTTCATCACGTGGCTGAACATCTTGCGAATGAAGCGCTCCGATACCAGTGGCTTTTCGCCTTTCTCACGCCGGCGCAGGATGTGATCCTGTAGCGATCGACCCGACTCGTAGCCCATCACCATGTACACCGTTTCATTGGCACGGAAAAAATTGGTGACGCTGACGACGTTCGGATGGGAAATCTTCGCGAGCGCGCGGCCTTCTTCGAAAAAGCATTTAAGGCCGATGCGAAAGATCGGGAGATTCTCGGGCGAAATCGCTGGTACCAGTTCGCCGGGTTGGCGCAAAGCCAGCGAGCTTGGCAGGTATTCCTTGATCGCCACGGCATTGCCATCCTCGTCATAGGCGAGGTAGACGATACTGAACCCGCCGGAGGCAATCTTCTTTACAATGCGATATCCGGCGATTTCAAGTCCATCCGGCAACGGAGCGTTGTTTTGCGCGGCCATGTGTCCCAATAATAGTGAAATGCCAAACAGGTAGTTCTGGCGGAATGTCGGATGGCAACGTTTTGCCTTTCTGCCGTCTTTTCAAGCGGCAATTCGTTGTTGATTGTGTGGACAAATCGCCGCTTTGTAAAGAGAAACAGGGAATCTATCTTGGCCATCAGCAGCATGACCGGCTACGCGGTCACCACGCACGAAACACCTAACGGCACGCTCACCATCGAACTCAAGAGCGTCAATTCACGCTTCCTCGATCTGCAGTTCCGCATCAACGACGACTTGCGCGCGCTGGAACCGGCGTTGCGCGAAGCGATCATGGCGCGCACCACGCGCGGCAAGGTTGAATGCCGCGTCAGTTTTGGCCGCAAGGCCGCGTCCGGCGATGCACAGGCGCTGAACGCCGACGTGCTGCGTACACTCGGCGAACTGCAGAACCAGATCCGCAAGCAGTTTGCCGATGCGGCCCCAATGTCGGTCAACGAGCTGCTGCGCTACCCTGGCGTGATTGAAGAAGCAGAAATCGGACAGGAAAGCCTGCAGGCAGAAGTCGCCGCCGCAATGAAAACCACGATGGATGCCTTCATCGGCAGTCGCGTGCGCGAAGGCGCCGCGCTGCAAGCCATGCTGTTGTCGCGCATCGACGAGATGGAGGCGATCGTGCAGCGCATCGCGCCGCTGATTCCGCAAGTCATCGCGCAATTTCAGCAAAAGGCAATTGAACGCTTGCAGGAAGCCCTGGGCATGGCGGTCAAGAGTAGCGAAGCCGTCACGAATGTCACGCGCGAAGAAGTGCTGGAACGCATCCGCCAGGAAGTTACCTTGTACGGCATCCGCATCGACGTGGCGGAAGAATTGACGCGCCTGTCGGCCCACTTGAGCGAAACCCGCGCGATCCTGCAGAAAGGCGGTCAGGTCGGCAAGCGGCTGGATTTCATGATGCAGGAACTGAATCGCGAAGCCAACACGGTTGGCTCGAAGGCGGCTGTCAAGGAACTCGCGGACGCGTCGATGGCGATGAAATTGCTGATCGAGCAAATGCGCGAACAGGTACAGAACCTCGAATAATTTCCTGCCGGCAGCTACAATTCCTTCTCCGAGACGATCGGCGTCGCCGATTGCCGTTTATTTATTTGTACGAGGACGCTGATGTCTGATCCCTCCGCCGCCGCTTCCGGCAGCCTGTTCCTGGTGGTCGCGCCTTCCGGCGCCGGCAAGTCCAGCCTGGTCAATGCGCTGCTGCAGCAGGAACCGGCGATCAAGCTGTCGATTTCCTACACCACCCGCGCACCGCGCCCGGCAGAGCAGAACGGCCGCGAATATTTCTTTACCTCGGTCGAAGATTTTGCGGCTCGCCGCGACGCCGGCGAATTTCTCGAGTGGGCAGAAGTCTTCGGCAACTACTACGGCACCTCACGTCTGCAAATCGCCGACCAGATGGCGACCGGCACCGACGTTCTTCTCGAAATCGACTGGCAAGGCGCACAACAGGTCAAGAAGCAATTTCCGCATGCGGTCGGCATTTTTATTCTGCCGCCGTCGATCGCAGCATTGGAGGAACGCTTGAAGAAGCGCGGACAGGACGAACCGCATGTCATCACACGCCGGATTCTGGCCGCCGGCGGCGAGATCGCGCACGCGCCCGAGTTCGAATATGTTATTATCAATCAAGAGTTTACAGTCGCTTTGTCAGAGTTGAGCGCGATCGTCAAAGCGACCCGTTGCCGATTTGCCCAGCAAATGGCGCGCAACGCTTCCCTTTTCGCCCAACTGGGCATCCACGCACACGCAAGTTGACTGACGTAGGCTGACTTTTACACCGTTTTATTTGAATTTCCAGGAGACCATCATGGCCCGTATCACGATCGAAGACTGCCTGAAGGAAGTCCCGAACCGCTTTCAATTGACCCTCGCTGCAACGTATCGCGCACGCCAGCTGCTGCAAGGCCATACGCCGAAAGTTGAAGCCAAGGACAAACCGACCGTCGTCGCGCTGCGCGAAATCGCTGCAGGCAAAGTCGGCATTGAAATGCTGAAAAAGGTCCCAAGCTGATTTAAGACTTCTCCATCACCGCGGCTGGACCAGCTATCAGTATGAGTCTGACACCTACAGATACCAAACCATCCGCTACCCCAAAAACCCGGGCAGCTTCCGAGCGCTCGGGCGTCAAAAAAGCAGTGCCGCCATCGCCCGCGCCGGCCCACGGTGTGGCATCTGTCACTGAGCTTACCAACAAGCTTGCCGAATACCTGACACCTTCCGAGTTAAAGAAGGTCAAGGAAGCCTATCGCTTTTCCGATGAGGCGCATCTAGGCCAAATGCGGATGTCCGGCGAACCCTACATCTCGCATCCGATTGCGGTTGCGGAGATTTGCGCCGACTGGAAGCTGGATGCGCAAGCCATCATGGCGGCCTTGCTGCACGACGTGATGGAAGACCAGGACGTCAAAAAAGATGAGCTGATCGAGCGTTTCGGTGCGCCGGTCGCCACGCTGGTGGATGGCTTGTCCAAGCTGGACAAGATCGAATTCCAGAGCCAGGTTGAAGCGCAGGCAGAAAACTTCCGCAAGATGCTGTTGGCGATGGCGCGCGATGTACGCGTAATCCTCGTCAAACTGGCCGACCGCCTGCACAACATGCGCACGCTAGGCTCCATGGCGACCGAAAAGAAACGCCGCATCGCACGCGAGACAATGGAAGTCTACGTGCCGATCGCGCATCGCCTCGGCCTGAACAACATTTATCGCGAACTGCAGGATCTCGCCTTTTCGCACCTGTACCCATTGCGCTATCGCACGCTGTCAAAGGCGGTGAAGGCGGCGCGCGGCAACCGGCGCGAAGTGGTCAGCAAGATTCTTGAATCGGTCAACACCACGCTGGAAGCGACTGGCATCCCGGCCCAGGTTTACGGCCGCGAAAAGACGCTGTTCGGCATCTATCGCAAGATGCGCAACAAGCACTTGTCGTTCTCTCAGGTGCTGGATGTGTATGGCTTCCGCATCGTGGTCGACAGCTTTGCGAACTGCTATGTCGCACTTGGTACACTTCATGCGCTGTTCAAGCCGATGCCTGGCAAGTTCAAGGATTACATCGCCATCCCGAAACTGAACGGCTACCAGTCGCTGCACACCACGCTGATCGGCCCCTACGGCACACCAGTCGAATTCCAGATCC
>Ga0310811_10009961_pt1 | contig 12285 bp, 9 predicted proteins | sample YCmetagenome_FD_207642 | JGI IMG/M metagenome (GOLD analysis project Ga0310811, IMG submission 207642) | Soil microbial communities from experimental microcosm in Duke University, North Carolina, United States - YC | ecosystem: Engineered > Artificial ecosystem > Soil microcosm > Unclassified ... | reverse complement strand
GCCAACGACAACGACCATCGCGGGCTGCTGCCGGCCGGGCTGGCCGACCTGCTGCCGCCCGACGCAACGCGCGAAACCGACGCGATCAACATCGCCATCGAGCGCTTCGCCGCCTTCGGCTACGAGCGCGTCAAGCCGCCCCTGGTCGAATTCGAGGAATCGCTGCTCGGCGGGCCTGGTGCTGCACTGGCGTCCCAGACCTTCCGGCTCATGGACCCGGTGTCGCAGCGCATGATGGGCGTGCGGCCGGACATGACCGTGCAGGTGGCGCGCATCGCCGTGACCCGGCTGAAGCACGAGCCGCGGCCCTTGCGCCTGTCGTACGGCGGCAATGTCATCCGCGTGCGCGGCAATGCCCTGAAGCCCGAGCGCCAGTTCGCCCAGGTCGGCACCGAGCTGATCGGCGTGGATTCGGCCGAGGCCGATGCCGAGGCAGTGCTGCTGGCGGTCGACGCCCTGCGCGCCATCGGCGTCTCCCGGCTGTCGGTCGATCTCAACCTGCCGACCCTCGTTGCCGCAGTCGGGGCCGGCCTCCGTCTGCCGGCGGAGGCTCTGCGCCGGGCCCGCCGGGCGCTCGACCGCAAGGACGAAGGCGGGATCGCCAAGGCTCTGACCAGCCAGCACGAGGCTGCCGACCTGCTGGTCGGGCTGCTGCGCGCCGCCGGCCCCGCCGAGGCGGGCATCGCCAAGCTGCAGGCGCTGGCGCTGCCGGCGGCCGGCGCCGCCGAGGCAGCCCGGCTGGCCGAGGTGGTTGCCCTGGTGCGCGCCGCCGACGAGGACCTGCCGACGACCATCGACCCAGTCGAGTATCGCGGCCTCGAGTACCAGACCGGCGTGTCGTTCTCGGTCTTCGCCTTGGACGGGCGCCAGAACCTGGCAAGCGGCGGCCGCTATTCGGCCGGCTATCCCGAGGACGGGGTCAGCGAGGCCGCCACCGGCTTCACGCTCTACATGGATGCCGTCCTGGCCGCTTCCCAGGCGACGCCGGAGCGGCCGCGGCTGTTCCTGCCGCTCGGCACGCCGTGGCGTGACGCCGCACCATGGCAGGCCAAAGGCTACGCCGTTGTGCGCGCCGTCACTGCCAGCGAGGCGCCGCGCAGCGAGGCCAGGCGTCTGCGCTGCAGCCATGCGCTCATAGACAACGAAGCAGTTCCCCTGTGAACTGAACTCCCCCTGTGAGCCGAATCGCGCGCAGCGGCGTTACCGACTCGCCTCTCCCGGGTCGGCGTGCTATCGAACGCCACGCCTCTCCGGGCGTCGCCGTCGACGGCAACCCCTGGGGAGGCGTTTTTCGTGTCTGAACGTCTCCAACCAGGACAAGGCATATGGCCAACGTGGCAGTGATCGGCGCCCAATGGGGCGACGAGGGCAAAGGCAAGATCGTCGATTGGCTGAGCGAGCGCGCCGAAGTCGTGGTGCGCTTCCAGGGCGGTCACAATGCCGGCCATACGCTGGTCATCGGCAATCAGGTCTACAAGCTTGCGCTGCTGCCCTCGGGCGTGGTGCGGCCCGGCAAGCTCTCGATCATCGGTAACGGCGTCGTGGTCGACCCTTGGCACTTCCTCGAGGAAGTGAAGAAGGTGAACGGCCAGGGTCTCGCCGTGACGCCGGACTGCCTGAAGATCGCCAATCACGCCGTCCTCATCCTGCCGCTGCATCGCGACCTCGACGGCTGGCGCGAGGACGTGCCGGGCACGATCAAGATCGGCACGACCAGGCGCGGCATCGGCCCGGCCTACGAAGACAAGGTCGGCCGCCGCGCCATCCGGCTCGGCGACCTCGCCGAGCCCGACCAGCTAGTACTCAAGGTCGAGACGCTGCTCGCCCATCACAATGCCCTGCGCCAGGGTCTCGGCCGGCCGACGGTCGATCCCAAGGCGCTGCTCGCCGACCTGCTCGAGCTCGCACCCAAGCTGCTGCCCTTCGCCGAAGATGTGTGGGAGCGGCTCGACGGGCTGCGCGCCGCGGGCAAGCGCATCCTGTTCGAAGGCGCGCAGGCCACCATGCTCGACATCGATCACGGCACCTATCCGTTCGTCACCTCGTCCAACACCGTGGCCGCCCAGGCGATGATCGGCAGCGGCATGGGCAATGGCGCCGTGGGCTACGTGCTGGGCATCGCCAAGGCCTACACGACGCGGGTCGGCGACGGCCCCTTCCCGACCGAGCTCAAGGATTCGATCGGCCAGCTGCTCGGCGATCGCGGCAACGAGTTCGGCACCAACACTGGCCGGCGCCGGCGCTGCGGCTGGTTCGATGCCGTCATGGTGCGCCAGGCGGTGAAGCTGAACGGCATCGACGGCATCGCGCTCACCAAGCTCGACGTGCTCGACGGGCTGCAGGAGATCAAGGTCTGCGTCGGCTACGAGCTCGACGGCAAGCGCATCGAACGCTTCCCCTTCACCATGGGTGCCCAGGCCAAGCTCCAGCCGATCTGGGAGACCTTCGAGGGCTGGGGCCAGAGCACGCGCGGCGCCCGTTCCTTCGCCGAGCTGCCGGCAACCTGCATCAAGTACGTGCGCCGGGTCGAGGAGCTGGTGGGCTGCCCGGTGGCCCTGCTCAGCACCAGCCCCGAGCGCGAGGACACGATCCTGATGACGGATCCGTTCCGGGATTGAATCATTGCGGAGTCGTTCCAAGGCCTACAAGCCGGCTCGCTAGATCGTCGCCCGTCGGGCAGCGGCACCGACTCAGGTTCGGCCAGGGCCATCTTGCGCGCCGGGCAGCGCGGTCGCGCCTGCCCATTCCTCCAGCGCGGGCGGTGTGAGAGCCGCCACCGGCTCACTATCCAGCCACTCGCGCGCCGCTTGAAGGTCGCCGAATATCTTCAAGGGCCGATCTGCGACGGCCAAGGTTTCGAACAGCCGCGCCTGCTGAAGGCTCTCTTCGGACAGCGCCACGATCGCGGCGGGCCCCATTGCGTTCGTGGCGCTGTAATCACGCAGACGGGCAGCCAGGGCGAGCCTGTCTTGTTTGCTCAAGGCAGGCTAACACTGCGTCATGTCGAAGAGCTTTCGATACGACAGCGCGACCTTCCTGGTTACTTCAGGCTGACCAGCGTCAGGTCGACGAACCACGATTGCGGCGATACGAAGCCCTGAACGTTCTTCGACATGGCACGCGGGTTGAGGTCGTGGACGATGTAGAGCCACGGCGGATTGTCGACCAGCCGCTCGTGCGCGACGCGGAAGTACTTCAGGATCGTGGCATCGTCGGTCGCTTCGGACAGCATTTTCAGCGCCTCCTCGAACTTGTCGTCCTTCCATTGTTCCCAATTCGAGCCGGTCGGCGAGAAGTTGGCGGCCGCGAAGTAGCGGAACATCATGCCGACGTCGCTCGACGGTGAGCTGACATTGAGCGCCATCGACCCGTTCAACGATGGACTGTCGGGCACGGCGCGCGCAGCATTGAGCAGGACCTGCCATTCGACGGCCTCGACCTGCACGTCGACGTTGCAGGCCTGCTTGAGATTCTCCTGCAGCGCCTCGTTCATCGGCAGCGGCAGCATCTGGCCCGATCCCGAGGTCGAGATCATGACCTTGAACGACAACGGCTTCTTGTCGCTGTAGCCCGCTTCGGCCAGCAGCTTCTTGCCCTTGGCCGGATCGAACGTGTAGCGGTGCTCGGGAGTGCCGAAAGCTGGGTCGTTGGGCTTCAGCCAGCCGACCGACGGCTCGGCCGTGCCGTTCAACAGCGACACCAGGGCACCGCGATCGATGCAGTAGTTCAGCGCCTGCCGCACGCGTACGTCGGCGACCGGGCTGTTCTTGGCGGCGATGTTGTAAAACCACGGCCAGACATGCGGATAGGAGCCTGTGGAAATGACGAAACCGGCCTGCTTCAGCGACGGAATGCCGTCGGGCGGCGGCACCTCGATCCAGTCGACGCGGCCCGAGCGCAGCGCCGCCAGGCGCGTATTGGCTTCCGGAATCGGCAGCAGCAGCACCTGGTCGACCTTGGGCATCCGAGCCTTGTCCCAGTAAGCCTCGTTCTTGGCGAGCGTCACCGACTGGCGCGGCACCACCTTGGTGATCCTGAACGGGCCGGTGCCGGCGGCCGGCAGCTCGGCGACCTTGGCCCAGTCGCGGCCGGCCTTCTCGAACGAAGCCGGCGAGGTCGACAGGATATAGGGCACCATCCACGGGAAATACGACGCCACCGTCGTCGTGGTCATCGACAGGGTGAAGTCGTCGATCTTCTTGTAGCTGGCGAGGATCGGCACGCGCGAGCGCATGATGCCGACGGCATTGGCCTCGAACTGCGGGCTGTCCTTGTTGAAGATGCGCTCGAGGTTCCAGATCACCGCATCGGCATTGAAGTCGGTGCCGTCATGGAACTTCACGCCCTTGCGCAGATGGAAGATCCAGGTCTTCTTGTCGTCGGCCGACTGCTCCCATTTCTCGGCGAGGCCTGCCTTCAGGGTGGCGAGCTGGTCGGTCCGCGTGAGATCGAACTGGATCAGGCCTTCGAAGATCGGGAAGCCCAGGAAGCGCATGCCCTCGAAGCCATTGTTCGGCATGCCGGTGGTGGTCGGGATGTCCGACGCCGTCATCGCGATGCGCAGCACCTTGTCCTGCGCCGATAGGGGCGTGGCAGGCAACAGCGCAGCGGCGAGCAGAAAGGCGGTAGAAAGGCGTTTCTTCATGCAGGAGCTCCCAGAATTGGGGGACTCCTTGCAAGAGGTGCGCCATGGGCGATCAAGTTGGCTCAGTCATCCTGAAAGCGTGAACCTTTATTGAACGAAGGCTGGCCTCTCTTGTCATCCTGAGCGCAGCGAAGCATCTCATATCCAGTCGCAACACGAACTCTGCCTCCCGGGAAGCAGAGCTCACCTTTGGCGCGCAGCGATGAGATCCTTCGCTGCGCTCAGGATGACAAGAAGATGCCTGGAGCTCTCTCAGCTCAAATACTGAGGTCGAGCAGATTGTAGTCCTTGATGCCCGCCCTGGCGGCGGCGTCCCAGCGATAGCTGAGACCAGCCTCGGTGTGCGGCTGGTAGACGAACGGGGTCTCGTCGGGGAAGCGCCGGCGGCGGGCGTCGATGGCGTAGCCGATCAGGCGGGCGCGCTCGCGGATGCGGGCCTCGTCGTAGATAGCGGCCTTGTTGTGCACCCCGCCGCCCTGCACGCCGAGCACCGACCGGCGGCGATGGAAGCCCATGTTGACCGTGACGCGCCAGTCGCGGCTGGTGTTGGCGAACGAGCCGTGCAGCGCCTGGCGGTTGGTGATGGCGACGTCGCCCGGCTTGGCGATGATCGGCACGGCATCCGGCAACCGCTCGCTGCCGGCCGCGTCGACCAGCGCGCGGATGTCGAGCTTGCCTTGCTTGTGCGAACCCGGCACCACCCACACGCCATTGGCGGCTGTACAACCGTAGAGTTGGCCCATGAAATTGAAGCCGTGCGAACCCTGGTCCCAGTCGGGACTGCCCCAATGCGTGACTCCGTCCTGGTGCCAGGCCACCGAGGCACCGCGGCCCGGCTCCTTGATGAACAGCGCCTCGTTGAACGGCGTGAAGTCCGGGCCGTTGATCGCCGCCGCGACGGCGAGCAGCTGCGGATGGCCGTAGACACGCAACGCCGCCTCGGAGAATTGCAGCGATCCCAGGATCAGGTAGACGACCTCCTTGGGCGCACCTTCGGCCGCCTTGGGCTCGAACATCTTCACCGGATGACGGCCGTTGGCGAGCGTTGTGCCGCCGAACGGGTCGCCGAGCGGCTTCGACCACAGCAGCGTGGGCGCCGTGCAGTCGGCAGCCAGCGCCGGCCGGCCCTTGGCATCGAGAGCCGCGCCATTCTCGACCGGCAGCCGGTCGAGAATGTCGTGCAGGTCGTGCTCGATGTCGGCCAGTTCATCCGCCTTCAACACGCCTTCGAAGACATAGAAACCGCAGCGCCAGTAGGCCTCTAGGATCTCGGGATGCAGCGCGCCGTCCGACGCGAAGCGAACCGGGCCGCGATTGCCGAGCGTCGCCGCCCGCCGCTCGCCCTCGCGCAGGTAGGCCTGCATGGCCGCTTCCTCGCTGCCGTAGTCGACCGCAGCGGCTTGCCTCGATCCGTCCATGGTCTTCCTCCCGGGCTAATGCCTTCCGGAAGAGTACCCCGATGCCCTGATGATTGTCCGCCCTGCTCCGGCGTCGTTCCGGGACGCGAACGCGATCCGATCCGTCAATTCGCAGCGAAGCAATAGAGCAGTCCGGCGCCGCCGCTGCTCTTCAGCGCGTCGGGACTGCAGCCGCGCGAGGGATGCGAGGCATTCCACGATTTGGACGGCGCATCATCGCGCAGCCCGGCGCGATCGTGATGGCCGACCATGGCGGCGCCCTCGCCGCTCTTCGTCCAGTTGCCGCAGGTCATGTCCTTGTCAGGCGGCGGCGCCGTGCCGTCCTCGAGCGAGCCGGTCAGGATGTCGTGCTGGTTGACGACGAAGTAGCGGCCGGGAATGCGCCGGCCGGTCTCGGACTGGCCGGTCTCGGTGCTGATCTTGTTGTTGTCCGAATGGAGGTCCGCGACGTTGGCTGCGATCTGCACGCCGTCGGCGTTGACCCACGGGCCGCTGCCGATGCGGTCGCGGGCATTGATGGCGGTCGCGCCACCCGTCGCCTGGACGCTGAGATAGGCGCGCCAGGTCTTGCCGCCGGCACCGGCCTTCGCTGCCAGGGTCTGGCAGTGCCGGTCGGCGCCGTCGATGCCGCCATAGTCGGCTCCGGACGGCCCGCTGACGCTGGTGATGAAGAAGGTCATGTTGGGAAACTGCGGCGGCGGCGTTTGCGCCATGGCAGAGCCGCCAAGCGCCAATGCCGCGACGGCGCACGCCATCATCCCCGTCGTCTTGCGCATCTCCAATCCTCCCCGTCTTGAGCCCGCCGATCGGGCCAGCAGGATCCAAGTCTGGAGCGGCTCGCAGTCGTGCTGAAGTCAACTTTCCGTGGGTTCAGCGGATGTCGAGGCCGGCCGTCGCTGCCTCGAAGCGCGCGAGATAGGTTCGCGCGTGCGTCTGGTAGTCGACACCCTCGGTGCGCAGATGGACGTCGGACACCATGGCCCACAGCGCCTCGCGCAGAGCGCTGGCGGCTTTCATGGCGGCGAAGGCGCGGCGCAGCGGATCGTCGACGGTCGCGAAATATTCCTGCAGCAGTGCCGCATCGTCGGCGGCACCGAAGTCACCGTTGGACGACAGGTTGGCGAGATCGAACAGGGCCGTGCCGAAGGCGCCGTACTCCCAATCGATCAGCCACAGCCGCGCGCCATCATCGATGAAATTGCCCGGCAGCAGGTCGTGATGCCCGAAGACGATCGGCAGCGGCACCTGGGCATGCTCGAGTCGGTCGGCCCAGTCGAGGTAGCGGCCATCGGCGGCGATCAGATGGACATAGTCGCGGATGACGTGGAACACCCAGAAGGCGTTGGCCGGTCCGCGCAGCCGCCGTCCGACCTTCGCGTGGCAGTCCTTGAGCAACCTGGCCAGCCGGCTGAGATTGGCGCGCAGATCAGCCTCGACGAAAGTGCGGCCAGTGATGAAACGCATCACCGTGATGCCGGCCTCGCCATGAATGATCTCCGGCGACAGGCCGGCCTCGAAGGCAGCGATCGATGCTGCGCGCTCGCGCTCGCGGAACACATGATGCACCGCGATATCGGCGCCGAAGCGGACGACGAATTTCTCGCCGCCGTCGGTCACGACATAGGAGATGTTGGTGAGGCCGCCCTTCAGCGGCTCGAACGACACAGGGCCGCGCCAGCACGGCAGCGTGGTCATCTTGGATTCGAGGTCGTCTTTTCGCATCGCGGTGAAACCGATCATTTCATGCCTGCACGCGGCAGGCTACCTTGTCGCCAGGGAGGAACCCAACAGATGCCTGACGCCCGCGTTTCAAACACCATCACCGGCCGCGACGCCTTCATGCGCGTGCTCCAGGACGAAGGCGTCAGCAAGATGTTCGGCAATCCTGGCACCACCGAGCTGCCGATCATGCATGCGCTCTCCTCGGCGCCGGAGATGGGCTATGTGCTCGGCCTGCAGGAAGCCGTGGTCATCGCCATGGCCGACGGCTATGCCCGCGCCTCGGGCAAGCTGGTATCGTGCAACGTCCACGTCGCCCCTGGCCTCGGCAATGCCATCGGTTCGATCTACACGGCCATGATGTCGGGCACGGCGATGATCGTGACGGCGGGCCAGCAGGAGCAGGGTCACGGCCTCACCGAGCCCCTGCTCTACGCTCCTCTGGTGCCGATCGCCCAGCCGGTCGTGAAGTGGGCCACCGAGGTCAACCGCATCGAGGACCTGCCGCGCATCATGCGCCGGGCCGCCAAGATCGCCACCACCGCGCCCACCGGACCGGTGTTCATCTCGCTGCCCGGTGACATCCTGAACAACGAAGCCGCCGTCGAGATGGGTGCGCCGACCCGCGTCGACACCGCCGTCCGCCCGAGCGACGCAGCACTCGAACAGCTCGCCAGGCGCCTGCTGTCGGCGAAGAAACCCGTCATCCTGGCCGGGCACGAGATCGCCACGTCGGATGCTTTCGCCGAGACCGAGGCGCTCGCCGAGGCGCTGGGCGCGCCGGTGCTGCAGCAGACTGTGGCCTGGGGAGCGCACTTCCCGTCCGAGCATCCCGCCTATATCGGCGCGCTCAATCGCGACCAGAAGTATGTGCGCGGCGTGCTCAGCGAGTTCGACCTCATGCTGTGCGTCGGTTCCGACGTGCTCAAGATGTCGGTGTGGAGCGCAACCGAGCCGCTGCCCGAGACCACGGCGGTGGCGATGATCGGGCTGCGCGACTGGGAAATGGGCAAGAACTTCCCGGCCGAGATCGCGCTGCGCGCCGACGTGAAGGAGACACTGAAAGTCCTGGTGCCGCTCTTGAAGCAAGTGGGCGGCAACGCCCTCGAGGCGCGCGCCAAGGCGGCGATGGCCGAAATCGCCAAGCGCAACTGGAGCGCCCAGCGCGCCGCGCGCAAGGCCAAGCTCGCCGCCCCCACCGAGAAGCCGTTGGCCGCCGAGTGGGTGATGATGCAGCTCAGCGAGAAGCTGCCCAAGGACGCGGTCGTGGTCGACGAGGGGCTGACCAGCGCTGCTACCTTGCCGATGTACTTCCCGTTCCGCGACCGCAACAGCTTCTTCGGCAATGTCAGTGGCGGCATCGGCTGGGGCATCGCCGCGGCGGTCGGCGTCCAGATCGCGCTGCCCGAGCGCCGCGTCGTCGCCGTGATCGGCGACGGCAGCGCCATGTACTCGATCACAGCACTATGGAGTGCTGCCAACCAGAAGCTGCCGGTGATCTTCGTGATCGCCAACAACGAGGGCTATCAGATCCTCAAGAACCGGCTGAAGCTGTTCCACGGCAACGACAAGCCGATCGGCATGGACTTCAAGGATCCGAAGATGAACGTCACCCAGATCGCCCAGGGCTTCGGCGTCACCGCCGAGCGCGTCGACACCGTCGCGGGCTTCGGCGCGGCCATCGACAAGGCGCTGGCCCGGAAGGATGGCCCGAGCCTGATCGAGGTGATGATCAAGAGCTGAACCGGGTGCCATGACCGACGAAGCCGAGCTGCGCGACAAGCTGCGCAAGATCGAAGCCTTGTTCGCCGGCGCCGGCACGGCCGGCGAGCGCATGGCCGCCGATGCGGCGCGAACTCGCGTGCAGGCGCGGCTGGCCGAGCTCGAACGGCGCGGTCCGCCGGTCGAGATGCAGTTCTCGATGCCCGACCAATGGTCGCGGCGGCTGTTCGTTTCGCTGTGTCGGCGCTATGGCCTAAAGCCGTACCGCTATCGCCGGCAGCGCCTGACGACCGTCGTTCTGCGGGTGCCGCAGGGCTTCGTCGACCAGGTGCTGTGGCCCGAGTTCAACGAGCTCAACCGGGCGCTCCGGGTCTTCCTTGACGAGGTTACCGAGCGCGTCATTCGCGAAGAAATCTTCGCTGATGCGAGCGAGGCGACCGAGGTCGCCCAACCCCTCCCCAGCAGCGGCACGCCGATGGGTTGATACGGTGTCCGACGTCCCTTACTTCCCCATCACGTCGAACACGGCATCGCGCAACAGTGCTTCGACCTTGGCGCCTTCGCTCTTGCCGCCGGCGGCGGCCTTCGACGCCGTGGCGAAAAGGTAGAAGGCCCCGTCATCCAACGGCACGACCGTGTAATAGAACTGGAAGGCGCCGTCGCCGTCCTGGCAACCGGTGAAGACGCGAACGACTTCGGGATTCTTCTCGTCCTTGGTCGAGCCCGAGACGGTCTGCCCCTTGCAGTTCTTGGTGTCGTCGGAAACCACCGCCGCCGCGATCTGGCGCGCCGTCGCATTGACCGACGAGGCAATGATGCGCAGCGTGCCGATGACGCCCTCGGCGCGCCACACGACGTCGGAGCTCGACAGGTAGCTCGACTTCATTTCGGCGATTTCGCGCGCCGTCAGGATGCGGAAATTGCTCAGCTCGCCCCGTGACAGGATGTTGGCGACGATCTTGGTCGCCTCGAGACGCTCCTCCGACGTGCTGCCCCGGGCGTTCCGCTCCGGCGGCGGCGGCGGAGCGGTCTGCTGCTGGCGGGGCATGGGCGCCGTGGGCGACGACGACGCGATCGCCTCGTAACGCTCGGCGCACGCCAGCGTCTCGGTGAGCGCGGCATAGGTGCCGTCGAGGTTGAACGCGTAATTGGCGCCGCCGGCGCGGACCGTCATCCGGTTGCCTTGTCTGATGAGGTTGAACAGCGCGGCTTTGGGCGGCAGCTCAGCCAAAGCCAGCTTGTCGGTGACCGCGTTGGCGCGCAAGGTGATCGGCCCGATGTTGTCGACGTAGATGTCGACGTTGACGCTCTGCCCCTTGGTGAACGACCACGAATCGTGAGCCCAGCCGACGCGCCACGTGTAGTCGCCCGACACCGAGAACACCATGGTGATGCCGCTGCGATAGAGCGTCGACATCGCGCAGTGGGAGAACCTGTCGCCGCGCGTATAGGCGCCAATGTCCCAGCCCGCGATGTTGTTCTTGGAGCCGGGAATCAAGTCGGCCCATGCCGCCTGAGCTCCCAGAACAAGGCTTACAACGGCAGCAGCGAGCGTTCGGATCATCCTATTTCCCCCAATGCAAGCGCGGGTCCCGCTCCCCTCTCGAGCCGGCGGCCTCCCCCGACGGGGCACGGCGCCCCGCGCCGAGTGTGACAGGAGTGGCGACCGGAACCAAGGATCAGACGCAGGGCGGCTGAAGAATTCTTCGCGCCGATGGACATGAAAAAGCCGTTATACGAACTGGACGACGTTCTCCGTGCCGATCAGATGCCGGCCGACCATTTCGACCATCGGCAGCATCGCCTGCAGGTGCTGGCTGGCGCTGAGGGCGTCGCGCAGCCGGCGCTCGAACGGCGCCGAGTTCATGATCGCCGCCGTACCGGCGCCGCGGTAGCAGGCGATCGATACGTCGGTCGCCTCGTTCATGCCGTGCGTCGTGGCAAGCCGCAGCCGCATGCGCAGGTCGACGTCGAGCGTGCCGGCGGCCGATGCGGCATAGGCCTGGCCGGCCGCTTCGTGGAGAAAGGCGCGGACCGAGGAGAGACGGGCCTCGAGCAGGCCGACCTCGCGCTGCACCGCGTTGTTCCGCGCCATCGCCTGGGTCGACGCCCGGCTGTGCCGGCCGCGCGCCAGCTCGATGTAGGTGTCGAGCATGCGCCGCGCGATGCCGATGGTGACGCTGCAGAACCCACAGGCATACAGCAGCGTCGAGCCGATCGGATAGATCGGCCCGTGCTCGCGCCGCTCGTCCGGAATGTCGCGCGCCGGCGCGTGCGCGTCAGGCACGAACAGGTCGGTGACCGAATAGCTGTCGCTGCCGGTGGCGCGCAGGCCGAGCACGTGCCAGTCGTCGATGATCTTCGCCTGCGCGCGCAGGAACAGGAAGCTGCGGTCGTCCGGCTTGCCGTAGCGGATGTGCGGCGTGCCGTCGGGATTCTGTACGGCGCTGTGGGCGCCCAGCCAGGTCGTATGCCGGCCGCCGCTGGCGAAGCTCCAGGTGCCGGTCAGGCGATAGCCGCCGTCGACCCGGATCGCGGTGCTGTTGTTGTGCCGGGCGCCCCACGCCAGACCGGCGCGCGACCCGGCGAAGATCGCCGCCGCCGCCTCGTGCGGCATGGCCGCCGCCGAGGAGGCCGCCGAGACGTTGGACTGATTGACGAACCAGCCGGTGCTGGCATCGGCCCAGGCGATCGCCTCGTTGGCCTTGCAGTAATCGACCAGATCGACTTCCTGTCCGCCCAGGCTGCGCGGCAGCAGCATGCGCAGCAAGTCCTGCCCGG
>Ga0310811_10009959_pt1 | contig 12287 bp, 10 predicted proteins | sample YCmetagenome_FD_207642 | JGI IMG/M metagenome (GOLD analysis project Ga0310811, IMG submission 207642) | Soil microbial communities from experimental microcosm in Duke University, North Carolina, United States - YC | ecosystem: Engineered > Artificial ecosystem > Soil microcosm > Unclassified ... | reverse complement strand
CGGGATGCGTAGGTCGGCATGTAGAGGATCATGTAGTTCGCGCTGGTGGTCAGCACCAGCGATCCGATCGACACCAGCACGCGCTCCTTCTGGGTAGTCAATACCTCGCGGAGCGGCGATACCGCGGCCGAAGCCGAGGCAACCACGCGTTCGAACTCCGGCGTTTCATCGACATGCCTGCGGATGTAAAGACCGATCGGCCCTATTAGCATTCCGAACAGGAATGGCACGCGCCAACCCCAGCTTTCGAGTTGCGCCGTGCTGAGGGTTTCGCTCAGCACCGCGCCGAATGCCGACGCGAGCAAGGTGGCCGCGCCCTGACTGGCGAACTGCCAACTCGCCATGAAGCCGCTGCGCCGTGGCGCATGCTCGATCAAAAACGCCGTGGAACTGCCGAACTCGCCCCCGGCCGAAAAGCCCTGCATCAAGCGCGACACAAAAATACCGAGCGGCGCCAGCACGCCGATGGCGTCATAGGTGGGCATTAGCGCGACCATCGCGGTACCGAGCGTCATCATGGCTAGCGACAGCGTCAGCGAGGCTCGGCGTCCCTTGCGATCGCTGTAGGAACCCAGCACGGCCGCGCCGATCGGCCGTGCCAGATACGACAGTGCAAACGTGCCCAGCACGAGCAACAAAGACACCGTTTTGTTATGGGTGGGGAAAAATACCCTGGATAGCGTCGAAGCAAAATAGCCGTAGACGAGCAGGTCGAAAAATTCAAGCGCGTTGCCAATCGAGGTGGCCGCGATCAGCCGGTAGATGCCGGTTTGGGGCGTCGCGGCCGTGTTTCGCGCGTGAGGCATCGCGCCTGGCCGCTCTTCGCGGGCCGAATGGATGCTCATGGGATATTTCTCCGAGGATGATGTAAGGTTGCCAGCTGACATGCCGCTAGACGCGCACCGCGAGAGCGATCAAGCGTTCTCGATCACGCGGTGCGTCGGGCGGTGGATCACGCGGTGGGTCGGGCGGTGGGCCAGGTCAGGAAGTGCCGCGCGCCGGCCTTGGTCGGCGCAGTGCGGGGCCTGCCTCACCGAGGTCCCAGAACAGGCCCGCCATGATTTGCAGACTTTCGCGCGCAACCGATCCGAGCAGGTGCTCGTCGGGCGCATGCTGCGAGCACCCTGGGTACGAATGCGGCACCCATAGCGTCGGCATGCCGATAGTCTGCGCGAACACCTCGTTCGGCAGCGTGCCGCCGAGATTCGGCAGCAATACCGGCGGCTTACCGGTGGTCCGTTGCAACGAGTCGAGCGCCCATCGGACCCAAGGGTCGTCCGGGTCGACACGGGTGGCGGACATGCCGCGCTCGACCTCGACCTCAACGAGTCCGAAGCCGTGCTCGTCAAGATGACGGCGTACGATCTGCTCGAGGTTCTCCCAATCCGTGCCGACCACGAATCGAATCTGCATATAGGCAAACGCGTACGGCGGAATCGCATTGACCGGCTTCTCGGGGTTGCCGGTCTTGAATGCCAAAACTTCCAGGTTGTTCCAGCCGAATACACGCTCGGTGGGGGTCAGGCCTGGCTCGCCGTAGTCGCTGTCGACTTCCGGATCGTCCGGGTTGCCACCCACGGTGATCGCCGTCAGCGCGCGGCGCACCGACGCCGGCAATTCCGGCGGTCGCAAACCTTCGACCAAAATGCGGCCGTTTCCGTCGACCATCGACGCGATGGCATTGGCCAACACCACCCCCGGATTGCGCAGCAGCCCGCCCCAATTGCCCGAGTGGTGACCGCCCTCGCGCAACTGGAGTTTCAGCTGGAAATTCACCAGACCGCGCGAACCGAGGAACAGGGTTGGGTGGGCGGCGCCCAGGCGAGGACCATCCGAGGCGATCAACAGATCGGCGGCCAACTCCTCGCGCAGGTTTGCGCAACACTGGTGCAAGCCGGGCGAACCGACTTCCTCGCCGGTTTCGAACAGCACTTTGAGGTTGAATCCGAGCCGCCCGCCGCGCGCGTCGAGCACCGACTTGAGCGCCGCGAGATTGATGCTGTGCTGGCCTTTGTTGTCGGCCGTGCCACGCCCGTACCAACGATCGCCTTGGATCGTGACTTGCCACGGCGACAGCCCGGCGCGCCATTGCGTGTCGTAACCGCGTACCACGTCACTGTGGCCGTAAGTCAGCACGGTCGGCAGATCGTCACCCTCATGGCGATGCGCCACGAGGAACGGGCCGGCCGCCGCTACAGGATTTTCGATCACTCGCGAACTGCAACCGAGTTCCGCCAACGCCGGCACCATCTCTTCTTGCAGATAAGCACGCGATATGTCGGCGCTGCCCGGCTCCTGGCTTTCAGTGCGAAAGGCGACGCGGCGGCGCAGTGTTTCGAGGAAGGCGCCGGAATCGTAAGAAACCGTCGCATGGTCTATGGCAATGTTGCGTGTCACATTTGTCTCGGCGATTAGGGGGCGCGGTCGTGCGGCTCGAAAAATCGGAATATGATAATCGTATAATCATCTGAACGTAATCTTTAGTCAATCATGTTTCGCTTACACCTTGTTCGCCTCATGGCCCATGAAGCGCAGGCGATGCTCATGCGACGCCAGGCCGACCGGCACTCCTATTTCAAATAGTCCTTTTATTAGCACTCCGTAATTATGCGGGGAAACGATAAGCATCCAATCGATGCCGCGGCTGATGTTGCGCGGTTTTCTGCGGCGCTCCTCGAGCACTTTCGGCCGTCGCGACTGTCGATATTCGTCAATTTGCCAGCCGCGCTACTCTCGCCTATCCGCGCTTAGACGCCATCCGCCGACCGCTGCGGGACATATCGAAGCGGCGAGTCAATTTCCCCCTCTATACAAATCGCGCAGACGCGCTTCCTCGCCGTCGCGTTGGGATTGTAGTAGCTCTTGATAGACTTGCGCCCGGGTTTTTTCATTAGAGGCCGCCGGGCCGCCTGACATACCCCCTCCAGCAATAGGCGCACCTTCGGAAGTGGCGTTAACCTGCCGCGTTGTGGCCGATGTATTCCCACCGTAATCCCCGGCGTACGCCTGCCAAGATGACAGGCACAGCAGTCCACCGATAAACAGCACCGTCTTTTTCATCTGAGTCTCCATTCACGAACTGCAACGATCATTCCCGCTTTACCCAACTACGGGAAGAACAACAGTGCCAATTGACAGGCTCGTTTCAGCGCAACAATGAGCCATGCCGCGGCGCCTTTGATGGAATATATTGGGTACGAGAAAGGCTCGCGTCCATCAGGTGATGGAGACCGCGAAAGATGTGGAGGGGCGCGCTCGTACATTGAACGAACGGACGTTCCTGCGATGCGGAAGACCGCTATGTACTCAGCCAGCGACGTTGCGTCGCTCATCGCATCGACGTACGACGCCGCGCTCGAGCCCGGTCGTTGGCCTGGGTTGTTGCAGCTCATCTCCGACAAAATCGGTTCGAACGTCGCGCGACTATCGCTCGGAGACGCCGGCCAGGGTCTGGAGATCCTCGCCTGGGTCGGGGCTGAAGCCTCGTTTGCGCGCGCCTACGAGGACCGCTTTGCCGAACTCGATCCGATGGTGTCGGCGGTCAGGGGAACAGTATCCGGTACGGTGCTGACCGACAGGGCAGCAGCCGGAAGCAAGCTCGAGCGTAGCGAGTTCTATCGACAATGGGCGCGTCCGCAAGGCTTATATAAAGTCGTCGTGACGAAATTCTTGCACGAAGGCGACGCTCTAGGCATGCTGTGGTGCGCATCGCGACAACGCGTCGAGCGCAGCCGCAGCGCAGAGGGGGCCCAGGTGCTGCGCCATCTAGCACCGCATTTGCAGCGCGCCATGCGCGTGCACCTGCGCCTGGGTCGGCTCAGCGTCGAACAGCAGGCGGCCATCGAGGCCCTCGACTTATTGAACCCTGCTCTATTCGTGGTGGATGCATCGACGGGCATCAAATTCGCGAACCACGCCGGCGAGGCACTCCTGACGCGCATGGACGGCGTCAGGTCCGAGCGCGGTAAATTGTGTGCCTTCAATGTGACGTTGACCAATCGACTGCGCGCACTGGTGGCCCACGCCGCGGGCGTCGGGCACGACGTTGCGGTCGGCGGCGCCATGGCGATTGAGCGCCCTTCCTCGAATCGAGCCTATCAGGTGTTGGTGTCGCCGCTCACCACACGGACCATCTGGCGATCCGTCGTGTCTCAGGGGCCCGCGGCGGTGGTTCTCATTATCGATCCCGACTTGGCGCCCGCTAACGTCGAGCAGCAACTCAGAGCGTTCTACGGCCTTACACCCGCTGAGGCCCGACTCGCCTGTGCGGTCGGACAAGGCAACGACGTAAGCGCGGTTGCCGAGGCGCTCGGCGTGCTGCCCTCCACCGCGCGCACACATCTACATCATGTGTTTATCAAGACCGGGACACAGGGCCAAGCCGAACTTGTCCGGTTAGTCGACAAAATGGCGTTTATCCGGCATCGCGGTAACTAACATGCATTCTTCCACATTAGTTGGAGCCGTCCAGGGGCCTTCCAGCACGCAGTTTTTCGCTTGACATCCGCGCGCATACTAACGACTATCGATTAAAGCACCGCATACGCCATTCCGGCTCGCATTAAGCCCCCTCACGCCAAATACGCGACCGGCCAGATGCCGGAAACTGCTTGCGTCACGCGCAGCAAAGGCCAAAAATATCATAATATAAGATGAGAGAACGACACGATTCCGAAACCAGCCGAGCGAGCCACTAACGAGACCATTGCCGACCGAGCTAAACCGGCGAGTCCATATGTCGGGAAACCATCTTTCCACCCAGTTTGATACGGACCTCAATCGCTTATTCACCAAGCTCCTCGAAATGGGCGGCCTGGTGGAGTCGCAGATTGCGCAGGCAATGAAGGCGTTGAATAGGATTGATTTCGCGGGCATAGAACGCGTCATTGCGGACGAGCGCCAGCTCAACGCAATGGAGGTTCAGCTCGATGAGCAAATCATCAGCATCATCGTTCGCCGCCAACCGGCCGCCCGCGACCTTCGCGCATTGATGGCTGTTTCGAAGTGCATTACGAATCTCGAACGCGCGGGCGATGAAGCGCGCACGATCGCGAAGGGAGCGCGCCGCATCGCCGAGCATGGCACTGTCGACGCCATCGATATCACGGAGATCAAGGCTTCAGGCGAGATGGCTATGCACATGCTGCGCCGAGCGCTCGACGCCTTTGCGCGGCTGGACACCGCCGCTGCCGCACAAATCGTGCGCGACGATCAAGCGATCGACAACGAGTTTCGCGCCTTCGTGCGAAAGCTCATCCCCTACATGATGGAAGCCCCCCGAACCATCTCGGTCTGCCTGGACTATCTATTCATCGCAAAAGCTATAGAGCGAATCGGCGACCATGCCACGAACATCGCTGAATTCATCGTCTATGTGGTCAAAGGAACCGACGTTCGTCATCTGTCCGGGGAACAACTCGAACGCGAAGCCATGCGCCACGACGACTGAAGGCGGATACAAGGTCCGTGAATGTCCCACACTTCCCAAATATCGGTCGAACCATAAAAACGCTTATTGACCCGCGTGGCGAGCCGTCGTATAAATCGCGATGTGTCGATTGGGTTTAAATGAAAATTGAGGACCGTCCTTATTTTCGAATTTTCATCGGTACGTTTCCGCTCATTCGCCCGGAGTTTTCGATCACGCGCGACACTCGCGCAACGTCCAATCACCTATTAGGAAATAGCATGGCAACCGGTACGGTTAAATGGTTCAACGACGCGAAAGGTTTTGGCTTCATCACGCCGGATGACGGCGGCGAGGACCTCTTCGCACATTTCTCGGAAATTCGCGTGGAGGGCTTCAAGTCGCTGCAAGAAAACCAGAAGGTCAGCTTCGAAGTGAAGCAGGGACCGAAGGGCAAACAGGCAGCGAACATCAAACCGGTCTAAGCAAACGAGGGGGGACTCACACGCCCCCCTCGCATCCAAGTTTGCACCGCTGGCCAGTACTCAACGAGGCCTTTAAGTGGCCTTGAAGCGACTGGCCTCCTCCGAACCTGCCGTGGCATTACCCGCACTGTATGAGTGCGCGCCCGCGCCAGCCAGCCGTCCGCCGTCCACGATCAGATACGCCTCACGTATTGGCCGCTTGTCGAACCAACATTCGAGAATCTCTCGCGTACCGGCCGCATAACGGGACTGTGCCGACAATGTGGTACCCGACGTATGCGGCGTCATCCCGTGATGCGGCATGGTGCGCCACGGATGATCCCGCGGCGCCGGTTGCGGGAACCATACGTCGCCCGCATAGCCCGCCAACTGGCCGCTTTCGAGCGCACGGACAATGGCATCGCGATCGCAGATCTTGCCGCGTGCGGTATTAATAATGTACGCACCGCGTTTCATGTTGCCGATCATGTGTTCGTCGAACAAGTGCTCGGTTTCCGGGTGCAATGGGCAATTGATGGTCACGACATCGCACACCTTTACCATCGATGCGACATCGGCATGCCAGATTGCGCCCAGTTCCTGTTCGACCTGCTCGGGCAGACGATGACGGTCGGTGTAGTGCAGCGTGACACCGAAGGGCTTCAACCTGCGCAGCACCGCGGTGCCGATCCGACCGGCTGCAACCGTGCCGACATGCATGCCTTCGAGGTCGTACGCGCGCGCGGCGCAATCGGCAATATTCCATCCGCCCTTGAGCACCCATTGGTGGGACGGCAAATAATTGCGTACCAGCGACAGAATCATCATCACCACATGTTCGGCAACGCTGATGCTGTTGCTAAAGGTGACCTCTGCAACGGTCATGCCTCGATCCATCGCTGCCTGCAAATCGACGTGATCCGAACCGACACCGGCGGTGATCACCAGTTTCAATTTGGGTGCTTTGGCGATTCGCTCCGCAGTGAGGTAGGCCGGCCAAAACGGCTGCGAAATAACGACCTCCGCATCGACAAGCTCGCGCTCGAACGCCGAGTCGGGCCCGTCTTTATCGGATGTAACGACAAGCGTGTGTCCTTGCGCCTCCAGAAAAGACCGCAAGCCAAGCTCACCGGACACGCTGCCTAGCAGTTCACCTGGCTTGAAATCGATGGCGCTAGGGGTGGGTGCGGTCTGCCCGTCGGGATATTTCGTGATCTGGGGAATGTCGTCGCGTGCATATCGATCTGGCATGCCGTCCACGGGATCGGCATATAACACGCATAGAATCTTGGCCATGGCTAGTCGCTCCGCTCTGACGGAAACACAGTCCGATGCTCAATGTACCAACCACTACACCACAAGGATTGCTTAATAAGCATAGATGCTGCACGCTGATTTGCAACGCTGTCGAAAACCGCGTCGTGCCCCGGTAAGCGCTTAGAGGTCGCGGCCACGTCGCGGGCAAACGTCGCCGCTGCGCACTGCGGACTCGAACCACCGAGGCGTGGGGGGGTGCGGCCTGATTTTCACTATAGGACAAAAAGCCGCCGCAATACCCGACAACTTTCTCTATACATGATGCTGCCGAATCTTGCTGCAAGGAAAGGAAACTATAATAGGCCGCTAAATTCATCTTAGGATCAGCCGCGTGCGGCGGCGCGAGCAAGGGGTGTATCGGGCTCGCATCGCCCGCCCCTCCTCGCCGCGCCGGTCCCGAAACAATCCGCTATGAAAACTCCATTCAGCCTGACTTCCGCCGGTTTCGTGCTTGCGCTCATGAGCGTCTTGTCGGCCTGCTCCGCCCCGAAGCCATCGTATCAACTCGAACAATTCAACGCGGGCAGCAGCCCGTATGTGCACCAGTTTCCGGCGAAGGCCGCCGTCACGTGCGAGGCCGCGCGACGTGCGCTGCTGAGCCAGGGATATATCGCCACTTCGACGCGGTTCGATCTGGTCGAGGGCACCAAGAACTTCCAGTCTGCCAAAGAGTCGCACGCCGTTATCGATTTCCATGTGGTCTGCACATCCGACGACCCTGGCAGCAACACCAGCACGGCGTACGTGAATGCGGTGCAAGATCAATACTCGCTGAAAAAAAGCAACACCTCGGCGAGCGTAGGCCTGAGTGTTTTCGGGTCGCTATCGCTGCCGATCGGTTCGAGCGATGACGCGATGGTGAAGATCGCCAGCGAGACGATTCCTCCCGGCGTGTTCTATGACCGTTTCTTCGCACTCGTCGGGCATTACATCGATGCTGCCGCCCAGCCGGCTGCCGCCGGTGCGCCGCCCAAGCCGGCGCTGCCGTCGATGGACGACGCGCTGCCTGCGATCAAGGCAGCGCCGAGCGGCGGTTCGCAAAATTCGGCGACTGACAAGTAATGGCTGCCGGCGTTGACTTGCTCCCTTGACGTCGGAATGCGCGTAAAAAATTTTTAGCATAACCTTGTGCGCATCCGACATGCATGCGATCCGGCGTTATATAGAGCAACGCAGACATCATGCAAAGATCACCCCATGCCTTTGGTCGAACGGCCAGGCTGAGCAGGCGATGCAGTTTTACACCTCAATCTTCAAGAACGCTCGAGCCGGAATCATCATGCGCTATGGAGAGGCCGGGCCTGGACGTCGGGTCCGTCATGACCGTTACTCTGTCCCAAGCTCAATCGTGTTGTTAAAGCAAGCCTACCAGCAGGATTGATCAAAAAGTCTTGCATCGGTCCAATCTATCTCGGACGCAATAAGTAATATCTACCCGGTAAAAACTACTCGCATTCCTGTGCGCGTAAATAATCCGAATGACCCGGCAAAAACGTATTGTTAATGCACTAAGTTCAGGTAATATATGCAGCGCAAATCTTTGCGCAGGTAACATTTACGCTACGCCGTAAGATTCACCGCCGCCAAGACCGCAACTGTCTATTCTCCCGCCGCTAGTGCGACTGGAGCAGACGTCCATCCCGACACGACCAGCATGAGCCGGGACTGCACGGGGTTTTCGGTTAGCAGTACTAAAGGCGTAGCAATGAAAAACAGCAATGTCACTTTTGCCGATGTAATCGGCTTGGCGGACGAACTGCCGCACGTCCGCAACGAACGGCACAGCCGCCGCTTTTTTCTGAGCGGACTCGTCGCCGGCGCTGGTTCGCTGGCGCTTGCAGCGTGCGGCGGCGCTGCGAGCGCGACTGGCGCGTCCGGCAGCGGAATTGCCGACGCCACCGCGAAAGCCGCCGCGAAAGCCGCCGCCTCGGCGAACGGCACGACGATCCCGCCCGCCACGCAAATCGTCGATAGCGGCGGCGCGGTATGGACGTTGTCCGGACACATAGCGTCGCAAGGCGCGCGCGTGCGTTCTACCGTCGTTGCACTGGTTCTGTTGTACAACGGCCGGATCTACGTGCAGAACACGGACGGCACCTGGTGGCTGTCACACAATGACACTGCCTCGACCAACGTCGCGACGCCCAACTGGACCGGCGTCGCGAGCGATCCGCGCGGCACGTCCAGCGCGGCTGCCGCGTCGCCAAGCGGCACCACGGTGCCCGCCGCCACGCAGATCGTCGACAGCGGGGGTGCCGTGTGGACGCTCGCCGGAAACGTGGCGTCGCAAGGCACGAGCGTGCGTTCGAACGTGGTCGCACAAATCCTCTTCTACAGCGGCCGCGTCTACGTGCAAAATACCGACGGCACCTGGTGGCTTTCGAACAACGACGCCGCGGTGACCAACGTCGCGACGCCCAGCTGGACCAGTATCGCGAGCGATCCGCGCGGCACCGCGAACGCGAGTCCTTCCAGCATTTTCTACGCCGTCAACGGTCATATCGCGCAGGGTGGCGCGTACAACACCGCATCGATGGCGCAACAAGTGGCTTACCTGAGCCAGCTCGGCGCAAAGCTTTACCGCAACGACACGTGGGATCAGGGAACCGCGACGCTGCTCAAGTCGCTCGCGCAAGCGGCAGCGCCCAGCGGAATACAGCTATGCGCCTGCATGACCCCCGACACCAGTGTCGTATCCAGCGAAACGCAGGCCTACAGCGTCGGCTATGCGCAGGGCCAAATGACCGCGAACACGTTGAAGGGCTTGGTGAAGTACTATGAGTGCGGTAACGAATACGAAAACAATATCGTCCAAGACGATGGCGTTGCCCCGTCGCAGTACAACAACACTGCTTTTCCCATTTATCGTGGGCTGATCCGCGGCATGATCGACGGCGTCAAGTCGGTCGATTCGGGCAATCAGGTCATACCGGCGCCAGGCAGTTGGCTGCATTTCGGCTTTTTCGACATGCTGTGGAACGGCACCCAGCCCGATGGATCGAGCGGCTACCCGCCAGTACGATGGGATATCACCAGTTGGCACTGGTATTCGGACATGGGCGATATCACCGCGGCGACCGGCGGCAGCGGCACATACAACATGCTGAACGAGTTGCAGACGCGCTACGGCAAGCCAATCTGGATCAGCGAATACGGCGTGCGCCCGAACTTCGGCACCGACGCGCAAATCGCGTCGTACCTGGTCGGCAACTCGATGCTTGCCGGCTTCGCGGCGAACGCGGCGCGCTACGGCGTGCAGTGCACGATCATGTATGAACTGTTCGACGACGGGCAGGCGGGCGGTGACGGCAATTACGGTTTGATCCAGTTCGACGCGGTGACGAAGAAGCCGTCATTCTCCGCGCTGCAGTCCTTCATAACCGCCAACCCGAGATGAGCGTTCCACTCAGTCAACGGCGCCTGACGACCGTCGCACCGCCCCGTCGACATGGCGGCACATGGCCGGCGCCTATTTCAACCGACATATAATTGCTTATCTTTCGACCAGACCGAATCAGCTCGATGGCAAGCATCGCAAAGCACCGGCATGCCGTGGATGGCGGATACGCGCGCGGCGAAGAGACGCGCGCGCGCATCGTCGCCGCGGCGATAAAACTGTTCGGCGAACGGGGCTTCGAAGGTGCGTCGACACGCGACATCGCGACGAGCGCGGGCGTCAACGCGCCCGCGCTGCAGTACTACTTCGACAACAAGGAGGGCGTGTACGTCGCCTGCGTCGAACACATGGTGTCGCGCGTCTGGGAGCAGCTATCCGAGGTGGTCGAACGCGCGCAGCGTGCGCTGGCGGACCATGCGGATGACGCCGCGCTGATCGAGGCCTTCTGTGCGATCCAAACGCGCATCGCCGAATTCATGTTCGCGTCGCAGGAGACGGAAGACTGGCGCCTGTTCATGGCGCGCCAGCAGGCGGGATTGGGCCCGCAGGCGGGCTTCCAGATCTTCTATCAGAACGTCAGCGAGCGCATGTCAGCCGTCACCTCGGCGATCGTCGGCCGCCTCATCGGCCGACCGGCCGGCGACGACGAGACGTTGATCCGCACCATGGCGCTGAACGGCCAGCTGGTGTTTTTTCAGCTGATGCGCCGAACGGTGCTGACCACATTGAAGTGGGATGCGGTCGATGCCGAACGGCGCGCGATTTTCCAGCGCATTGTCACCGAGCATACCGCGACACTGCTGCGCTCGATGATCGCCGCACGCGATTCCGCCCGCACCGGCCTGAGCCCGTCGCACGACAGGCCCCGCCGCGGCTCCCGCGCCACGCCGGCAAAGCGCGAGCGGGCCGGCTAGCGGTTTCGCCGTCGCGTTCATGCCGCTCAGGCAGCCTGCATTGCCGGTGCGCTGCCGGCCTGCGCCAGCGCCTGCTCCAGCGCGCGCGCGGCGACCCGATCAGCGTCATTGCGCAACAGGGCGCGAAACACCGTGCCACGATTGTGGCCGGCAGCGGCAGGCGAATTCCAGCGCAATTCGGCGCGCGGATGCAAGCCGAGCGGCACCGGCCGCGTCCGTGCATCGGGGTGGACGAACCGCAAGGACAGTTGCCGGCAATCGTACAGGCCAACCTTGCGGCTTTCGATCCAGACTACGGCCGTGCCGGCAGCCGGGTCGAGTGCGATCGCGTGGCGGCCGATGGCGAAGCGACGCGCCGCGATGTTGGTCCGCCACAGCGCGCGCGGCCGGCAGATCCACGCCACCGCCAGGTACAGCACCGGCGCCACCGCCAGCCATCCATTGCTGGCCACGACCGCGCGAAACAGCTGGCGCGGGCCGGCAAGCAGAACGAAAGCGCCAATGGACCACATCGCATAGGCGAAGCCGATCGTCGCGAGACCGCGCAGCGACTGCCTCAGCCACTGTGGCCATGGGTGAAACGGGCGCTCGGCGCGCGCGCGCGCGCCCGGCAACACGATCAGCAGAAACAGCAGGATCAGGTTCAGGCAGGCGAATGGCGACGATGCAATGCCCGTCAACACCGCCGCATAGCCCATCTGCGACATCGAAAACAGCCACCGTGCGAACAAAACGATGCCAATCGCGCGCAACGCGAAAATCGTCCCGGCGCCCGGCACGGTGCGGCG
>Ga0310811_10009958_pt1 | contig 12288 bp, 8 predicted proteins | sample YCmetagenome_FD_207642 | JGI IMG/M metagenome (GOLD analysis project Ga0310811, IMG submission 207642) | Soil microbial communities from experimental microcosm in Duke University, North Carolina, United States - YC | ecosystem: Engineered > Artificial ecosystem > Soil microcosm > Unclassified ... | reverse complement strand
CAGCTGATCGATCACGTCAGCAACACCCTTCGTCTGTCGAGCGATCATCACCGCGTGCTCGCGCTGTGCGGCCGTGTCTACGTCACCGCTGAGGGTGACAACCTTGTTCTGCGTGTCAACATCCACTTTGTATGCCTTGACCGTATCGTCAGCGGCGAGCTTCGCCTTGACGGCGGTGGTGATGCCTGCATCCGACTGACTGCATGCCACCGAGATCGCCAGCACAACAGTGGAGATCGCACCTAAGAATGCTTTCATCTCACACTCCTCCTGATGAGTTCAAACGGAACTCACTTGCCAACTGCATTGAGGAGCATGGTTCGTACCTGGATGCTGCCTGTATGTACTTCCAATTCCGCGCCTTTCCGTCGCTCATCCACTCGATCGCCGTGTCAACCCTCCGCTTCCTGGTTTCCCGATTCCATTTCCTTACTGAGCGGCTTGCCGTCGAGGATCAACAGCGGCTCAGCTCATTCTAAAGATGCTAAGCTCCGACTCATGCGTCGCCGTTACGCCTTTTCCGCAGCAACGATGCTCGGCCTGATGCTCGTTCTCGCGGCCGCCCCGCACGCGCAGAATCAGGCGCCACCGCCGTTCCCTGGCCTGCCACCCGACATCGCGGCCATGATGCAGGAACGCAAGATTCTCGCGCAGTTCGACGCCTCGAAGGATGGCCGGCTGGATAAGTCCGAGCGTCAGGCGGCGCGCAAGTGGCTGGCCACGCAACCGCCGGTCGGCCTGGCCGCGGTCATCGGGCGATTTGGGGGCGGTCCTCCTGGTGCGCCGCCGGGAGCACCACCTTTAGGCGGCCGCGGCTACGCGCCTGCGTCGCCAGGTCCAAGGCTTGCTCCCGATGCGGTACGGGCCTTCCGTGACGAACCCTTGTACGACCCCGGCATCCTGAGAACGCTGTTCTTTCAGTTCGAGGAGACCGATTGGGAGAAAGAGCTGGCGGACTTCTACAACACCGACGTCGACGTGCCGGCGACACTTACTGTCGACGGCCGGGTATACCGCGACGTCGGCGTCCGCTTCCGTGGCATGTCGTCGTTTGCGATGGTGCCTGAGGGCTCAAAGCGATCGTTGAATGTGTCGATGGATTTCGCGACTGACGATCAGCGACTGCTTGGATACCGGACGCTGAACCTGCTGAACGCCAACAGCGATCCGACGTTCGTCCGGGCGCTGCTCTACAGCGAGATCGCACGCAGTTACGTTCCCGCCGCGAAGGTGAATTATGCGCGGGTCGTGATCAACGGCGAGAGCTGGGGCGTGTACCTCAACGCCGAACAATTCAACTCCGATTTCGTACGCGATCGCTTCCAGGCGAAGGGCGGCGCGCGCTGGAAGGTGCCGGGCAGCCCGATGGGGCGCGGCGGGATGAACTACCTCGGTGAAGACGTCGCCGCCTACCGCGGTATCTACGACATCAAGTCGAAAGACGACAGCCGCTCCTGGCAGCAGTTGATTCGCATGTTCCGCGTGCTCGACCAGACACCACCCGATCGGCTCGAGGCGGAACTGGCGCCGCTGCTGGACATCGATGGCACCCTCAAGTTCCTCGCGCTGGAAGTCGCGCTGGTGAACACCGACGGCTACTGGACGCGCGCCAGCGACTACAACATCTACCTCGATGAGCAAGGCCGTGTGCACGTGCTCCCGCACGACATGAACGAAGGCCTCGAGGAGGAAGGCGGCGGTCCTGGTGGACGTGGCCGCGGCGGACCGCCCGGAGGGCGAGGCGGGTTCCAGTTGCCGCCCGGGATTCAGCTACCGCCGGGATTCCAGTTTCCGGCGACGTTCGGTCAGGCCGGCGCTGAACTCGATCCGCTTGTTGGCCTCGACGATACGAGCAAGCCGCTGCGCTCTAAGCTGCTCGCGGTTCCGGCGCTGCGAACCAGGTATCTCGGCTACGTCCGCGACATCGCTACGAAGTGGCTCGATTGGAAAACCCTCGAACCGCTGGTGCGTCAGTATCAGTCCCTCATCGCCGCCGACGTGAAGGCCGACACGCGCAAGCTGTATCCGTCCGAGCAGTTCCAGGCGGAGGTCGACCGCGGCGACTCCAGCCTGAAGAGCTTCGTGGATCGGAGACGTGCGTTTCTTCTGAAATGAACCTTTGGATGGGGTTCAAGAGGTTCAGGGGGTTCAAAGGGTTCAGGGGTCTTGTTCTCTTCGCGGCCCTCGCACTGGCGTGCGGTGGGCGTCAGCCGCAGTCTGTCGCGACGCGGCCGAGCCCCACCACCATCCTCTCCATCGTCGGCACCAACGATCTTCACGGCGGCATCCTGCAGCGCGGCGACCGCGGCGGCCTGGCATTGCTGGGTGGTTACGTCGCCAACCTTCGCGCGGCGAGGGCTCGTGATGGCGGCGCCGTGCTCCTGGTCGATGCAGGGGACATGTTTCAGGGCACGCTGGAGTCGAACCTCAACGAAGGAGCGGCGGTCATTGCCGCCTACAACGCGTTGGGCTATGCGGCGGCGGCGGTTGGCAATCACGATTTCGATTTCGGTCCGGTTGGTCGCGCCTCTACTCCGCAACAACCCTCCGACGATGCGCAAGGCGCACTCAAAGCGCGCGCCGCCCAGGCGAGCTTTCCCTTTCTCGCCGCCAACCTGATCGACGAGGCCACCGGCCGACCCGTCGAGTGGCGGAATGTCTCGCCATCGACGACGGTCACCGTGGACGGGGTCCGTGTCGGCATCATCGGCGTGATCACCGCCAACGCTCGTGCGGTGACCATTGCGGCGAACCTTGCTGGTCTGCGCTTCGCGCCGTTGGCTGAGACAATCGCCGCCGAAGCAAAGCGCTTGCGCGCGGACGGAGCCTCGCTGGTGGTCGTGACGTCGCACGCCGGCGGGCGATGCACGGCGTATACGTCGCCCACCGACCTCAGCACCTGCGAGCCCAACGAAGAGATCATGCGCGTCGCCCGCGAGTTGCCATCTGGCCTCGTCGACGTCATCGTCGCCGGCCACGCCCACTCGGGCATGGCCCACCAGGTTGCCGGTATTGCGATCATCGAGTCGTTCAATGGCGGCCGCACATTCGGACGGGTGGACCTCGTCGTCGACCGCTCAACGCGACGCATTGTCGAAAAGCGCATCTTTGCGCCACGCGATCTGTGCGCACGCGTGGACCCGGGCACGACCCGCTGCGACCCGGATGGTTCGAGCAGCGGACGCGTGCCTGCCGAGTATGAAAATGCGCCGGTGGTACCCGACGCCGCCATCGCCAGAACGATCGCACCCGCCGTGCAGGCCGCGGAGGCGCAGAAGAAAATGCCTCTCGGCATCACGCTGGGGACACCGGTCCGCCGCGCCGGCGCTCCCGATTCGCCGCTTGGCAATCTGTTTACCGATGCGTATCGAGCTGCGGTTCCGGGTGCGGATGTGTCCATCAACAACACCTCTGGTGGACTGCGCGCCGACCTTCCGCCGGGATCGCTGACCTACGGCGCGGTATTCGAGGCCATGCCCTTCGACAACCGACTGGTGGCGTTTCACCTCACCGGCGCCGAACTGCGGACCGTCCTGGCGACGCAGATCTCGCGTGTGCCGGCGCTCGTCGGCGTCTCGGGGCTGCACCTGCGCGTCACGTGCGAACGTGGCGCCGTGAATGTCGGCATGCTGCGGCCAAACGGGACGCCGGTCACCGACACCGACCGGCTGCTCGTCGCCACGACCGACTTTCTCGCCACCGGCGGCGACAACATCTTCGTACCGGTGACCCCGCCGGGGGGGTTCGCAATCGAACAGGACATCGCGCTCGTGCGCGACGTCGTCGTGGACTCGCTGCGAAAACGCGGTGGAACGCTGCGGGAGGACCAACTGGTCGATCCCGCGAACCCGCGCTGGACCCTTCCAGGAAGGCCCCCCATTACCTGCCGCTGAGCTGTTGCCTCAGCAATAGTTTCCAAGTAGCGTGTGGTCGCTATAGACCCTCCGTTCATCGGCTGGAATGGCCGCATTGCTTCAGGAGACGACGATGACGACACAGCGACTGCTGACGGGAACCGTAGTTGGGGGAATCGTGCTTTTCTTCCTGGGTTACCTGATCTTTGGGATTGTGTTTGCCGACTTCTTCGCGGCGAACGCAGGAACGGCGACTGGCGTTCCGAAGGACCCAATGAACTTCGTGGCGCTCGGCATCGCGCAGTTGGCCTGGGGTGCGGCACTGACGTTGATCCTGAACTGGGCCTCAGCGCGAAGCATCGGACAGGGGGTGATGGTCGCGGGCATATGCGGTCTGCTGCTGTTCCTCGGCTTCGACCTGACGATGTACGCCACGTCCAACACGCAGAATCTGACCGCTGCCCTAGTGGATCCACTCCTGGCGGGTATCCTCTTTGCCGTGGCGGGCGGGGCGATCACCGCCGTGGCCGGGAAGAAGGCCTAGGAGCCGTCGTGGAGGAGGCGCGTGCACTGGACTGAGATCCATGGGTGGTTTCGATGGCGATCCGCACAGGAGGAAGCCGTGCGGCATTTCGACGAGGGCGGCCGCTTCGTTGAAGTGGGAACCTATCTGGGCCGCAGTCTCTGCTCACTTGGTGAAGTCGTCCGGGACGGTGGCAAACGCTTTTCCGTCATCGGCATCGACACCTGCCGCGGCAGCGGCGCCGAAGGCCCGCAGCAGAAAGACTTCCATGGCGGCGCAGTGGCCGCGGGCGGAGGCACCTTCGCCGGCACGCTCCATCGCAACATTATCGAGTGCGGACTCGCCGACACGATCTCGCTGATCGTGTCGGACTCCGTCACCGCCGCGTCTCTGTTCGCCGATCGGTCGATCGACTGGGTGCATCTCGACGCCAGTCACGATCGCGAGAGCCTCACACGCGACATCACGTCGTGGCTGCCCAAGGTTCGACACGGCGGCTGGCTCTCGGGCGACGACTACAACGCCGAGAAGTGGCCCGAAGTCGTCAGCACGGTGAAGGAATTGCTGCCAGAAGCCCGCAAGTGGTCCAGCAAGCAGTGGCGGTTGGTGGTGGAAGATCCTGAGAACCTGGCGTCAGCGGCCCCGGCGCCGCTGACCTCCTGAAGCCGGTCCACCCGGGCGGTTCCCGCCTGACGACGATCCTCGTGGCCGGTTCTGTACGGGACGCGCGGCACGGCCAGCCTCCCGCGTCTTCGAGCGGGCTCGTTCTTCCCCCTTGCGGCGGCGAATCTCTGCGATCCGCTCGGCCAGAGGAATCTCCAGCTTCGCCTGCGGCCGCGCCTTGTAGTCGAAATCCGGCAGCGTCACCCGCGGCAGCGTCCGTTTCACCGCGCGTTCGATGGCGCGCAGGTCAGTCTCCTCGCCTGGCGCGACAAAGGTGAAGGCATCGCCGGTGAGCTCGGCGCGGCCGGTGCGGCCGACACGGTGGATATAGTCGTCGGGCACCGCAGGGACGTCGAAGTTGACGACGTGGCTGAGCGCCTCGACGTCAATTCCGCGCGCGGCGATGTCTGTGGCGACGAGCACACGGTATTTGCCGTTCTTGAAGCCGGCCAGCGCCTCCGACCGCTGCGCCTGCGATCGGTTGCCGTGGATGCGCGCAGCGTTGACGCGGTGACTCACGAGATACTCGGCCAGACGATTGGCCCGGTGCTTGGTGCGGGTGAACACGAGCGCTTCGCGCACCAGATTCCGCTCGAGCAGTTCGAGAAACAGCTTCGGCTTGAGTTCCTGCGGCACTGGATACACCGCCTGCGTAATGCCTACGGCAGGCGCCGCCTGACGCTGAAGGCTGATCGTCACTGGATTCTTGAGCATCTCCGACGCCAGCGCGGCAATCGGCGCCGGCATCGTTGCGCTGAAGAACAGCGTCTGCCTCCGCGGCGGCAGGTGCCGGAGGACGCGGCGAATGTCCGGGAGGAAGCCCATGTCGAGCATCCGATCCGCTTCGTCCAGCACCAGATACTCCAGCCCGGTCAAACGCGCGTACGGCGCGCGGAAGTGATCGAGCAGACGGCCAGGCGTCGCGATGATCACGTCAACGCCACTGCGAAAGGCGTGCTCCTGCGGCCCCATCCCGACGCCTCCATAGACGGCCGCGCCGCTGAGCGGCGTGTGAACGGCCAGCGCGTTCAGGTCCTCGGCGATCTGCGCCGCCAGCTCACGTGTCGGCGTGAGTATGAGCGCACGCGTCGTCCGACGCGGTTTGTCGATGAGCCGGCTGAGAATCGGCAGCAGAAACGCGGCCGTCTTGCCGCTGCCCGTTTGCGCGCAGGCAAGCAGGTCGCGGCCAGCAAGCGCCGGCGGCATCGCTTCGGTCTGGATCGGTGTCGGCCGAGTGAAGCCGAGCTCGCGAATGCCCTTCAGAAGGTCTGTATGGAGGCCGAACGTCGAGAAAGGCATCCACCCATCATAGTGGATGAGTCAGTGCGTCATCGCGTAGAGCATCACATTGATGCCGACGGCGTAGCCCTTCGGTGAGAACTGGTAGAAGTAGCGGGGATCCTCGCCTTCACGCTCCCAGGCGTCGGAGATGTCGGTGTTGTGCGTCATGAACACCATCACGTTGCCGTGCGTGTCCAGGATCGCCTTGTGCTCGGGCACACGGCTGTCCTCGCCGCGTTCGGACGTGTCGTACATGTTGCCGCGCCAGTGCTGGATGGCGGGGATCTGCGGGAACTCCGAGACGCCGAATTGCGCATGGAACAGCGGATGGTCGAGCGGCAGGTCGACAATCGGGTAGTCGGACGGCGGCAGCACGCGGCTGATCTCCTGCTCCCACTGCTCCCACGCCGCACTGCCCCAGAAGTCGTCGACCCAGAGAAAGCCCCCCTTGTTGAACCACGCCCGCAGTGCCTCGATCTCCTCGTCGGTGAACTCGAGCGTCCCGACATCCTCCATGTGGAGTTGAGGGCACTGGAACAGTTCTTTGCCCGTCAGCCGTACGGTGACGAAATCCGGCGTGTGCGTACGATCGAACGCCACGCGCGTCTTCGTCAGCTCGGACAGACGAATCGAGAAATTCAATTCGGCATCGGGAAAGTCGGTTGACCATCCAGTGCCGCCCGCCTCTCGATAGATCTGCCGGGCGTACATCCCACGGCAGAAGTTGAAACCGTGGCCGAAGGTATCGGCGGTTGGAAGCTTGGGACGCGCTCCGCGGCCGAACCCACCAAAGCCGCCGCGACGGCCGAACTGCGCAGCCGCTCCTGCGGCCATGCAGAGAACGATGGCGACGGCAAGGACAGTCCGGAGTTTCATCTGAAGACGCAAAGCCCCAACTCCTGATTCCCGTTCGATCGGGAACCAGGACGTTGGGAGTTGGAAGTCGGGAGTTCTTCTATTTGGAACCCTTGGACAGCGATCGGAAGTACTGCTCGTTGAGCTTCTTGTACGCTTCCGGCGACTCGTCGGCCCCGGTGAGCGCGACGGCGTTCTGATCGCCTTCAACCTTGCGGCGCAAGCCGAATTCGAACCGCTTCAGCCCTTCGGCGACGATGGACTGCAGCCGTGCAAGCTCGGCGACGTCCTTGTAGACGCGCGGGTCCTCCAGCTTTTTCAACGCCGCGATGACGTCCTCGACCTCGCGCGGGTTGTCGGTGCCGCGCACGCGTCCGAGCAGGTCGCGCGCATCCTGGCTGAACTGACGCGTCTCGTTGCTCAGTTGACGGATGTCCTCGTCGGTGAGACGCGCACCATCGTACCAGCCGCCCCAACCGAGACCGTTGTACGCGCTGCCCCGATAGGCGCCGCCGCCGTTGGGATCGAAGCCGCCGTCACGAATCGCATCACCGAGGCGGCCGCCGTCGCCACGCTGGCCGCCCTGCGCGGTCTGGCCACCCTGACCACCGCCCTGACCGTTCTGACCTTGCTGGCCCTGCTGACCACCCTGACCTTGCTGGCCCTGCTGACCACCCTGGCCTTGCTGGCCCTGCTGACCGCCCTGACCCTGCTGGCCCTGCTGACCGCGCTGGCCTTGCTGACCCTGTTGGCCCTGCTGACCCTGCTGGCCCTGTTGACCCTGCTGGCCATTGCGAGCCTGCTGACCCTGACCGTTCTGGCCTTGCTGCCCTTGCTGTCCCTGCTGGCCATTACGACCCTGTTGCCCTTGCGCGTTCTGGTTTGCACGCTCACGGGTGCGCTCGGCGAGTGAATCAGCAGTCCGCGACAGACGACGTGCTTTCTCCGCCTGTTCTTCCTTGGCGTTGCGCTGCTGGCCGCCTCCAAGCGCTTGTTGCGCCTCGTTCAACTTCTCGACGACGTTGTCGAGCCCTTCGGTGATATCGGATTCTGCCGACTCAAGGGTGTTCGGAGCGGTTCCGCGGCTCACCATCTGCGAGGACAGACGAACGCGGTCGGCGAGCTGCTCATCGCGAATCTCAGCGGCCGCTTCGGACTCTTTCCTTCCCGCTGCGCGCTCGTCCTTCCCTATGTCGCGCTGCGTGCGATTGAGATCGGACTCGAGCTGGCGAATACCCTGTTCGAGCTGCGCCTTCTTATCAATGACCTGCCGCGCCGCTTGCTGCCGGCCCTCACCGGTCGGAAGCCGGCGGCTTGCGTCGGCGATTTCACGCTGTTGACGTGCAAGGTCTTCGGCCTTCCGCTTCGCGCCTTCGATGCCTTGGGCCGTCTGCTGCGTCTGCGCCTGCTCCAGCTTGCGCTGTGCCTGCCGCAGCCGCTCGGTGGCCGCTTGCGCCTGTGCCTGTGCCTTCGCGTCACCGGCAGCGGCGCGACGCATTGCGTCCGCGGCTTCCCGCGCCGCCCGCGCGGCTTCAGCCGTCTCGGGTCGCTGCTCTTCGCGCGACAAACGCTCGAGACGACGCGCGATCTCATCGATCTCGTCGGCCAACGCACGCTGCTGCGCGCCGTTGCCGCCGCCCTGCTGCCCAGAGATGGCGCGGCGCCGCGCCTCGCTCTCCGCCTGCTGTTCCTGCTTGCGGGCTAGTTCCTTCAGCTTTTCGAGCAGCTCGTCCACCTGCCGATCGTTCTGCTGCTCGGACGCCTGTGACGCATTTTCATAGCGGCTCGCCATCTGATCGAGCTCCTGCTCGAACAGGGCCTGGAGCTCCTGCTGCACCGCCCCGCCGCCGCCACCACCGCCGCCGCCACCCTGCTGCTGCTGAACGCTGATCTGCGTCTCGTACTCTTCTTCGGCCTTCTGCAGGATCTGCAGCGCCTTGTTCTCCGGCGTCAGCGCGGCATCCGGCTTCGCCGCGGCCAGCTTGCCTTCTGCTTCCTTCATTGCCGCCACGGCCTGCGGCAGCATCTCGCCGATCTTTGCGAACGCCGGATCGCGCTGTACGAGCTCGCTGTTCATGCGCGTGAGCAGACCTTCAACCTGGTCCCGCAGCTTGCCCTGCGCCAGCTCGACGACCTTCGAATTCTGGGCCAGCTTCTGCGGCTGCGCCTTCTTGTCGCGGTTCACGTTGTGCGTGGCCGAGATGATCTGCCGCTGCTGTTCCGAGAGCGCCTCGACTTGCTGATTCTGGCCGCCACCACCGCCGCCACCGCCGCCCCCGCCCTGCGAAGGGGCCTGACGGAAGTTCTTCGTCAACGGACGGATACGCAGGAAGTAAACGTCGCTCGTCGTCTGCTTCCCGCCGCTCACCGCGTCGTTGTCGGTGGCGCGCGCGTAGTAGGAGACGGAATCGCCCACGTTCAGCTTCAGCTCTTCCAGATAGAACGTGTGGCCGGCCGTGACTTCGGACAGCCGCTTTTCCCCTTTGAACAGCTTCACGACCTTTTCAGCGCCGCCGTTCACGGAGAAGACCAACTCGAGGTCACGAATACCGTAGTCGTCCTCAGCGTTCGCCTCGGCAAACACTTCCTCGATGGACGACGCCGACGTGTCACGTCCCGGCTTCCGGAACCCGACGGTGGGCGCGCGGTCCTGCAGCGTGTCGATCGTGTACTGCGGCGACGCTGCAACGTAGTCCTTGCTCGGTGTCTGAAGTTCGACGCGATAGAAGCCATCGTCTTCAGCCTTGAACGCGGCGGTCAGGGTGCCGTCCTTCTGAAGGGTCAGCGGCACCGTCTGCTTGTCGTTCAGCTTGAGCTGCCCACCGGGTGTCTTCATCGTCGGCGTGATGCGCACGCGCACTTCGGTGCCCTTCAGCACCGCTACGTCGCCCCCATCCTCAATCTTCTCGACCTCGAGTCCGGTGTAAGACGGGTACTGGTATTCAAGGTCGAGTTTCTGGACGTAGGGAACATCAACCACCGTGAGCAGGAACTCATCAGACTTCACGCCATTGGCGTAAACCCGGTATTTGAGTGGTGCCATGACGTCGAAGAGCGTTCCGTCCCAACTGCCGTCGTCATTACGAACCAGGGGGATCTCTTCCAACGGTGCGGTCGCGGAAGTCGTGTTGCGCTGAGCCTTCACCACGACGTCTTCGCTGGTAAAGCCAAACAGCTTCACCTTCACGGCCTGGTCGGCCCCCTTGGGCAGAGAGATGCTTCCTGGCTTGACGTCCATGCGATACGGCACGGCCGCCTGGACGTCGCGAGACACAAGGAGGAGCGCTGAAGCCGCAGTGCGCAGGAACGCCGGGCCAACCATCACGATGAGGACCGCCGCCACTGCGACGCCAGCAAAGCTGGCCGCCCACTTCTTCAGCGGCGCCTGATCGGCGCGGCGCGCGGCATCCATCCGGACGCATGCGTCGATCGCTTGTTCGATGACTTTGCGGACGAGCGCTTCCGACTCGGCCGTGATGCTGCCGTTGCGGCTCGACTCCACCGCGCTGAGGAGCGTCGCCTGCAGCGCTGGCTCATGCTCTTCGAGGTAGAGCGCCACCTGCTCATCACTCACCTTCCGGCGCAGCGGCCGGACGACGAACCACAACAGGGCGGCAATGAGCCCGGCGGCGAGACCAATGCGCGCGACGATGATGGAGGTGGTGGTGAATCGCACCGTCTCCAGCGCATAGGCCGCGACCACGAACAGGCCGAAGCCGACGGCCAGGAAGCGGACGGCACCACTGAGCGCCAGCTTCATACGCCACCGGGTCCGCACGTGCGCGATGATGCCGAATAGATCCCGTGGAGGAGTGGAGCGTCGGAGGTCGTCGAGCATTGAAGCCCTCGCTATCTAGCCATTAGACGTATTGGCTAGTGCCTTGGCCCGCCCGCGCTCGGAACGAGCACAGGCGGCAACACAAAGAGAATACTAGGTTTTAGCCAGCCGATTTGACATAAGCGTGTCGGCGCCAAGGAGCAATAACCCGCCCACCAGCAGATACCACCACAGCCGCTGGCTCCGCTCCTGAGCCTCAGGTGTCAGCGGAATTTCTGGCCCCTTGCTGGCGGTGGCATCGCCGCCCGTGCCACCGATAGCCGCAGCAGCGATCAGCTTGGGATCGATAGTCGTCAGGTCGCCCTCAGCCGGATCCACGTTGGCGGCCACCACAACCACGTCCTTGTCGCTGGCGCGGCGCAGCTCGTAGAAGCCCGCCTCGGTGAGCTCCATTACTTCCGAGCCTTCGTCCTGGAGCGGCACGCGCTTGCCGGACGGAGTGAGCACGATGCGCTGTGCGGCGTCCTTCTTGAGCGCCGCCGTCGATGCATCGAGCACCTGACCGACGTTCAGCCACGGCCGCGGTTCGGAATATTGCGCCAGGTAGCGCATGGACTGGTGGATGAAGGGGACGAACACCCCGCGCGTTGGCAGTTCGCTCCAGGACGTATCGAGCGCCGACGCCCACAGCAGCACGCGCCCATTGGCGAAACGGTTCGAACACGGGGTGCGCGAACTCGAGGGCTCCGACGCGGGCAGCATCGCCACGCGTGCGATCGACCGGATCCCCCACGACGCCCGGGAGCAGGTCGACGTCAGCCGGCCAGTTCGCCCGCTGCCCCGTGGCCACGAACAGGCCACCGCCCTGCTCGACGTATCGAGAGAGCCGCCTTGCCAGGGGCGATGAGACGACAACATCATTCAGGACGACGGCAGCGCTGCGCCGGAGATCGTCCTCGGGCAGGTTGTCCGCCAGGCGGGTCACCACTTCAAAGCGCGGTGCTTCGCCCACAGCCAGCGCGCGTGCCAGATACAGACCCGCGTCACCGGCGCCGCGATCGATGACCGTCACGCGCACCGGTTCGGTTGGCGAGATGACGAAGTTGAAGGTGTTGTCCGCGGCCAGTGCATCTGGCGACAGGGTCACTGTCGCCTTCGTATTGCGGTTGCCGACCAGGACTGGTTCGAATTCGACTTGCGCAGTACCACCAGCTTCGAGCTGTACCGGCTTGGTCCCGTGCTTGATGCCGTTGACATCCAGCGTCAGTGTGCCGCTGCTGACCGGCTTGATCGAGTGGTTCGTCAGGCCCGCGGTGACGGTCACGCGCTCCTGA
>Ga0310811_10009957_pt1 | contig 12288 bp, 12 predicted proteins | sample YCmetagenome_FD_207642 | JGI IMG/M metagenome (GOLD analysis project Ga0310811, IMG submission 207642) | Soil microbial communities from experimental microcosm in Duke University, North Carolina, United States - YC | ecosystem: Engineered > Artificial ecosystem > Soil microcosm > Unclassified ... | reverse complement strand
ACAAAGGGTACAAAAAGGGGAATTGGGCAGAAAGTCGGGAAAGGGATATTACTCCTATGAAACTGAACAATCTTAACTCAAAAGGAATGGTACTGGTCACAGGCGGCACCGGCTTTCTCGGAGCTTATATTATTAAAGAACTGGTGGAAAAAGGATATCCTGTCAGGGCTATCCGCCGCAGTGATAAACTACCCTTCTATATTTCTCCGGCTATTTTTGAGAAAGTGGAGTGGCTGCGCGGGGACATACTGGATGTCGTCAGCCTGGAAGAAGCGATGGAAGGGGCGGATGCCGTTATCCATGCAGCAGCGAAGGTCTCCTTTTCCCGCAGTGACCGCCGGGAGTTATTTCATACCAATATCGAAGGTACGGCCAATGTGGTGAATATGGCCCTGGCCAAAAACCTGCAGCGTTTCGTCCATATCAGCTCCGTGGCGGCGCTGGGCAGGACGGCGGGCGGCGAACGGGTGTCGGAAGATAAGAAATGGGAAGACAGCAAGCTGAATACGAATTATGCGATCAGTAAATTCCATGGAGAAATGGAGGTGTGGCGGGGTATTGGCGAAGGGCTGCCGGCTGTCATCGTCAATCCGAGCACCATACTGGGTTATGGGGACTGGGATACTTCCAGCAGCGCCCTCTTTAAAAACTCTTTCCGGGAATTCCCCTGGTATTCCAATGGCGTCAACGGATTCGTCGATGTAGCCGATACGGCCCGGGCGGTAGTGGCGCTGCTGGAAAACGATGTTAGAGGTGAACGTTATATCCTCAACGGAGATAACTGGTCCTTCCGGCAACTATTCAACCAGATAGCCCGGGAGTTTGGGAAAAAGCAGCCTTCCCGGGAAGCAACTCCTCTTTTAGGAGAAATAGCGTGGCGGATGGAAAAGGTAAAAACTTTTTTTTCCGGCAAACCCTCCCTCCTCACCCGGGAAAGCGCCCGGATAGCACGCACCACGACATTTTTTGATAACAGCAAAATTTTAAGGCAACTGCCTGGCTTTGTCTTTACCCCTCTGGAGCAGACGATCCGGGCAGCCTGCCAGGCCTATCTGAAACACCTGGAATAACTTTGAATAAGTGTTAAAATACCGATTATACTTCTGAATTCCGCCTACATCCGCTATCTTACTTATCCAAAATGATATCCATGAACGGCTTTCCAAGACCCTTTTGTTTGAGCGTCCTCGCTCTCTTATTTTCGCTCACCGTTATCTCTCAGGACAAAACTTTTCTCGTTTCCGGTAAGGTCATAGATGAAAAAACCAGCCAGATGCTGGCCGGGGCTTCCGTATTCTGCCAGAATACCACTATCGGCACCGTGTCGAAGAACGACGGCAGTTTTTCGCTGAGACTGGCGAATGGAGGTTATGATATGGTCGTATCCTATACGGGCTATGAGACCAAAGTGATCCGTATCAGTAAAGGTAATAAGGAGAATGACTCCATGACCGTCTCGTTAAAAGAACAGGACAAAAGCCTGGGTGAAGTGGTAGTAGCCGGGAGTGCGGAAGTGGCAGACGGATGGAGTAAATATGGCCAGTTCTTCCTGGATAATTTTATCGGCACTACCCCGAATGCGGCTCAATGCGTCCTCGAAAATAAAGAAGCCGTAAAATTCTATTTCTATAAAAAAAGGAATAAGCTCAAGGTAAAAGCCGTACAAGACCTTGTCATTACGAACAATGCCCTGGGCTATAAAATAAAATATCAGCTGGACTCCTTTGTATATGAATATGGTACGAATGTGAGCAGTTATACGGGCTATCCCCTCTTCGAGGAAATGACAGGAACACCCGAGCAGCAGGATAGCTGGAAGCAGCGCCGGCTTTTTTCCTATTCCGGCTCCCGCCTTCACTTTATCCGAAGCTGGTATGATAGTACGTTGATTGATGAAGGGTTCGTGCTGGAAATGGCCGATAGTAATAACAGGAATGCATTTACCTCCATAAAAGACCCCTATGACCCAAAATTCTATGCAGTGGACAGTGGCGATGTAGAGATCAGCATGGGTGGAAGGCTAAGGGTGAGCTATACCAACCAGATGCCGGATAAAAAATACCTGCAGGAGAATAAATTTCCTGCAGGTACGCGGGTGCAGATCTCCGCACTGGATATCCTCAATGGGTTGGTGATCGAGGAGAACGGGTATTTCTACGACCAGGGGGATGTGACCAATATCGGATACTGGTCCTGGAAAAAGCTGGCGGAGTTAATACCGTATGATTACATTCCTGAATGACAATACCCCTTCGGGCGGCTGACCCTTGGTCAGCCCATCACCTTCTTCCACAGCTCAGGAATACGTTTGATCCAGACCAGCTCTCTTTTTTTGAGAGAGGCATCTTCCGCCGGGCTGCCAAAGTATACTTTCCCGCCTTCCAGGGAAGCAGGTATCCCGCTTTGCGCCAGCACTACTGCATTATCCCCTATAGAAAGGGTCTTGCTGACGCCTGCCTGGCCCCAGAGAATAACGCCATTGCCTATTTCCACGGCTCCCGCGATACCTACCTGGGCAGCGAACAGACAGTTCCTGCCTGTGACAGTATCGTGCCCGATATGGATCATGTTGTCCATTTTTGTTCCTTTTCCGATGCGGGTATCGTGGCTAACCCCCCTGTCGACGGTGCAGCCGGCGCCTATCTCCACATCATCTTCGATGACCACCCGTCCGCAGCTTTCCATTTTCCTATACCAGTTCTCCCGGTCTTTTTTCGTATTGTAATAAAAGGCGTCCGACCCAATGACGGTGCCGGCCTGGATGATAACATTATTACCGATAACGCAATGGTCGAGAATGGTGGTATTGGGGTGGATAATGCAATTATCACCGATAGTCACGTGATGACCGATGAATGCGCCCGGATAGATAAACGTATTTTTACCAATGACGGCAGAGTCACTGATCATGCCGGTAGCGGGCTCAAAGGGCCGGAAATGGCGAACGATCTTCAAATAAGCCTCGAAAGGCTGCTCGACGACCAGCAGCGCCTTTCCCGGGGGAAGGGGCTCCACGGCTTTATTTATAATGATAAAAGTAGCCGCTGATTGAATGCATTTGTCGTAATACTTCGGGTGATCTACGAATACCAGATCCCCTTTTTCAACTTTATGGATCTCGTTAATGCCGCTGGCATGGCCGTTCTTATCACCTACGAGTTCAGCTCCCAGGAAATCCGCTACCCACTCAATAGATACGGGAGAAGGAAATTTCATAATAAAAAATTTGAGCAAAGGTAGTCCGGAAAGGTGGCGTAATCGATTCGCTTTTCCACAGGCAAAAAAAAAATGTGAATAAAATTTATTGGAAAATTTTTTAAGTTAGAGAAAATTATTTTTAATATTGTGTAGGGAAATTTATTTCCCGGTACTTACTAACCCATCCATATATTGAAAGCCCGGTTTAATCGCCGGGTTTTTTGTTTATAAGTTGTTACTAACAACGCCCCATCGTGCCACAATATTTCATCGTATATAAGCCTTTTAATGTTCTTTCTCAATTCAGTTCCCAGGAAGGGAAGCGCACATTGAAGGATTTTTTTTCTGTGCCGGGTGACCTGTATCCCGTTGGCCGCCTGGATTTCGACAGCGAGGGCCTGTTAATTCTCACCAATGATAAATCCCTCAATCATCGTTTGCTGGATCCAAAGTTTGCCCATGAGCGGGAGTATTGGGTACAGGTAGAAGGAACAATAGACATCCCTGCCTTACACTTATTAGCATCAGGAGTAGAGATAACTGTCGGGGGGGAGATCTATAAGACCCGGCCCTGCGTCGCCAGGTTATTCGGGGAACCGCCTCCCGTGCCCGAAAGAAATCCGCCGATCCGCTATCGCGCCCATATCCCCACCAGTTGGGTGAAAATGGTGCTGAAGGAAGGAAAAAACCGGCAGGTGAGGAAAATGACAGCAAAAGCAGGTTTTCCCACTTTGAGATTGATCCGTCACCGGATTGAAAAGATCACGCTGGCCGGGTTAGAACCCGGCGGGATGAGGGCGATGGAGAGGCATGAGATCTATATGTCTCTAGGCCTGAAGTAATGGCGCAGCCCTCACCGAGACCATTGAAAAGATATCGTCCCGAGGTAATTTTCCTTACCTTTCCGTTATAAAATATTGATACTATGCTCAAATCAATGACAGGCTTTGGACGGGCTGAACAAACAGTAGGAGACAAGACTTTCCAGGTCGACATCAAATCTCTCAATGGAAAGCAATTTGAATTGCAGCTAAAGCTACCCGGCTTTCTGAAGCCATTTGAGTTTTCCATCCGTAAGATCCTTTCGGAAAAGTTGGGACGTGGCTCCCTGGATTGTACGATCAGTCTGAAGCAAACAGGCAACGCCAAACCTGTCAGCATTAACACGGACCTGGCGAAGGCTTATCACAAAGCCCTGGCAGAACTGTCTGCGGAGCTGAACCTCGATCCATCCAATATTCTCAGCACCCTGGTAAAGCTACCCGAGGTCATCACTCCCACCGGCGATACCCTTACAGACGAAGAATGGCAGCAATTCGAGAAAGTGATGCAGTTAGCCATCGATGACCTCAATACTCACCGTCTGAATGAAGGAGCTTCCCTGGAAGAGGACCTCCTGTTGCGTATCGACAATATCGTGCGGCAGCAGGATGAGGTGATCAAACTGGAGCCCTTACGCCAGGTAAAGATCAAAGAGGGGCTTAAAAAATTACTGGAGGATAATGTGGGAAAGGATAATTACGATGCCAACCGGCTGGAACAGGAACTGATCTATTATATTGAAAAGATCGACATCAGCGAAGAACAGGTCCGGCTGAAGAACCACTGCGACTATTTCAAGGCTATCATTCAGGAGCCCGAAGAGGGTAAAGGAAAGAAACTCTCCTTTATCCTGCAGGAGATCGGCCGGGAGATCAATACCACTGGCTCCAAAGCTTATGACTCCACCATTCAAAAATGCGTGGTGCTGATGAAAGATGAGCTGGAAAAGGCAAAGGAGCAGGTGCTCAACGTGCTTTAAGCGGAGACTGGGATTATTGGTTAAAACTCATCGTTTTGAACTTATTTTGCAAAAAAACAACCTTTTGAAAAAGCTTTTTATCCTGCTTACAGCTTGTGGCCTGCAGTTGGCAGCTTGCACCTTCCCCTCGGACGTTTTTGAAAAAAATGTGGCCATTCCAGGTCAGAAATGGGAAAGCAGTTTCAAACCCCGGATCGATTTTACCATAAAAGACCAGGATACGGCGGCCTTGTTTAATGTCTATGTCGTGCTGAGGCATTCCGATGCCTATGTTTACAATAATATATGGGTAAGAGGCACGGTAAAACAGCCCGGAGATACGAGTTCCAGAACCCAGCGATATGACCTGACCCTCGCCACCAACGACAAAGGCTGGCTTGGCAGCGGGATGGACGATATTTATGAACATCGTATCCTTATCCAACCGGAGACAAAATTCGGGCGGCCCGGCACTTATTCTTTTATGCTTGAACAAATAATGCGCGACGACCCTCTTGATCACGTTCTTAATGTGGGTGTCCGCGTGGAAAAAGCAAAATGAGCCTTTTCAAAAAGAGACGACTGGCCATTGCCACTACCGTATACTGGGTGCTGCTGGTTTATATTATCGCCGGCCTGGTATGGTGGTTCATCGCCCTGCAAACGCAAAGCCGGCAAATGACCAGTTATGAGCTGCAGGAGCTGAAGATGGATGATCCCCGATATGAAGTCAAACTAAACAACATTCTTGCGGAACAACAGCGTAAGACCGCCCAATATATAGGCGAAGGCAGCACCTTCCTCCTGTTGATCCTCGTAGGAGCCCTCTTCGTATACAGGGAGGTACGGCGGCAGATAAGGCTGCAGCTGCAACAACAAAATTTCATGATGGCCGTCACCCATGAACTGAAAACCCCCATCGCCGTCACCAAATTGAACCTGGAGACCCTGCAAAAACACAAACTGGATGAATCCAAACAACAGAAGATCATCCAATCGGCCCTGCAGGAGACCAGCCGGCTGGATACCCTCGCCAATAATATCCTGATCGCCTCTCAGCTGGAAGGAGGGGAATATAGCCCGGTAAAAGAAGAACTGGATCTTTCTACCATAGTCGGCCGGATCTTCCAGGATCTCAGACATCGTTTCCCGGAAAGAAAGTGGCAGGACCTTATAGATCCGGACTGTAAGGTTTCGGGAGACCCTTTGCTTTTACAGATGCTGGTCAATAATCTTGCGGAGAACGCCTTAAAATATTCTCCTAAAGAAGGTCTTATCACCATCGCCCTGAAAAAAGAAGGTAACCGGATCATTTTATTGGTAAAAGACGAAGGGCCGGGTATTCCGGATAACGAAAAGAAAAAAATATTTAATAAGTTCTACCGTACCGGACCCGAAAAAACCCGTAGCACCCAGGGCACCGGACTGGGGCTTTATCTATGCCGGAGAATCGCCGCCGACCACCGGGCAACCATCAAAGTATCCGACAATTCACCCATTGGAAGTATTTTTACCGTAGTATTTTAAGATTATGAGCGCAAAAATTTCCATCCTGCTGGTTGAAGACGAAGAAAATCTTCACGAAGCCCTGAAGCTTAACCTGGAACTCGAAGGCTACGAGATCACTTCCGCCTTCGACGGAACACAAGCCTTAAAAGCCGTCCAGTCTGAATATTTCGACCTCATCATCCTGGATGTCATGTTACCCGGGGTAGACGGCATCAGTGTCACCGAGACCATCCGTGTCCAGAACAACAGCGTCCCCATCCTGATCCTTAGCGCCAAAAATGCCAGCGCCGACCGGGTGCTGGGCCTGAAGAAGGGCGCCGACGACTATCTCACCAAACCCTTCAACCTGGAAGAACTACTCCTCCGGATCCAGAAGCTGATCGAAAAGAATAAAAAAATGCTGGAAAAGGACTCCCCGGGCGACGTTTATTCATTTGGAAAGAATACCATCGATTTTAAGGCACAGGAGGCCACCACGAAAAAAGGAGAACGTATCCAGCTGAGTAAGAAAGAAGCCATGCTGTTAAAGCTGCTGATCGAAAACAAGAATGAAGTGGTGACCCGGGAAAAAATATTACAGGCCGTCTGGGGATACAATGTCTATCCCACCACCCGCACCATCGACAATTTTGTCCTGAGCTTCCGGAAGTACTTCGAGGAAGACAGCCGCAACCCCAAATACTTTCACTCCGTGAGAGGGGTGGGTTATAAATATACGGAGTAGGACTTGTTCATAACGGACTTTCCACCGCCCTCTCAGACCAGTTTCTCCAGCATAGATTCCGCCTGTCTCAGCAGCTGCTGCATATTGTAAGCATCATAAGCGGGCGTATATAGATTCATCTCGCATTCATTCAGCACATTTTCCAGGAAAAGGGTGGTCTCGGTATCCCAGCCTTTTGCCTGTAATTTCCGGGCGATATTGTTCTTATTCAATTCACTGGCCGGCAGGTCGAGCTTTTTGGTAAGAGCTTTCCAGAGGGCCCGGTTGACTTCCCGGTAAAATCCCTGATAGTCGTTCTTCTCAAAAAGCTGTTTGGCCTCCTGCAGAGGATCTACGACGATGACGGGCGCCGTAGACGTAGGATTGGCTCCGGAGTAGCCGGTGATCGAACGTGCCGCCTGGTGCTCCGCAAGCAGGTCTTCCGCCGCCTTCTTTTCCACCATTTCCTTTTCTTTCTGCTGTTGTTCTGTTTTTCGAAGACGGGCATTCTGCCGCAAGAGATAGCCAGCCAGTCCCGAGAGGATGAGGATGGTAAAGATCCATTCAAGGTGCTGCTGTATAAACTTTTTTACGGCGCCTGCTGTCGTCATATCCGATGCCCCCACAGGTTCCGGAGCTTTTGCCTTTGTCCTTTTTACGGCTTCCGTTACCTGGAAGTCCATGGGCCCGGTGCCTACGGTCTTATAAGAATGGGTCGAAGGGTCGAAATAAGGAAAATTGATCGCAGGGATGGTAAAATGTCCGGGTGTGCCGGGAGTGAAGACATACGAGAAGGTCTTGGAGCCACTCATCGGGACCGTGGTCTTATTAACATCCTCTTTCGTGGTAGGATCAAAAGCATCCGTCCCGGTAGGCCATTCTATCCTGGGTGCATTGATAACAGGCAGGTTGCCCTTGCCTCTTACGACAAGGTCCAGCGTCGCCTCTTCTCCGGCGGCAATGCTCCTGTTAGGTAGGGTAGCCTGTATGGTAAAGCTGCCTACAGCTCCGTTGAAATCCGCAGGTTTGGCTTCTTCCGGCAGGGGCTTTACGGTGATGGACACGGGTTTAGTGTCCAGGGTGATGTTCTCCTCCACTTCCGGCCCCATGGCGTTGTCGTCGGACAGTTGATCGAAGAGATCTTTTAAGGCATTGCCGCTATGCCGGGTCTCCTGTTTACCCCCTTTGACAAAGTGAACGGTATTCTCTACTTCCACAGGATCCAGGTCGATGGTCCCGGACTGGAGGGGTATCAGTTGCGTTTTGCGGATGATGTGCACGGTAAAGGCTTTCCCGTTGAGCTTTTCTACGGATGGGGCATCCGAATTCGGATCTACCATGTCGTATACGCTGAAGCCATTCAGGGAGGGGCGTTTGGTCACCCTGGATTCGGAACTGAGGCGGGAATAAAGTTTATAGGTCGCAACGATCGGCTCTCCCACATAACAAGAGGTTTTGTCGACCTGTACTTTCAGAAATAAATTTTTGCGGATCTTTTCTTTTGCATTTTCCCCCGGTCTTAGAATATAATCCCTGTCGACTTCCGGCGGCCCTGCTGGGGACGCGTCCGGCCAGGCAGGCTGCAGGAAAGGATTGCTGCCGTTATTATTGCCATTCCCATTATTAGCGGGTCCTGAAGAGCCTGCATTTATCACGATGGTAACGGAGTTGGACCGCATATGCTTCCCATCTACCTGAGCCGTGGCGCCTTCAATCGTGAATTTCCCCGTTCGGGTCGGCTGCAGCACAAAAGAGATGGCTTTATACTGGGACATATTACCATTGACGATACTCATTCCGCTGGATTGGATCGGTCCCTGCGCTATGTGAAAGCCGGGGAAGTCTGGGGGATTGAGCTGATCGATCTGTTTAGCATTCTCCACGACAAATTCGACCTGGAGATAATCGCCCCGGCCGATCTCCTGGCTGCTGGCAATGGTGGTAAACTTCACCTGTCCGGCAGCAAAAAAGCCGGGAAGGTAAGCGACCATCACCAAAAACGGGAAACGTAGAAGTTTAACGATAGGTAACAATTTTATTGATATAACAGGGTCCATATCTCACTACTGCAAATATAAAATTTGATTGTCAGGCAGTAACATAGAGCCGGATAAAACAGGGCCGGATAGGGTTAAAACTCCGTTAAAGATCGCCCAGCTGAGGGCGAAGCAGGATATCCTCTACCGTTGCCTGGGGAGATAGGCGGCTGGCTGTGTAGACCATATCCGCAATGTCCGCTGCTTCCATAATGCGGTGGGGGTCTATTCCGCTGCCTGCCCAGGAGTCGGTATACGTGGCCCCGGCATACACAGCCGTCACTTTGACCCCATGAGGTTTCATTTCCTCCCGTAAATTTTTCGAAAAGCCCGCCAGTGCGAATTTACTGATGCTATAGGCTCCCCCATTGGGATAAGCCTGCAGCGAGGCGATAGAGCAGATGTTAAAAATATGCCCTTTTTTTTGGGCCATCATAGCAGGGAGAACAACCCTGGTAAGATGATAAGCACTGTATAAATTGACTTCCATCATTTTTTCCAGGGCGCCATCCTCTTCGTTGTTAACGCTTCCCGGGATGAACTGGCCGGCATTATTGACCAGGACGTCGATAGAGATCCCCTGATCCAGTATCCAGCTCCCGAACTGCCGGGCCTGTGTTTTGTCGCCCAGGTCAAAAGCTTTGGCCCTGATGGTAATTCCGGGGTATCGGGAGGTCAGCTCATTTACCGTCTCCTGTAGAACCCCCTCATTACGGGAACAGCAATACAAGTGATATCCGTTTGCCGCAAATTTTTCCGCTAGGGCTTTCCCTAACCCCCTGGAAGCACCCGTGATGATACAATTCATAATTTCATTATTTTGCGCGTGTGCAATATAAACACCTTTTCTTCGACCTGGATCATACATTATGGGATTTTGAGGCCAACAGCCGTCAGACCCTGGAAGAGCTGTATCATACCCTCCAGCTGCGGGATAGAGGGGTATGGGACTTCGACCTGTTCTATAAGAACTATATCACGCACAATGACAAGCTTTGGGAACGCTATCGAAATGGCTTTATAAAGGTCGATGAGCTGCGACGCAAGCGTATGTGGCTTACCCTGCTGGACTTCAAGATCGGAGATGAGCTCCTGGCGAGAAAAATGGAGACGCTGTACCTGGAGGCGCTGCCCACCCGACGGATATTATTCCCTCATACCCTGGAAGTACTGGACTATCTCAGCGGCAAGGGATACCGGCTGCACCTGATCACCAATGGATTTGAGAAGACCCAGCACAGTAAGCTCCATAACTCGGGACTGACAAAATATTTTTCCGAAGTCATCACATCGGAGGGCTCCAACAGTCTCAAACCCCATAAGGAAATCTTCGAGTATGCTATTATGAGAGCCGGAGCTACCAAACATGAAAGCATTATGCTGGGAGACAACGTAGAGGCAGATATCCAGGGAGCGATGAATGCGGGTATCGATCAGGTCTATATTAATCACCTGGATCAGGAGCCGTCCGTACAACCTACCTATACGGTGCGCTCCCTGAAAGAGCTGGAAGACCTCTTTTAGCTGCCTTTCTTTTTACCGCATTCTTTGCCCGGGCAGCTTTTGGTAGTGGCGGGTTTGGATTTTTTCCCCTTTCCCTTATCCCCTCCGTTGTCATGGGCAAAACCAACCCCTGAAAACAGTAAAGCTACCGCGGATAAAATAATTATTTTCTTCATGAGACTAAAGTTACGTTTTTAAGCCCATTTCGCCAATACGGTCACTCCGCCCTTTACCACCTGGTCTAATTGCACATTAACCGTAGTTCCCACCGGCAGCAACACGTCTACCCTGGATCCGAACTTTATAAAGCCCATTTCAGCGCTTTGCTCTACTTTCTGACCTACCGACAGGTAATTGACAATACGTTTGGCAAGGGCTCCTGCGATTTGTTTTACCAGTATTTCGCCATGCCCATTCCGCAGCACAACGCTATGCCTTTCGTTCTCCGTGGAGGATTTGGGGTGCCAGGCGACCAGGTATTTCCCTTTATGGTACTGGTTGTATACCACTTCCCCGCTCATAGGGTTCCGATTCTGATGTACATTGGCCGGACTCATAAAAATAGAGATCTGCAGGCGTTTGTCCTTGAAATATTCTTCGTCGAATATCTCTTCGATGACCACTACTTTTCCGTCAGCCGGACAGACCAGCAGGTTGTCGCCGGCGGTGAGCTTACGATCCGGTACCCGGAAAAAAGAAATAAGAAATAACAACAAGGCCAGGGTGACCAAAAAGATCAGATAGCTGATCCAGGGCTGGTGTGCACTGATAAAATAAAAGGAGGGGAGGTTAATCAGGGCAAAAGCCAGGGCACTGATCGCGATAGTCTTATAGCCTTCTCGGTGAATAGTCATTATAAATGATTGAAAGTCAAAATTAAGTAATTTTTTAACTGATGATCCACATCACGTATAGCCAGACGAAAGGGGTCGCAACCAATAAAGAATCGAACCGGTCCAGAAATCCGCCATGTCCAGGCATGAGGTGACCGCTGTCTTTTACATCGGCCATACGCTTCAGTTTGCTTTCCAGCAGATCGCCGAAGGTGCCTGCCACGGATGCGATGGCAGCAATAAGGGCCCATTGCCCCACCCATCTCCAATCCGTAATCCCGTCGTTGATATACCGCCCCAGGAAATACCCGATAGCGCCCATCACCAGCACGGCGAGAACAATGCCTCCCAGGGTGCCTTCCCAGGTTTTTTTGGGGGAGATCTTTGAAAAAGGCGTTTTCCCTATCAGCGAGCCTACAATATAAGCCATGGTATCGTTGATCCAGATCGAGCCGATGATCATCAGGATGAGCAGCCGGCCCCAGAAATTAACGATATTGCCATAGAACAGGGTCCTGATATGGGTGAGCAATCCCAGGCTGATGGAGATATAGAGAAGGCCCAGGGCGGAATACCCGATATTCCTGAGGTTCAGCTTACGGGACAGCAGGACCTCCCCGGCAGGGAGAACAAACAGAAACACCAGCCCACCCCACCATCCTATGGCGTGAAAAGAAGTTCCCGCGATATGATATCCCTCATTGGTGAAATACCACATCAGGCACC
>Ga0310811_10009956_pt1 | contig 12288 bp, 13 predicted proteins | sample YCmetagenome_FD_207642 | JGI IMG/M metagenome (GOLD analysis project Ga0310811, IMG submission 207642) | Soil microbial communities from experimental microcosm in Duke University, North Carolina, United States - YC | ecosystem: Engineered > Artificial ecosystem > Soil microcosm > Unclassified ... | reverse complement strand
GAAGATCGCCACGCACGCGCCGCTTGCACGCCGCACGCTGTCATAGGCGATCCCGTGCGAACCTTCCTTTCGGAGCTCAGAGGCCAAGTGCTGGGCGGCGCCGTAGGTCTCCAGCTGATAGACAAGGGGAAACTCAGCCCTCAGCCCGCGCAAGTCATGAAGCAGGCCGTCGAGGTCCATCACGTAAACACGCATATCGAGTTCCATACGCCCCTCGTGGGTGGCGCGCATGAACTTGGCCCGGTGATATTTGGTCTCCTCAATGGCCGTTTCGAGCTCTCGGCCGGCATAACACACGCCAAAGCTGCCATCCGCGAACCGGCTACCCTCCGGGTTGGGGTGCGTGAAGGCCGCCATGATGATGCTTGTGCCAGGCCCGCTGATGCGATCTTCAGGCGCCACAAGTCGAATATCGCCCACCTCGTCTCGCACACGGGGATTCGTCAGCCCTTCAAGCTCCATCACCGCCTCAAGGTCGCCTGGATCGGCAACACGCTCAAAAAGCTGGAGCGGCGGGAAGCGGCTTGGGATGATGCGCCAGCACGGCGTCCACGTCATGCGGCTGGTTGGAACGTTCACGCCCACCCGCCACGCTGGGCGTCCAGATACTGCCGCACGATGAAGAGGTCGGCCACTTGGCCAGACAGCATCCGCTCCAGAGCGGACCGGCCGCCGAACAGCGGCGCCGTGTTGGGGCGTTTCACCCAGGCATCCGCGGCGGCCTCATCGGGCAACAAGATCTGCAACGCCTTATAGATGCCCAGGATATAGGAGATGCGCTCGATGGTATCCCGGGACAGCGTGCCCGCCTGCTCCTTCTTCCACTTGAAAAAGGTCGAGCGGCCAGGCGCGCCAAGCAGCGTCATCTGCTCGTCGTTTGACAGGTTCCAAAGATCCGCAATGCGGAAGAATGTCCGCAAGGCGGGGCCGGCAAGATCTTTGTGCCCCTTGGCTGGGGCGAGGCTGGGTTGAGGCGCCATGTCGCGTCATCCGTTTTTGGACTTCCTCTACATATAGTCCAAAACTGGACTGACGCAACCTTTGATGAGCGCGCCCAGAGGCCGCCCGGAACACCGTACCGAGGGCACCGCGTGGTCATACAAATGGCCACACCCGGATCGGACCGGCCATATAGCGTGCCTCACCGAACGCGGCGATGAGAAATCGACGCCGAAGCGCGGTTTGGCGGCGGAGATTTTCCACATAATAGTGGGTGCGCAAGCTGAAGAGTGCGCGCTTCGCGTTAGCGGGGGCTGCCCTTCCGGCTTTGAATCCTACGAAGTAGAGATCGCAAAAATCGAAGTTTTCAAAAAACCGGTATTCAGAAAAGACCTTTTTTATGTGTAGGGCGCTAGCCAAGTCTTTGGCTGTCAGGTTGCGGTAGTATTCCCAGGGCATGAGTGGCGCCTGCGCCTTGTTGGTTCGCGTGGTTCCGTGTTCCGGTCTTCCGAGGCAGGCGCATGTCATAATGACCAGCCCGCCCGGCCGGCATAGGCGGATCATGTTCTCGAAAGTCTCTCTCCAATGCGGATTATGCTCCATGACTTCGCATGAAATGACCACATCAAACGCGTTATCGGGGCACCATAGTCCTGCCCTGGGCAGACCACGTCCACGCCGGGGCCTTCCCTGAGATCGAGCCCCGTATAATCGCAACCTGAGAAAAACCCGCGTACGCAACCGTTGTTCTTGCCTTTCATCTCCAGGCTGCCGACTTCGAGAACGCGTTGTCCTACGAAGAATGTCGGGAAGCGGCCCCTGATCGACCGCACGAACGCGCGTTGCTGCGGGTGTGACATATCATTCCTTGCCATTCTTTTTTGGACGAGCCGGAGGGTACTGCATATAGAATTCCACTTTCATGCCGCGTTCGCAACGACACGAGTGGTAATGCGATTTCAGCGCCCTTCATCGTTTTGACGGGTTGCCTACTGGCGCCCCCTTTTCGTGCCCCCGGATTTTGTGAACAAAAAGTAGCAAAAAACTTCGTTGATTTGGGCCGTGCTGGTTTCACAATTGCAGCCCCAAAGGAGCAAAAGTTTTGACGCCGCTTTTGCTCGAAAAAGCGGCCACTTGGTGGGAGGTCGGACGATGCGCGACGTGCTGGCCGGGCTTTCGGTCGCCGGGCTGTTGCTGCCTTCGGCCATCGCCTATGCCGCCATTGCCGGCCTGCCGCCCGCGCCGGCCTTGATCGCTACTTTGGTCGGCCTTGGCATCTACGCCGCGTGCGGGCGCAGCCGTTTCGCCATGGTCGCGCCCACCTCCTCTGCCGCCGCGATTTTGGGCGCTTTGCTGGTCTCGATGCACGGCCGGGGCACGCCCGAAGCCATTACCGCCGTCGCCGTCCTCGCCACCGGGGCTTTCTTTGTCGTTGCCGGCTTGGCGCGGGCCGGCGGACTGGCCAGTTTCATCTCCCGCCCCGTACTGCGCGGCTTCAGCTTCGGCATCGCCGTCACCATCACGATAAAACAGCTGCCGGCAATGCTTAACGTGAAGGGCGGCACAATGGCAGCGCTGCCGCTGCTTTGGAGCCTGCTCCGGGCCCTGCCGCATTGGCATTGGGCCCCCCTCCTGCTCGGCGCGGTCGCGCTGGCCATCTTGGGCTGGCTGCGCCGCTATCCGGCCATACCAGGGCAAGTTCTGATGGTGGGCGCGGGCATCCTGCTCTCGGCCAGCATGAACCTGGGCGCTTGGCATGTCGGGCTGGTCGGCTCCATCGCCCTGGCTTTCCCGCACTTGTCCCTGCCCTCTTTGTCGCCTGCCGACTGGACGAACGTTATCGAAATCGCGCTGCCGCTCTTCATCATCCTGTTCGCGGAATCCTGGACTTCGATCCGCGGCCTCGCCTTGCCGCATGGCGACCAGGTGAGCACCAACCGGGAATTACTGGCGCTGGGCTGCGCCAATCTGGGAGCTGGGCTGCTGCAGGGCATGCCGGTCGGCGCCGGATTTTCCGCCTCCTCCGCGGCCGAGGCGGCCGGCGCTCAAAGCCGCCTCGCCGGGCTCGTCGCCATGGGGCTTATTCTGGTCCTGGCACTGTGGGGGCGCGGCCTCATTGCCCTGTTGCCCACCCCGATCGTCAGCGCGGTGGTCATCGCCTCACTGTTTCACGCGCTCGACCTCTCGCCCCTGCTCCGCCTCTGGCGCATCGATCGGGACCAATATGTCGCCACCGCCGCGGTGGTCGCCGTCCTGGCGTTGGGGGTGATGAACGGGATGCTGATCGCGGTGGGATTTTCGCTGCTGGCGCTGTTGCGGCGTTTCTCCGCGGCGCGGGTCAGCGAACTTGGCCGGCTCGGTGACAGCCATGATTTCGCCGACCTCGCGCGCCATCCTGAGGCGCGCACTGACCCGAAAATCTTGATCCTGCGCCCGGCCGAACCCTTATTCTTCGCCAATGCCGAAGAGGTGCAGGCGGCCATTGCCGTCCGCGCCGGTGGGGACCAGCGCGTCATCATCCTCTCCATGGAAGAAAGCCCCGACCTCGACAGTACGGCGCTGGACGCGCTCACATCGCTCGATGCCAGGCTCGCTCAAACCGGGCAAATTCTGCTGCTGGCACGGATCAAGGACCATATCCGCGATGAGCTGCGCCGCGTCGGCGCCGCCGAACTGGCCGATCAGCGCAGCTATCGCAGCGTCGCCGACGCTTTCGCGGCAGCCACCCGCACGGCAGGGCCTAGATAAAGGCCCTGCCCAATCCTCGGCTCAGTGATGAAGTTCGAAAGCGCCGGCGATGTTCAGCGTCACAGCGTCGCTGACCGCGGGAACAAAAGCTCTGACGCCGAATTGGCTCCGCTTGATGGTGCCACCGGCCTCAAACCCTACGGTGTAGCGCTTGTCGATCGGATTGACGCCCGCCCCGATGAACCGCACGGAGAGCGTCTCCGGTTCGGTCACGCCGCGAATCGTCAGATTGCCCTCGACCTGCGCGGTGTTCGTCCCCGTCGGCGTCACCTTGGTGGAAACAAAGGTCGCAGTTGGGTACTTCGCGGCGTCAAACCAGTCCGGCCCTTTCAGGCGCTTGTCGAGCGGCGCGCTCGTCGTCTGCACGGAACTGATGGGGATCGTAACATCGAGTTTTGCAGCCGCCGGGTCCGCCGGATTGAGCTGGAGCGTGCCCGAGACATTGGAAAACACGCCGGAATACCAGGTGAAGCCGAAATGCAGAACAGAGAAACCAACTTGGGTGTGGGTCGGCTCAACCTGATAGGTTCCGGCCTTGACGGCCAGCGGGTTCTGCGAAGCGGCTTGCGCAAACGCATGCGGCGCGGCCAGCGCGGACGTCAGCAGGGCTGTCACCGTGGCAGCGATGACGGATCGTTTTCTCATCGTGTTCAGTCTCCGGTCGTGAAGCTAAAAATTTTGGTTAGCTGCTTTCTGAATAGCCAACAATCGACCTTCGCACGGACCGTGTCACCAAGGAAGGAGATATATTTCGATATGAAATATCTGGCTGGCAGATAGAACGATCCGCTACAGCCGGTCTTACCCGATCAGTTGCACGGTACGGTGCAGCTGGTGCGTGTCAAACCCCAGCGCCCGCGCCCGCGCCACCAGCAAGTCCTGCAAGGCCCGCTCCGGCACCGCCTGGCGGGTCAGAAGCCACAAATATTTTCCGGAAGGTTCGCCAACCACCGCCCAGTGGTAGTCGTCGTCATGGTCCAAGATCCAGTAATGGCGCCAGAACAGCGGTCCGAAAAAATTGAGGCGCAGCTTGGCATTGCCAGACCCGGGCACGATTTTGGCACGCCCGGTGGCGACCCGGACGCGCCCTTGGGGCCCACCGCGATGTACTGTATTGACGACCCGGATGAGCCCGTCCGGAAGCCGCGCGTAGTCGGCGGTCACCGCTTCGCAGTGCCACTCGAAGCGGTTGTCGTACCGGGCAAATTCATACCAGCGGCCGAGATAACGCGACAGGTCGACCGGCCTCCGCGGTTCCGGCACAACCGGATTGCCGACGCGCGGCTTTCTCACCGAGCCGGCCAGAAGCAGGCTCGCCGTCACCACCGCCAGGCCCGGCAGCGCCAGCCGCGCCAACCCCTTGCTTTGGCCTTTCCCCTTCCCCCTCATGACGCCCAGATTGCGCGCGAGGCGTCGAAAACTCAATTCATAAGAAAGCAAAGGAAGGCGCTTCTTTTTGTGAACAAAAAGAAGCAAAAAGACTTTATGACTCTGGGCCGTGCGGGTTTCACCAGCACGGCCCAGTTTAAAAAAGGTTTTTGCGCCGCTTTTTTCAAAAAGCGGCCACTTTCTTACTCAGGCCGTGGCGTTCGCGGTCCGCCGATCCTCCAGCGCCGAAAGCGCCCAGATGACCAGACCACCCAGGGTCAGAGCGCAGCCCACCCAGCCGGCCGACTGCCAGCCGAAGCCGGCGCCGATCGCCATGCCGGCAAGCCAGGGGCCGAGCGCGTTGGCTGTGTTGAACGCGCTGTGATTGAGCGCCGCCGCCAAGGTTTGAGCATGCTCCGCCACCTCCATGAGCCGGGCCTGCAGCGGCGTCGCCAGGCCGCCGCCGCCGCCAATCAGGAACACGACAATGGCCATCGACCAGAGCGAATGCATGGCGAAGGGATACAGCGCCAAAGCCACAGCGGTCCAAATCAGCACGCCGGCCACGGTCGGCATCAAAGCTTTGTCCGCGAGCCAGGCGCTGATGAGGTTGCCGGCGGTGAGGCCGGCGCCGAACACCGCGAGCATGATCGGCACGACCACCGGGGAGGCATGGGTCACATCCATCAGCGTCGAAGCCAGGTAGGTGTACACCGCGAACATGCCGCCGAAGCCGATCGCGCCCATGCCGAGCGCCAGCCAGACCTGGCGGTGCTTCAGCGCGTGCAGCTCGCGCAGCGGGCTGGAATGTTTGCTTGGCTTGTCGGCCGGCACCAGGGCATAGACCAGCGCCGCAGTGGTCAAAGCCAGCGCCGCCACCAGGGCGAAGGCCCAACGCCAGCCGACGAGCTGGCCGATCACATTGGCGGCCGGCACGCCCATAATGGTGGCGATGGTCAGGCCCAGCAACACGCGCGAGATTGCCTGGGCGCGGCGCTCAGGCGGCACCAGCGAAGCCGCGACCAGCGCCGCGACACCGAAATAGGCGCCATGCGGCAGGCCGGAAAGGAAGCGGAAAAACAGCATCCAATGATAGTCGGAGGCAAAGGCGGTCAAACCATTGGCGATGGCGAAACACAGCATCAGGCCGATCAGCACGATGCGGCGTGACAACTTCGCCGCGGCCACCGCCAAAATGGGCGCGCCCACCACCACGCCCAGCGCGTAGGCGCTGATCACATGCCCCGCATCGGGCACACTGATATGAAGACTGGGCGCGAAATACGGAACCAGCCCCATGGTGCCGAATTCCGTGGTGCCGATTGCAAAGCCGCCCATGGCCAGGGCAAACAAAGCCAGCACCACGTGACCACCGCGGCCTGACGGCCCGTGTTGGTTAGGATCCACTTCAACCTCATTTATCTTTGGAAATAACAGGGGCACTATGTGCAGCGCACAAATGGGGCGAGATCGAAAATCGTTCAAGTAGATAAATCCAAAACGATATATCGATTCTATGTATGAACGGCTTCCGCCGCGTGCAGGTCCTGACGCGCAACCCTTTGTTCCGGCTTCCGAAATTCACGTAGATGCGGCACAACACAGCCCATGAGTCTTGCCCCCGTCCAAGCTGAGCTGATCGCCGTTCTGGTCGCCGTCACCCATGGCGATCCCCGCGTGCTCACAATCGAATCGGGTTCTGCCCTGCCTTCGGGCCAGCTCGAGACCGGGCATCGCTCGCTGCAGGCGGGGCTGCGCGCCTGGGTGGAGCAGCAGACGCATCATCCGCTCGGCTATGTCGAGCAGCTTTATACCTTCGCCGATCCCCAGCGCCTGCATGGGTCGCGCAGCATTTCCATCAGCTATCTGGGGCTGAGCCGCGAGAGTGCCCCCACCGATCCCAAGACCGCCTGGTGCAGCTGGTACACTTATTTCCCCTGGGAGGACCTGCGCCGGCCGACAACCCTGATCACCCGGGTGATCCTGCCCCGGCTGGCCGGCTGGAGCGGTGACAACGCGGCCCGCCGCCTCCGTGTCGCCAGCCTGTTCGGCCAGGACGGGCGGCCATGGAACGAAGAGCTCGTGCTGCAGCGCTACGAGCTGCTCTATGAGGCCGGGCTGGTGCAGGAAGCGATCCGCGCCCGCCCCAGCCTGCCGGCTGACCCACTGCCGGGGGCAGCCATGGCGCATGACCATCGCCGCATTCTCGCCACGGCGATCGCCCGGCTGCGCGCCAAAATCAAATACAGGCCGGTCGTGTTCGAGCTCCTGCCCAGCACCTTCACCATGCTGGAGCTGCAGCAGGCCATCGAGGCGCTGGCCGGGCAGACCCTGCACAAGCCGAATTTCCGCCGGCTGATCGAGCAGCAGGACCTTGTCGAAGACATCGGCCAGCTCTCGGCCGGCCTCGCCGGGCGCCCCGCCAAGCTGTTCCGCTTCCGGCCTTCAGTCCTGGAGGAACGGGAATTCTCCGGCACGAAGCTGCCGCTTATACGATAGTTCACTTGCCCAATTATTCTCAGTGTGAGTATAAGTGGCGCCGTGAATTATACTCATTTTGAGTATAAAGGAGCGCCGATGCCCTTCGATCCGATTTACCAGCGTGTCAGCCACGTCATCCCGCCCGTTGAATGGGCCGGCATGGAGGCGGATGTGCACGCCATCCAGGAACTCAAGCGCGCCCGCCGCGCCGTGATTCTCGCCCACAACTACCAGACGCCGGAAATTTTCCATGGTGTGGCGGACATCGTCGGCGACAGCCTGGCGCTGGCGCGCGAGGCGGCGAAGGTGGAGGCCGATGTGATCGTGCTGGCCGGCGTGCATTTCATGGCCGAGACGGCGAAGCTGCTGAACCCGGAGAAGACCGTGCTGATCCCCGATGCGAAGGCCGGATGCTCGCTCGCGGAATCCATCACCCCGGCGGACATCGCCCTGCTGCGCGCGGCGCATCCCGGCGTGCCGGTGGTGGCCTATGTGAACACCTCGGCGGCGGTCAAAGCGGCGTCGGATATCTGCTGCACCTCCGGCAATGCGAAGAAAATCGTCGAATCGCTCGGCGTGCCGAAAGTCATCATGCTGCCGGACGAATATCTGGCGCAGAACATCGCCCGCGAGACCCAGGTGCAGATCGTCACCTGGGCCGGGCATTGCGAAGTGCATGAACGCTTCACCGCCGCGGATATCCTGGCGTTGCGCGACAGCCATCCGGGGGTGACGGTCCTCGCGCATCCCGAATGCCCGCCCGAGGTCGTCGCCGTCGCCGATTATGCCGGCTCCACCGCCGACATGGCGAAATTCGTGACGGAGAAACAACCGGCGCGGGTGGCGCTGATCACCGAATGCTCGATGAGCGACAATATCGCGCAGGCAAACCAGAGCATCGAATTCGTCCGCCCCTGCAATCTGTGCCCGCACATGAAGCGCATCACGCTCGCCAACATCCGGGCCGCGCTGGAGACGATGCAGACCGAGGTGCTGATCGCGGCGGACCTTGTCGCGCCGGCGCGCCGGGCGGTCGAACGCATGCTCGCCGTCAAATGAGCCCCGCCCCCATCACCATCATCGGCGGCGGCCTCGCCGGGCTGATGGCCGCCCTCGCCGCCGCCCCCGCCCCGGTGCGGCTGCTCAACCCCGCCGCGCCCGGCAAGGGGGCCGCCAGCGCCTGGTCGCAAGGCGGGCTGGCCGCGGCGATCGGCGCGGATGACAGCCCGGACCTGCACATCGCCGACACCATCGCCGCCGGTGCCGGGCTGTGCGACGGCGCGGCGGTGCGGCGCATCGTCGAGGCCGGCCCGGCCTTGATCGAGTATCTGCTCGGCTGCGGCGTGCGCTTCGACCGCGATGCGGCGCAGACGCTGGCGCGCGGGCTGGAGGCGGCGCATCAACGCCCGCGCATCCTGCACGCCAATGGCGACCAGACCGGCGCGGAAATCATGCGCGCGCTGATCGACGCCGCCCGCGCCACCCCTTCGATCGAATTTGTGCCCGCCGCGGCGCGCCACCTCCTGCTCCGCGACGGCGAAATGGCCGGCGTGCTGGCCGAGACCGCCGCCGGTCCCCTCACCCTGGCGGCCGACCGCGTGCTGCTCGCCACCGGCGGCATCGGCGGGCTGTTCCGCTACAGCACCAACCCGCCCACGGCGATCGGCAGCGGCCTGAGCCTCGCCGCCGCGGCCGGCGCGCGACTGCAGCACCTGGAATTCGTGCAGTTCCACCCCACCGCCCTGGACGCCAGCGGCCCGGCGCTGCCGCTGATCTCCGAGGCGGTGCGCGGCGAAGGCGCGGTGCTCATCGACGAGACCGGCGCCCGCTTCATGGACGGGCGCGACCTGGCGCCGCGCGACGTGGTGGCCCGCGCCGTGTTCGCGCATCAGGCGGCCGGGCACCGCGTGTTGCTCGACGCGCGCATGATCGGCGCGCGCTTTGCCACCCGCTTCCCCGCCATCCACGCGATCTGCGCCCGCGCCGGCATCGACCCGGCCACGCAGCCGATCCCGGTGCGCCCGGCGGCGCATTACCATATGGGCGGCGTGGCGGTAGACGCGCACGGCCGCACCAGCGTGCCCGGCCTGTACGCCGCCGGCGAAGTCGCCTGCACCGGGCTGCACGGCGCCAACCGCCTGGCCAGCAATTCGCTGCTCGAAGCCGCCGTCTGCGGCGCGCAGGCGGGCCAGCACATGGCCGCCCGCAGCGCCAAGCCGCCGCGCCCCCTGCCGGCGCAAGACCTGCCGCCGCGGCCCGACGCCGAACCGGTGCGCGACATCATGTCCACCCATCTCGGCGTGCTGCGCGACGCGGACGGGTTGCGCGCCGCGCTCGCCCAACTGGCGCCGCTGGCGGCGCACAACAGCGCGGCCCGGCTCGCGCTGATGATCGCTGAAGCCGCCTTGGCCCGCCCGGCCTCGATCGGCGCCCATGCCAGGCGGGACGATGCGAGTTTTGCAACCCAAGCGGCCTGACGCCCCTCCGTCGCTTTAAGGATCACCATGATGCTGCCCAAACTCTCCGAGCTTCTCATCGAACCCTGCGTGCGTGCCGCCCTGCTGGAAGATCTCGGCCGCGCGGGAGACATCACCACCGATGCGGTGATCGACCCCAACACGCAAACGCGGGTCGCCCTGGCGGCGCGCGAAGCCGGCGCCATTGCCGGGCTGGATTTTGCCCGCCTCGCCTTTCGCCTGGTCGACCCCGAGATCAGCTTTGACATTCTGCGCCCCGATGGCGCGCGCGTGCGCCCCGGCGAGGTGATTGCCGAAATCGCCGGACCGGCGCGCGGCATTCTCACCGCGGAGCGTGTCGCACTGAATTTTCTCGGCCGGCTCAGCGGCATCGCCACGGCCACCGCTTCCATCGCCGATCGCATCAGCCATACACGGGCGAAAATCACCTGCACGCGCAAGACCACGCCGGGCCTGCGTTTCGCGGAGAAATACGCCGTACGGGCCGGCGGCGGCGCCAATCACCGTTTCGGCCTCGACGACGCGGTGCTCATCAAGGATAACCACATCGCCATTGCCGGCGGCGTCGCCATTGCGATCCGCCGCGCCCGCGCTGGGGTCGGGCATTTGGTGAAAATCGAGGTCGAGGTCGACACGCTGCGCCAGCTCGAGGAAGCCTTGCCCGAGCAGCCGGACGCGGTGCTGCTGGACAATATGACACCAGACATGCTGCGCGAGGCAGTGGCGCTGATCAATGGCCGCGCCATCGCCGAAGCCTCCGGCCGCGTCACGGCAGAAACCGCCCCGGCCATTGCGGAATCAGGCGTTGATCTCATCTCCGCGGGCTGGCTGACCCATAGCGCGCGGGTGTTGGATATCGGGCTGGATTTTATGGGTTCCGAAAGCGGTCAGACTCAAAAAAAGTGGCCGCTTTTTGAAAAAAGCGGCGCAAAAACTTTTGCTCCTCTGGGCTTCGGGCGGTGAAACCGCGCGGGCCTAAAGCCGCAGCTCCGCCGCCAAGCGCTCCAGCGCACGGGTAAACAGCCCTGCATCGGCCGTGGCCCGCGTCAGAACCAGCGCGCCCTGGATGCCGAACACCGCATGTTCCGCCAGCTGCCAGGCGGCTTTTTCATCCTTGCCGGCGCGCACGAGCGCACCGGCGAGCGCCGCAATCCAGCGCACAAAATATCGACTGATCGCCTGCGGAAAACGATCACGCGTTTCGTCCAGGGCAAAAGCACCAACCAGGCAAATGCGCTGGCCGGCGCAAAAATACGCCGCCACCTCTCGCCACATGTCCTCGATTGCGGCGACTGGCTCCCCCTCTTCGAGCGGCTGAAAAATATGCGTGATGAACCAGCGATCGACATGCTCGAGCACCGCCTGCGCCATTTCTTCCTTCCCGCCCGGGAAAAAATGGTACAGGCTGCCTTTGCCAAGGCCTGTGCGTGCGGTGATGCGGCTCAGCGTCGCCCCCTCATAGCCAAGCTCACGGAACGCTTCGGCAAGCAGCGGGATCACGTCGCTCTTTTCAAAAACCGTCTTCACCATAAAGGCTGTATGGCGCCGCCGGCTTACAAGCCGAGTTCCGACAGGCCGGGGTGATCATCCGGGCGCCGGCCCAGCGGCCAGAAGAATTTGCGCTCGCTCTCACGGATCGGCAGATCGTTGAGGCAGGCGAAGCGGCGCTGCATCAGCCCGTCCGCATCGAATTCCCAATTCTCGTTGCCGTAAGAGCGGAACCAGTTGCCGCTGTCATCGTGCCACTCATAGGCGTAGCGCACGGCGATGCGGTTGCCGGCAAAGGCCCAAAGTTCCTTGATCAGGCGGTAGTCCAGCTCCTTGGCCCATTTGCGGGTGAGAAAGGCGACGATTTCCGGGCGACCCGTCACGAATTCCGCGCGATTCCGCCAGGCGCTGTCCGGCGTGTAGGCCAGCGAGACGCGCTGCGGATCACGGCTGTTCCAGCCATCCTCAGCCAAGCGGACCTTGGCGGTTGCGGTTTCGAAAGTGAAAGGCGGAACGAGGGCGGCCATGGAAAACTCCTGGTTTGATCCGATTTGAATAATGTGTACCGATCGGTATAACGCGAGTCAAGAAAACCGCCGCACCACAGGCGCGGCGGTAACCCTCCTTGCTTCCGTTAGTTTTCTGTTACCTCAGCTATTCACCAGCTGGATCTCGTTCCGGATCGTGCCGATGCGGTCGATTTCGGTCTCCATGATGTCGCCGGGCTTCAACCATTCCTGCGGGGTGCGGCCGGCGCCGATCCCTGACGGGGTGCCGGTGGCGATCA
>Ga0310811_10009955_pt1 | contig 12289 bp, 9 predicted proteins | sample YCmetagenome_FD_207642 | JGI IMG/M metagenome (GOLD analysis project Ga0310811, IMG submission 207642) | Soil microbial communities from experimental microcosm in Duke University, North Carolina, United States - YC | ecosystem: Engineered > Artificial ecosystem > Soil microcosm > Unclassified ... | reverse complement strand
CGGTACCACGCCGGACGCCTGTCGCCGGGCGTTTTGGTACCAGGGGGTGACCGGGTGCTCGGGGGCGTCGTGAACTGGTACTTCGGCTGGCACCATGGGCCGACTCGCCACCCCCCTGCCCGGGCGCACAGTAAGTGGTGTCAGGCGGCACCCGCCGCCGGCACCCAGCCCCCGCGGTATCCGCAGCGCGGAACCTCGAGTCCCGAAACGGAGTCACGGAGATGTCCGAACTCACCCAGGCCATGATCGTCAACGTCGCCGTACTCGCCTCGGTCCTGGCCACCGACCTCGGCCCCGCACGCAAAGTCGGACGCGCCCGCATCCTGCGCCCCCTGATCGTCGCCGCCGTCATCGTCCCCCTGTTCGCCCGCTCCCCCGCCCACAGCGGCACCGCACTCGCCCTCGAGATCGGCGGCACCATCGCCGGCATACTCCTCGGCCTCGCCGCAGCCGCACTCATCAAGGTCTACCGCAGCCCGCAAACCGGCAAGCCCGTCAGCCGCGCCGGATACGGCTACGCCGCCCTGTGGACCGCCGTCATCGCAGCCCGCGCAGCCTTCTCCTACGGCGCCGTCCACTGGTTCCCCACCCAACTCGTCAACTGGGGCACCGCCCACCAGGTCACCGTCAACGCCCTCACCGACACCCTCGTGTTCATGGCCATCGCCATGCTGATCACCCGCACCCTCGGCCTCGCCGCCCGCGCCACCCGCCTCGCCCCCGCCCACACGGACGAGGCGGCCGAGTTGGAGAGTGTCAGCGCCTGAAGGCCGAAGCCCCGCAGGCGAACCGAGCAGAAAAAAGCGCCGGGGCAGGACCCGCTGGGTTCCTGCCCCGGCGCTTTTTCCGTCACAGCGGCGTGATCGTGAGGACGGTCGCGTAGTCGAGGCTGGTGACCCCGGTGTCGGTGGCGCAGTCGAGGAAGGCGAGGTTGGCTGCCGTGAACGTCTCGACGACGTGGTCGCCGACGAATTCACCGGAGTCGACGACACCGGTTTCGGTCAGCACGGTGTTCGACCCGATGTGCGCCGCCGTGGCGGTGAAGGAGAACGAGGTGGACTGGCCGTCGTTCCAGACGATCGTCTCGACTCCGGTCTCGTTCAGGATCGAGTTGCAGCTCAGATCCAGCAGTGCGGTCACGTCACGCTGCCCGGCGCTCGCGCTCGATCCGAGGGCGATGCAGCTGCCCGTGGGGCTGTGCGGGCCGATGACGTTCAACCGCCCCTGGTCGACCACGGTGGTGGGCTTGACGGTGTTGGTCAGCCCGGGGCTGTAGGTGGTGTAGGTCCAGCCGGTGCACGAAATCGTCGCGATCGCGGCGTGGGCGGGTGCGGAGAGGGCCACTCCGGCGCCGAGGGACAGGGCCACGAGGCCGACGAGTGCTGCCGGTCGGCGGTTTCCGATCATTGCGACTCCCCTGCAGTGTAAGAAGCCTGAACCGGTCGCGACGTGTGCCGCCGACCACGGAGGACGCGTGCGGGTCGAGCGGACGGCCGCGGCGGCGGCCGCCGTTCGATCGCGCACACATCGGAAACGTACCCTCAGGATTCCTCAGGGTTCTGTGTCAGGCGGGGGGCGCTGGAATCGCTCGCGGTCCCGTACGGCCCGCCCGTCGTGCTCCGGCGCACTCCCCGGAAGTCCATCAGACCTCGTATGCTTCACGTGTTCTCTCATACGGCCTTCCCACGCGGCTCGGCGCAGTCGTAGAGCACCTGGGACGCCGTGCCCGAAGGGACGCCGTACGCGGTGGACGGCACCGCTCGGCACGAGCCGCGTACCCAGGCGTCGACCGCCCTGACGGTCGGACCGCCGCCGACGTTGCCGAACAGGAACCCGATGTTGAAGGTGCCGGGGACGTCGAGCAGGAAGTAGGTCAGGCGTTTGTCGCGCACGTCGGCCCGCACGCGTTCGAGGGTGGGCGCGGGGACCATGCCGCTGAATCCGCCCATCGGCAGCACCGCCGCGCCGGCGCCGTCGATGTACGGCTGCGCCGTCAACCAGTCGTCCGTCGCGAAGGCGTACGCGGTGGCGGTGGCGGCCGTGTGTGCGTGCTCGTTCACGTAGGCGAGCAGCGCCCCTTGCGCGGCGTCCATGCGCGCGTCCTGGTCCAGGAGGCTCGCGCCGGTCGGCGTGGCCTGCCGGGCGGCCGGGGTGCCGGTGCCGGCGGTGAATCCGAAGCGTACGGGCCCTGCGACGGCGTCGAGTGCGTTGCCGCTGTAGGCGGTGTTCAGCGTGGCGGCCGACCATGCGAGCGGGGTGGCGAGCATGGCCGCGGCACCGAGGATCGCGGCGAGGCGCGGCGGCGAGCCCGGCGGCACCGTGGTGCGGCGCAGCGCGGTCGCCGCCACGAGCACCAGGGACAGCACGGCCAGGACGATCACGACGGGAGTGAGCCAGGGCAGGAAGTTCGGATACTGCTGCGAGAGGTGCGTCGTCCACAGCGCTTCGGCGAGCACTGCGACCGGAAGCAGCCAGGTCCGCCAGTACAGGACGACGCCGGCCGCGGACAGCGCGCAGATCGGTGGCGCGAGCAGCGAGAGGTATGCGGCGTGCGGGACCGACATCGCGCTCAGCACGAGGGCACCGGTCGCGAACCACAGGCCCCAGAACACGAATCCGCCGCGCAGCACGTCGGTCCGCGCGCGACGCCGCGTCCACCACAGCCCGGCGCCGAGCGCGAGCAGTGCGAGCGGGTAGAGCCAGCCGACCTCGGGCGCGAACTGCGTGCCGAACAGCTTCCCCCAGCCGTCGGCGCCGAACGACTGCGTCTGTGTCGTGCTCGCCGAGATGCCGACTTCCTTCAGCGCGGCGCGCAGGTTGGCCCCGCTCGCCGTGCCGAGCGCGCCGGGCACGTGGATCCCGAGCCGGGAGATTCCGTTGTAGCCGAACACCATCGAGAAGGCGTTGTTGTTGGTGGTGCCGTCGATGTAAGGCCGGTCGGACGCCGGCGTGAACGTGTAGAGCAGCACCCAGGACAGCGATGTCAGGACCATGACGAGTCCTGCGATCGCCGTGTGGGCCGCGCGCCGGATGCGCGGCAGCGGCGCGGTGGCCAGGTACCCCACGGCGAGCGCGGGCAGGATGACCCAGGCCTCGAGCATCTTGGCCTGGAAGCCGGCTCCGACCCAGACCCCGGCGAACACCAGCGAACGGAGCCTGCCGTGCGTCACCGCGTACTGGTAGCGGTCCGCGGCGAGCACCAGGCACAGCGTCAGCGCGCCGTCCTCCATCGAGTGTTCGAACATGGACGCCACCACGGGCGTGAACGCGAGCAGCAGCGCGCCGAGCAGCGCGGCGTCGCGGCTGCCGGTCCAGCGCCGCACCGCGCGGTGCAACACGAGCACGGCGGCGACGCCCTCGAGCATCTGCGGAAGCGCGAGCGACCACGCGTGGAAGCCGAACAGGCGCGCGGACAGGGCCTGCGGGACGAACGATCCGGCGAGCTTGTCCATGGTCAGCGTCGAACTCGGGTCGAGCGCGCCGTAGAGCATGGCCTTCCAGCTCCCGGCCATGCTCCGGGCGGCCATCGAGTAGAACGGCGGGTATCCGGCGGCGGTGAGGTTCCAGGCGTAGAGCGCCGCGGTGAGCGCGCAGATCGCAAGCAGCGCCGCGGCGCGCCACTGCTGCGCGAGCGTACCGGCGCCCGGGCGGTCGCCCGCCGCGGCGTCCGGGCCGGGGCCGGGGCCGGGCACCGTGCTGGTCGTAGTCGTCACCCGGCCAATTCTGGCCGGAGCAAGATCGGATGAGCCTCAGCCCGGCGGCGCGGTACGAATAAATGTCGCCGATTCCACCTGTGGGAGGAGAGTCCGCATATCAGCTGACGGAATGATCGTCGGAACGCATGCACCGTTCCGCGGTGTAACGTTTCGCCGAGCTGACCCGTCTGCCCAGCTCACGCGGCCGCCACTGGTGAGCGGCGAAACAAAAGCGGCGACGATCCGGCGGGGCTCGTAGGATTGCCTTGTACTGATAGCAAGCAGTCAGCAACACGGGGTAATCAGTCGATCAACTCTCTCACGCGATCATCTCACTCAGGATCGCGGGCCCTGCCCTCACCATCACCGCCGGACAGCGGGACGACGCGCAAGTGACGGTTGCGCGCCCCCGGCCGCCGGCCGGCGCTGCGGGCGGGCGGCGGGTCCGCGGAGTTTGGGGAACAGTGATGAGTGCTGTCGGCGCGCCGCACAGCAGGCGCAACGGACGTCCCGGTCCGAGCCCGGCCGGCTTCTGGAAACGTCTGACGTCCTGGCTGACCTGGCCCGTGGTGGACCGGTGGCGCCGGGGATACGCGTGGTGGCTGCTGGCCAGGGGCAAGCGCACCCCGCGCCGCTGGTGGCGTCTGCGGACCTGCCTGATCATCGCGGTCTTCAGCCTGATCGTGCTCGCGTACATCGTGGGGCTCGCCTACGCCGTGGAGCTGCCCGGGTTCCGGGGTGAGGACTGGCCGGCGCAGGGCGCCCAGCACAGCGCGGCGTGGGAGGCGATGTGGCTGGTCGCCCTCGCGTTCATCCCCGTGGTCGCCACGGCCACGTACTTCTCCGTCTGGCGCTACTGGTGGCGCGCGCGTTCGCGCTACCTGCACAAGGCCAAGACCCGGCCGGAAGACCTCGTCAAACCCGGCAGCATCTTCGGCAGCGTGGTCGGGCGCGACCAGCTGTGCGACGCCCTGATCAACGACCTCCGGGACGCCAAGCGGCGCCGGCCGCAGGTCATCGTCGGCGCCATCGGCGTCGGCAAGACCGCGCTGCTGGTCCGCCTCACCGCGCGGCTGGCCCGCAAGGGGATCGTCCCGGTGGTACTCCAGCTGGGGGATGTCAGGGACGAGAACCTGGACTTCTCCGACCTGGCCAAGAAACAGTTCCTCGAAGAGGTGCGCGAGTGGGGCTCGGCTCCCGCCGAGGCGGAGGCCATCTGGCAGCGGCTGCGCTACACCGACCACGTCGTCGTGCTGGCGGACGGGCTCGAAGAGCTGCCCGACGACTTCGTCGGCCGCGACAACAAGATCCGTACGGCCATCGCCGACGCGCACGCGCAGAAACTCCCCCTGGTCATGACGTCGCGGCCGCAGGGACCGCTGCGCGGGATCGACGTCTTCCAGACGGTGCTCGAGCCGCTGAGCGAGGAGGCGGCGCTCGAATACGTCGCCCAGGGCGGCGGCTCGTACGCGAACAAGCGGCGCATGGACTGGGTGGTGGAGGCCGCCGGGGTCGCCGAATCCCCCCTGTACCTCAACATCGCCCGGGACCTGGAGGAGCGCGACCTGCTCGAGCAGGCCGCGGGCGGCGCGGAGGACGCGTTGGGCGACCCGCGCGACCAGGACGTCTGGGCGCTGCGCTACGACCTGCTCGACACCTGGGTGGAGGCGCTCAAGCAGGGACGTCTGCATCCCGAGCAGCCGCTCTCCCACTACGGCCGGTCCATGACCATCGAGTACCTCTCCGCGCTGGCGTGCGCGGCGCTGCGCACGAACTCGACCGAGGTCCGCTACGACGCCCTGGCCCAGGGCGAGACCGCGGACGGTCCCGCTCCGGGAGGGAACGGCGACGAAGAGGCGGTGGTCAAGGCCGCCATTCTCAGACGCCTGATGGAACAGCGGGCGAGCGAGATGTCGGGCAAGGGGCGGGAAACCGGCACGTCGCTGATCGACGCTCGCCTGGCCGGCAGCTGGGGCGGCCGCCTGGGGCTCGTGGAGGAGTCGGGCACCGGCGTCAGGTTCCAGCACAGCGTGCTGCAGGCGTTCCTCGCCTCGCGGTACGTCGGAGCCCTGCTGGAGCCGCACGCGGATCTGAGGGGACCCGCCTCCCGGACGACCGACCGGACGACGGACTCCGCCGGGTCGGCGGGCGGCGGTTCCGCCGTCGCGGCCGACGGCTTCGCGAGGTCGGCGAGCACGCTCGACACCTATTTCAACAAAGCGGCCCGCGGCTGCACCGGCCGGGAACTCGGCATGGCTCTGATCTTCTTCTCGCGCTCCAACGACGCGCTGGCCGCCTGCCACGGAAGCCACGGTCAGCAGTGCGCGCCGGACGTCGCGTGCTCGTGCCCCGTCGACATCGTCCGGGGCCGTCTCTGGAGACTGGCCGCGCAGGCGATGAAGAGCTTCCTCACGATGACGGCGGAGCAGGACGGAGCCGTCGAGGCGAACCGTTCGCAGTCTGCTTACGAAGAGCAGGATCCGCGGCTGCGGGCGCTGGAGCTGTACGGCGCCACCCTGGACGTCGACAGCTTCCACCACAGCCCGCAGCACCGTGCGATCGTCCGGGAGATCTGCGGGCACTGGGAACGCCGGGATCTGCAGGAGTACTACGACGACAAACTCGACGCGGGGAAGAAGGCGCTGATCAAACGGATCGGAGCCGACGGCCGGCTGCTCAGCGGGCGCCAGGCCATGCCGCTCAGCCGCGCCGACGCGGTGCGCGGCGAGACCGCTTACGACCTGCTGTTCCGGATCGCGCGGGTCGAGCCCTCGCACCGGGTGCGGTTCACCGTCGCACAGCAGATCGGCGAAGGCCGCGACGCGGCGTTCCACGACATCTCGACCCGTCCGCTCCAGCCGGGACGGCGCGAGCGGCGCGGCGAGACCACCCGGCACCGCCCCGGGGAACGCCGGCGCGTCGCACGCTCCGCCGCGCTCCACGAGACGCGTCCGTCCGAGTTCGGGCCCGAATTCGGCGCCGAGCTCGCGGGCGGGTCGTCCGGGCCCGGGTCCGGGTCCCGGTCCGGGTCCGGGTCCGACGCTGCCGCCGGAATTCCGGCGGCGGACGCGCCCGGCCGGTACGCCGTCTCCGGCACCACGGTCACCGAGCGGCTGCTGCGCAGGCACCGCTCGCAGGTCCTGGCCGAGAGGCAGAAACGGGAGGAGGAGGACGAGCGCAGGGACCGGGAGACGCTGGACGAGGACCAGCGCGCGAGGATCATGCACGCGTGGATCGCGCCGATGCTCGTCAACTCCTGCGACTCCTCGCGGCACAGCGGCACGCCCTACGAGAAACTCACGGAACTGATCAGCCGGGTGCGCGGGCACCAGGCCGCGCTCGCCGAGCAGGCGGCGCTGGCCCAGGGGTTCCGCCAGGCCGCCAACCGCCACACCACGTCGGCGACGCCCACCGCCCGGGACTTCCTGAGCGAGCAGGCGCAGGAGATGCTCAAGCACACCCGCTACTGGTTCGCGCGGCTGGCGTTGCTGCACGCCCTGACGCTCTGGGAGCTGCCCGACAACCCCGACCAGGGTCAGCCGCGCTACGGGCACGGCGCGAACCCCCGGCGTCAGGTCAAGCAGTGGCTCGAGCCGCCGGACTGCCCCACGGGCCGCAGCGCGCAGCGTCCGGAGCATCCGCTCGTGCGGGCGGCGGCGAGGATGGCGCACCGGACGCTGCAGACCCGGCGCCCCGACCGGTTCCTGTGGATCGACGAGGAGGCGATGGTCACCCGCATCGGCTGCGACACCGGCTCGCCGCGGGAGCCGCGCCGCCACCGGCTCTGGATACCGCCGTCCCGGGGCTGGAGCACGCTGGATCCGGTCGCGCAGCAGTTGCTGGCCGACGTGCTGGTCCTGCTGACCCTCACCGACGAGCGCGGCGATCCGCCGCAGGAGTCGGAGCTGCGCCTCGAGCGGGTCTCGCGCATCGACCCGCCGCGGCTCCCGGCGTGCATCGCCCGGGACCGCAACCCGCTCGACTCGAAGCACGCCCTGGTGGGCGGCTCCCAGTACTCCCTGCCGGGGCGCTCCCTGCCGGGCTCCACCTGCGCCGACAACTGCCCGTACCTGCTGTGCCCGTACCCGCCGAAGGGACCCGAGTGCCGCAGCGAACTGAGCGAGCTGTTCTGCGCTCAGCAGTACGCGATGCTCAACAGGCTGCAGCTGCAGGCGTGGCTCGGCCTCAGATTCCGGCGCAGGGCCCAGTGGCAGCGCGGCGTCCCGGTCGCGAACCTGCGCAGGTTCTGGGACGACATGGGTTCGCGCAGCCGCGACCGCTCACTGACCGGGCCGAGGCCGAACTAGGAGCCGTTTGTAGTTCAGATCTCGATCAGCTGAACGCCCGCGCGCAGCTTGCCGTGGTTCACGGCGCGGCAAGCATGGGCGCCTCTAGGGCTATCGCGGCTCGTCTCCCGGATCGCTCGCGCCCACGGTCGTCCGGCGGACCTTGGCGCCGAGGTACTCGATCGGGGCGGTGAGCGCGGCGGCATAGACGGCACCGGCGCAGATCTCTACGACGTCGCCGCGGCCGATCGGGCTGACCACGCAGAGCTGCTCGGCCACGAAGCGGCCCCAGGCTCGCTGGTAGTTCACCGACTGCTCCCCGAGGGAGAAGGAATAGGGCGCGAGGACGTCGCCGGGGTCGAGCAGCCCCCAGCGGCCGCTGACGACGAACCACGGCACACCGCTCGCCTCGGCCCGGGCCCGCCGGCGTGCGAACAGCGGGCTGACATACAGGTCGCGGGCCGCGGCAGGCTCGCGCAGCTGGTCTTTCCCACCTCCGACGAGGATGACGGACACTGCGGTCGACGAGGCGGGCGAGGACGCGGCGAACGGTGTCGCGGATCCATCGCCGGGGCGCATTGGCATGGCAGATAGGTACACGATCCGCGGCCCGGCGCGCCAGCCGGGAGGCGTGCGGGCTACGGCACAGAGCCAGGCGGGTGGCGGGCGACGTCTCGCGGGGCAGCGAGGACTCAGCGGGCGGGAACCGGCTCGGACAACGGCCGCCACTCGCGCCTGATCAGCCCGTAGACCCACGAGTCGGAAACCTCGCCGCTCACGACGCAGTCTTCTCGCAGCGTCCCTTCGCGCACGAAGCCGAGCTTCTCGAGCACTCGGGCGGATGCCATGTTGCGCGTGTCGGTCTCGGCCTGGACCCGATTCAAGTCCAGCGTGTCGAATGCCCACCGCAGCAGAGCATGCGCGGCCTCGGTGGCGTAGCCATGGCCCCACGCCGCATCGGCGTAGCAGTAGCCCAGAGCCGCGCTGTGGTATTCCGGATTCCACCTGGTCAGGCTGCACCAGCCGATGAACGCCCCGTCGGAGACGCGATCCACGGCCAGCCGCGCCCCGGTGCCCTCCTGTGCCATCTGCCGGCAAGCCGTGATGAACCGCTCGGCTCGCGCGCGTTCGCTCCACGGTGGCGCGTCCCAGTAGCGCAGCACGTAGGCATTGCTGTGCAGTGTGAACAGGTCGTTCGCATCCGCGTCGTCGAAGGCGCGGAGTCGAAGGCGATCGGTGCGCAACGAGGGTGTGGGCAGCGGCATACTCGTGTCCCTCCCGTGATTGGTGGCCGCCCAATCAGACATCCGATGCCGGTCGCTCGCAACGGGATTTCTCGCCTCTTCTCCTGGTGCGACGGCGGGCCGGATGACGCGTTCGCCCGGTCGAGGTCGCCCGACCGGGCGAACGCCGCTGGCAGCGGCCTCTCCCCCGAGGCCGTCAGTGTTCGAACTGCTACTGGGTCTTCCAGTTCGCGTTGTCGGGGATCGACTTGTCGGACACGAGGACCTCGATGAGGGTCGGCGCGCTCGAGTTCGCCAGGGCACCCGACACGGCATCCTTCAGCTCTCCGTACGTGCCGACCTTGTATCCCTGGCAGCCGAACACCTCCGACAGCTTGCTGTAGTTCCACGGGTGCAGGATGCACGACTTGTAGAACGGCTTGTCGGTGTGGAAGACCGACGAGTCGGCGAGCCACTGCTCTACGCCGTACACTCCGTTGTTGATGACGAAGATGACGGGGTTGAGCTGGAAGCGGGTCTGCGTCGAGAGGCATTGCGCGGTCATCTGGAAGCCGCCGTCGCCCGAGAAGACCATCACCTTCTGGTCGGGCCTTTTCGCCAGGCAGATGCCCGTCGCCGCCGGCGCGATGTAACCGATCGCCGAGTAGGAAGACTGGGCGATGAACCCGCCCTGGCCGGGCACGTCGAGAAGCAGGCTCCCGAAGTAGCTCATGCTCGCGTCGCTGCCGACGATGGTGTCCTTGTCGACGTAATGCTGTATGAAGTTGTAAAACCCCTGGTATGTGATCGCTTCGCTCGAGCCCGTGTTCTGGCCGTTGGGCGTCGGCTTCGCCGGCAGGCTGCGCGTCTTCGGCGCGACCCTGTTCGCCATGATCCCGTCGATGAGGTGCTCCAACGCGACCTGCCCGCCGAAATAGGTGCCGAACTTGACGGCGTCCATCGAGGCGAACGCCGTCTTTTCGAAGTCCGGGGTCCAGCCCAGCGAGTTGATGTCGGTCAGCCACACGCCGAGGGCCAGGATGAAGTCCGACTGCTTGGCCAGATCCATCACGCTCGCCGACGACGACTGTCCGTCGAGCACGCCGACGAACTGCGGGTCGTCCTCGGCGAGGACGGACTTGCTCAGCAGCTCCGTGACGAAGGGGACGTTCAGCTGCTGGATCAGACTCATGGTCTTGTCCTGTAGGCCGAGGCGGTCGACCTCCACGCCGACCCACACAAGGGGGTTCTCGGCGCTTTCGAGCTTCGCGCAGATCTGCTCGACCGACTGTTCCAGGCTCGTCTGATCGGAGATGATCCTGGCCGGCTTCAGTTCCTCCTTCGGCGGCTCGCACGTCTGGTCGACCATGTCCTCGAGCAGTTCGACGTAGATCGGACGCCGTTCGCTGATGCACCGGGTGAGTGCGTAGTCGATCAGCATCGGCGCGAGGTCGGGATTGTCGAGCCGGATGGCCGCGGCCGTGATGTGCTCGAACGACTGGAGGTCGGTTTCACGCCCGCTGATGAAGTGGTGCGCGCTGAAGCCGGTCTGCTCGAAGATGAGCGTCTTCTTGACGCTCGGCGTGCCGTTGATCAGCACGATCGGTACCTTCTCGACGTAGGCGCCGGCGACGGCGTTCACGGCGCACAACGCGCCCGGCGAGTAGGTGACGCAGAGGGCGCCGATGCCCTTGAGCCGCGCGTATCCGTCCGCCGCGTAACCGGCGTTCACCTCGTTGACCTCTTCGATGATCTCGATGCTGCTCGGCGTCACATACCGGTTCAGCCATTCGATCGAGTAGTCGCCTGCGATGGAGAACAGGTGCTCCAGGCCCAGTTGACGCAGCCGGTCCACCAGGTACTGCCCTACCGTGTATTTCGCGTCCATGTGTTGCGTGCCTCCGGGGTCTGTTTTAGCTTGTGGTCAGAAGTCGCCTGTGGTCGTCAGCAGCGGCTCGTGGTCACTCGTGGTCAGTAGTCGCTCGCACCGCCGAACAGCCGGGGCATGTAGATGTCGAAGATCCCGGGACATCTGCGTTCGGGGTACCGCTGGAGCATGAAGTCCTTGAAGGCGTCGTCCGCCAACCCGCTGTCCACCGCCTGCCGTGCCGCCGCGAGGTACTCGATGTTGCGAGCGACCTCGTTCTTGTCGGCGGGGAAACCATGGCCCGGCATGAACAACTCGTAGTCCGACACCAGCAGCTTCTGGAGGATGCGGATCCAGTGCTCCATGTGCTTGGTCAGGTAGAGGTGCGTGCCGCTGTAGATCATGTCCTGAGCGAAGTACACCCCTACGTCGGGGAGTCCGATGGCGAGGTTGAAGTCGATCTCGTTGTCCGTCACCCGCTCGAAGGTGTACTTGACTCCGTCGATCTTCTCCTCGCCGGGACGCACGACGTGCTGCGGGACGGCGATGCGGTCGGGTGCGAGGTCGCCGAGCTTCCAGTGGTCGTTCCTCGAGTCTTCTCCGTGCTGTTGGATGAAGTCCCTCGTCTCGGGCAGCGCGTAGATGGCGACGTCGCTCAACGCGGCTCCCAGACCGAACCAGTGGTCCGGGTGCCGGTGCGAGATGTACAGCCTTTCGATGGGCTTGCCGAGGCTGTCCGCGTAGTCCCGGAACGCCTTCGCGTACGGAACGAGGAACTGCGAGTCCACGAGGACGAGCTGGTTCTTGGTCTCGATGATGTGCGTGGCGTTCGCGATGTTGTTGTCCACGAAGGACGACACGAAAGTGTGGATTCGGACATCACGGTTTTGTTTCGCGACGATGATGATGGGATCTGACACTTGAGCCAGCATGTGAGGGCCCTTTCTGACGTCGTGGAGGGAGAAGATGCGGCTCGCGGCCGTCAACCGTGCTCGGAGTGGGCGGCAAGGTGCGAAGGCTCGGACCGACCCCGGGCGGAGAGCGTGATCTGCTCGCGCAGCTTCTTCAACGCGGCCATGGCGACGTCGTAGGCGCTGTCGACGTTGGGCGTCGGGTCGTCCTCGCCGGGACGCCAGAAGCGCCGGCGTGCCATGCGCATCGAGCTGTCGAACGGCGGGATCGCGTTGAACACCTCGACCAGGTAAGGCCCGCGGTATA
>Ga0310811_10009954_pt1 | contig 12289 bp, 12 predicted proteins | sample YCmetagenome_FD_207642 | JGI IMG/M metagenome (GOLD analysis project Ga0310811, IMG submission 207642) | Soil microbial communities from experimental microcosm in Duke University, North Carolina, United States - YC | ecosystem: Engineered > Artificial ecosystem > Soil microcosm > Unclassified ... | reverse complement strand
GCCAGAAAGCGGCCCGCCCCGGCCCGCCCCGGGAATCCGCCTTCCTCCAGCGCATGTAGGATGACGAGGCCGCTCAGCGCGAAGAACAGGTCGACCGCGGCCCGGCCGTGGGAGACGAGCCCTGCCACCCAGCCGAGACCCGGCGGCAGCGAGAGAAAGGGCAGGGTGTGACCGGCGAGGATGTAAAGCGCGAGGATCCCTCGCAACCCGTCCAGCGCCCGCATGCGGTGCGACATTGATACGTACCAGCAACGAAGATGTCTGGATACGCTGCGCCGCCCGGCTTGGCGAGCCCTATTCGTGAGGACGCGCTTCGAGGGTCAGCGGCCGCCGTAATGCGGCGTCAGGCTGGCATGGCCGAGCGCGTAGCGGCGGAGAAAGATCGCGACCTTTTCGGCCGGCGTCCCCTCCTTGAAGGGCAGGCTCGCCTCCTTCAGCGCCCAGACCGTGATGAGATAATGGTGCGCGAGCTTGCCCTTGTGCGGGCAGGGGCCGGTGTAGCTCGTGCCCTCGAAGCCGTTCCTAGCCTGGATGGCGCCGGCCGGCCGCAGCGCCCCGTCCCCCGCCGCATTCTGAGCGAGGGTCGTGACCTTCGCGGGGATATTGAACATGAGCCAAAGCCACGTGACGCCGACCTTGGCATCGAGATCGGCCATGCTCACGGCATAGCTCGCCGTGCCGGCGGGCGCATTATCCCAGATCAGGGGCGGGGATTGGTTGCCGCCCCGGCACTCGCTGCGGTTGCCGACATCCGGCCCCGGCATGGTGGCGTCATTCTGGACGGTGGGGCTCGCCAGCTCGAAATGGGCGGTATTGGCAACGGTCGCCGCTCCGGCCCGGGAGGGAAGGAGCGCCGTGACCATCAGAAGGGCGCAGGGCAGGATGATGCAGGGCAGGAACGATCGCCGCGCATGGCAAAGGCGGGCGGCGGTTCGGTTCGGCCACGTCAAAACAGTTGGCAGAACGGACCGTTGCGAGTTATGGTTCACGCAACAATAACTCCCGCGATCAGTGGGGTAAACTTCCAAGAAACTGAAAAGGGTGGCCTTCGGCCGCCTTTTTTATTGCTTGGAGCCAGGGTTTAGCGAGGCACTGCGGCGATTGGCAAGCCATGGCGCCGCCGCTCGACAGCCGGGCTGCCCTGCGGTCGGGCTTCTTGCTTGCACCGCACAGCGAGGGCGCCTATATGCGAGGTCTTCCCTTCACCGCTGGACCGACGGGGGTGGCCCAAAAGGCCGCCTGTTTTGCTTTGACCGACGAAAACACGCCACATCACACCGGATTCGAGGCTCGCCTCGCCGAGATCATCCTGCCCAGGCTGGCCGAGATGGGCTTTGCCCTGGTGCGAATCCGCATGCTTGGGCGTGAGCGGCCGACTGTTCAGATCATGGCCGACCGGGCCGACGGCAATCAGATCACGATCGACGATTGCGAAACGATCAGCCATCAGATCGGCGCCGTTCTGGACGTAGAAGATATCGTCCCCGGCGCCTGGACATTGGAGGTAAGCTCCGCCGGGATTGACCGGCCGCTGACCCGGCCACGGGACTGGAACCGGTTCTCCGGCCATTTGGCGAAGGTGGACATGGCTATCCCGACGCTCGACGGGCGCCGCCGCTTCACCGGCATCGTTCTCGGCGCGGCCGAGGGCCAGGGGCGGCTGCGCCTGGACGACGGAACCGAGGTCACGCTGACCCTCGTCGATATCAAGACGGCTCGGCTCGTTCTGACTGACGCCCTGATCGAGGCGACGGCCAAGGACGCGCCTTCCGACCTTCACTGAGTTTCAACGCCAACGCCTGAGAGACTTCTGAGAGGCCCGACCATGGATACCGCGATAGCCCGCCCCGAGCTGCTCTTGGTTGCCGACGCCGTCGCCCGCGAGAAATCGATCGACCGCGACGAGGTTCTGGAAGCGATGGAGCAGGCGATCCAGAAGGCCGGCCGCGCCAAATACGGCCACGAGAAGGACATCCGCGCGACGATCGACCGCAAGACCGGCGACGTTCGCCTCTCCCGCTGGACCGAGGTGGTCGAGACGGCCGAAAACGAAGACACCCAGATCCCGCTTCACATCGCGCGCAAATTCAAGCCTGAGATCAATCTCGGCGAGTTCATCATCGACCCGCTGCCGCCGATCGATTTCGGCCGCATCGCGGCGCAGACGGCGAAGCAGGTCATCGTTCAGCGCGTGCGCGAATATGAGCGCCGCCGCCAGTTCGCCGAGTTCAAGGACCGTGTCGGCGAAATCGTGAATGGTGTCGTCAAGCGTACCGAATACGGCAACCTCATGGTCGATCTCGGCCGGGCGGAGGCGCTGTTGCGCCGCGACGAGCTGATCGCCCGCGAGAGCTTCCGCAACGGCGATCGCGTGCGCGCCTTCATCTATGATGTGCGCGAGGAGCCGCGCGGCCCGCAGATCTTCCTCTCCCGCACCCATCCCGGCTTCCTCGCCAAGCTCTTCGCGCAGGAAGTGCCGGAAATCTACGACGGCATCATTGAGATCAAGGCGGTCGCCCGCGACCCGGGCAGCCGCGCCAAGATGGCCGTGATCAGCCGCGATGCGTCGATCGACCCCGTTGGCGCCTGCGTCGGCATGCGCGGTAGCCGTGTCCAGGCCGTGGTGCAGGAACTGCAGGGCGAGAAGATCGACATCATCCCCTGGAGCGCCCAGGCGGCGACTTTCGTCGTCAACGCACTGGCCCCCGCCGAAGTCACCAAGGTGGTGATGGAGGAGGAGACCGGCCGGGTCGAAGTGGTGGTGCCGGACAGCCAGCTCTCGCTCGCCATCGGCCGCCGCGGCCAGAATGTCCGTCTCGCCAGCCAGCTCACGCGCTGGGATATCGACATCCTGACCGAAGCCGAGGAAAGCGAGCGCCGTCAGGAGGAATTCCGCCGCCGCTCCGGCCTCTTCGTCGAGGCGCTGGATGTGGACGACGTCATTGCCGGCCTGCTCGTCACCGAAGGTTTCACGACCCTCGAGGAACTCGCCTATACGCCGGTCGAGGAACTTGCCGAGATCGAGGGATTCGACGAGAACGTGGCGGGCGAGCTCATCCGCCGTGCGGAGGAGTTCATGAGCCGCCGCGACCGCGAACTTGAGGAGCGTCGCGTAGCCCTTGGAGTGACCGACGACATTGCCTCTTTCGAGATCTTCACCCCGCAGAACCTGGTCGCCTTTGGCGAGAAGGGTATCAAGACGCTGGACGATCTCGCCGATCTTGCCTCCGACGAGTTGATCGAAATCGTGGGGACCAGTCTCGACGAGGAAGCGGCCAACGCCGTCATCATGCAGGCGCGGGCGCATTGGTTCGAGGAGGAGGGCGACTCTGAGCCCGCAGCAGAATGACAACGGAACGCTGACAGCGGCGCCTGCTGCCGGTCTCGTCTCGGACGAGGCTGGACCTCAGGTGCTGCTGCCTGAGGATGCGGGTGCCGACGAGGAAAAGGGGCCGTTCCGCCGCTGCATCGTCACGCGCGAGCGGCATCCGTCCGAAACCATGATCAGATTTGTCCTCGGTCCCGATCGGACGGTCGTGCCTGATCTCAAGGCAGGGCTGCCCGGACGGGGAATGTGGTTGAGCGCGCGGCGGGATGTGTTAGAAACCGCTCTCGCTCGAAAAGCTTTCGCACGGGCTGCCCGTGCGGAGGTGCTGGTTCCGGCCGAGATGCCGGCCATCATCGAGGCAGCTCTCAAGCGTAGAGTGATCGAGGTATTGGGCCTGACCCGGCGCGCTGGTCAGGCCGTTTGCGGATTTAGCAAAGCGCGCGAGTGGCTGGCGGCGGATCGCGCGGCGCTGATCGTCCAAGCTTTGGACGGGAGCGTCGAGGAACGTGCCAGATTGTTGAGTGGACGCGCGGTTCCCGTGATCGCTCCCTTGCCTGCCCGAGAATTGGGGCAGATTTTCGGGCGTGACCATGCCGTGCATGTAGCGGTATCAGCCGGGCGGCTGGCGACGATGCTGCTGACTGAGACTGAGCGCCTGGCCGGTATTTCCCGTACCAGGACCAAGGCTGATCAACCGGGCGGATGACATTGAGCGATACGAAAGACCAAGACGGCAAGGCGAGATTGTCCCTGCGTCCTGCGGGGCGACTGGAGCTGGGGCGCACCGTGGACGCGGGTTCCGTGCGCCAGAGCTTCAGCCATGGCCGCTCCAAGGTGGTGCAGGTTGAGGTCCGCAAGAAGCGCGCCCCCGGTGCGCCGCCCCCAAGCGGCCCCGCGTCCGGTGGGCAGCCTTCCGGTGGCAGCGGCCGTCCGCAGGGCGGCGGGCGCTCCGGCGGTGCGGGCGTTGCTTCGCGCGCATTGACGGCGAGCGAACTCGCCACGCGTCAGCGCGTGCTGGAGGACCAGAAGCGCGACGCGGCGAAGCGCGAGGCTGAAGCCCGCGAACGCGAAAAGATCATGATCCTCTCGGCTGCCGAAGAGGCCCGCCGCCGTGAGGAAGAGGCCCGTCGTGCGAGCGAGGAGGCCGAGCGTCAGGCGGCGGCCGAGGAAGCCGAGCGTCGCGCAGCGGAGCAGGATGCCCGCCGCAATGCCGAGGCACCGGTAAGCGAGCCGGAAGAATCCGCGCCCGCAGCCTCCGCCCGCAGCAAGGCGACGGCGCCCGTGCCGCCGCCCTCAGCACCCAGTGTCCCCCGTCCCGCCGCGGCACCGCGGCATCCGGGTCCTGCAGGCGAGACGCTGCGACTGAAACCCTCCGGCCGTGCCGGCGAGGAAGACGAGGATCAGCGCCCGGTGCGCCGCCCGGGCGGCACGTCGCTCCCGGCGCGCAAGCCCGCCGTCGTCGCGCCCAAAAAGGGCGTCGACGATCGCCGCCGCACCGGCAAGATCAACGTCCAGGCCGCGATCGAGGGTGATGACGAGCGGGTGCGCAGCATTGCCTCGATGCGTCGCCAGCGGGACCGTGAACGCCGCCAGGCCGAGCTTGAACGTCTCCGTACCGATCAGGTGAAAGTCGTGCGTGACGTTGTCTTGCCCGAGATGATCACGGTTCAGGAACTTGCGAACCGAATGGCCGCCCGGGCGGGTGATGTCGTCAAGGCGCTCATGAAGATGGGCGTGATGGCAACGATCACCCAGTCGATCGATGCCGATACGGCGGAACTCGTGGTCCAGGAATTCGGCCACCGCGTGAAGCGCGTCTCCGAGAGCGACGTCGAACTTGGCCTTGAAGGCGAGGTCGACGAGGAAGACGATCTGCTGCCGCGGCCGCCGGTCGTGACCATCATGGGTCATGTCGACCATGGCAAGACCAGCCTGCTCGATGCCATGCGCCGGACGGATGTGGCGGCGGGCGAGGCGGGTGGCATCACCCAGCATATCGGCGCCTACCAGATCACGACGAGTTCGGGCTCCAGGATCACCTTCATCGACACGCCGGGTCATGCCGCCTTTACGGCCATGCGGTCTCGCGGGGCGAGTGTGACGGATATCGTCATCCTGGTGGTTGCCGCCGACGATGGCGTGATGCCGCAGACAATCGAGGCGATCAGCCACGCCAAGGCGGCGAACGTGCCGATCATCGTCGCCATCAACAAGATGGACAAGGTGGGCGCCAATCCCGACCGCGTGCGCAACGAACTGCTGCAGCACGAGATCGTGGTGGAAAGCCTGGGCGGCGACACGCAGGAGATTCATGTCTCCGCGCTGAAGCGCACGGGTCTCGACAAGCTCGAGGAAGCCATTCTGGTTCAGGCCGAAATGCTCGACCTGAAGGCGAATCCGACGCGCGACGCGGAAGGCACGGTGATCGAAAGCCGGCTCGATCGCGGCCGTGGCCCGGTCGCGACGGTGCTCGTGCAGAAGGGCACGCTTTGGACCGGCGATATTCTCGTCGCGGGTGCCGAATACGGCCGCGTGCGCGCGCTGATCGACTGGAACGGTGCCAATGTGAAGACCGCCGGACCTTCCGTGCCGGTCGAAGTGCTGGGTCTCTCGGCGGTGCCGGGGGCAGGTGAGACCTTCACGGTAGTGGATGACGAGCAGCGCGCCCGCGAAGTGGCCGAGTTCCGCCAGCGCAAGCTGCGTGACAAGGCGGCGGCGGGCGCCATTGCCGGCCGCGGCACGCTCGACCAGATGCTCGCCCGCATTCAGGCCGGTGTGCAGAAGGAAGTCGGCGTCCTCATCAAAGCCGATGTGCAGGGCAGTTCCGAAGCCATCCAGGCGACGGTGCTCAAGCTTGCCAATGAAGAGGTCAAGGTCCGCGTCCTGCTCGCCGGCGTCGGCCAGATTTCGGAGAGCGACATCCAGCTCGCCAAGGCCTCCAGCGCCGTCATCGTGGCCTTCAACGTGCGTGCCACGGCCCAGGCCCGCGAACTCGCCCAGCGCGAGAGTGTCGATATCCGCTACTACAGCATCATCTATGATGTGGCGGACGACATCGAGAAGCTGGTCCGGGGTCGCATGGCGCCGAAGGTGCGTGAGAACTTCCTGGGCTATGCCGAGATCCGCAAGGTCTTCGACATCACCAAGTCCGGCAAGGTCGCGGGCTGCATGGTCACGGAAGGCGTTGTGCGCCGGGGCGCGGGTGTGCGCCTGCTGCGCGACAATGTGGTGATCCACGAGGGCGATCTGTCCCAGCTCAAGCGCTTCAAGGATGATGTTCGCGAAGTGGCGCGCAACTACGAATGCGGCCTGTCCTTCGCGGGCTTCCAGGATCTGCGCGAGGGCGACATCGTGGAATGCTACGAACGAGAGCTTGTTCCGGCGTGAAGCAGGCCGGAGCCCCCTCCCAGCGGCAGCTCCGCGTTGCCGAAGAGATCCGCCACCTTCTGGCAGATATCTTCGCGCGCGACGTGATCCGCGACCACGAACTGAGCGGCGTAGCCATCACCGTGACGGAGGTTCGGGTGAGCCCGGACCTCCGCAAGGCGACCGCTTTTGTCACGCGGCTCGGCCGCAGTGACGTGGACAAGCTTCTGCCGGCGCTGAAGCGGGTTTCGCCCTTCCTGCGCAGTCAGCTCGCCCGCTCGCTACGCCTGCGGGTGGCCCCCGACATTACCTTCATGGCCGATACCTCGATCGACTATGCGATGGAGGTGAACACCCTGCTGCACCGCCCCGAGGTGGTGCGCGATCTCGGCCGCAAGGGCTGAGGCCACAGGGCAGCACCCCGAGCGACGAAGAGATCAAAAAAGGCGGGCCGCATTGTGGCCCGCCTTTTTTGTTCAGGGAGAGCACGCGGCAGGCCGTCCCGATGGTGCGTCCAGCGTATTAGATGCAGACGATCCGCCCCTCGCGGATATGGTCGCGTTTCGGAGGAGCGTTTGATTGACGGCATGTGCCGATCGCTTCCTCCTCTCGATCTGAAGAGGTTCCGTCAGTTCCGTCTGCAGAGACTCATCAATTATCAGATCATTCGACCGGTCAACGTTCCGCCCTGGCTCATCCGATCAACCTGCGGTTTGTGCAATTGATCAACGATCGGTGCGGTCGCAACGGTACCGGTCGGTCCTTTGCGTCTGCGATTCCTGTGACATATTGACGGTGTCAACGATGATCATCTGCGGCTTGTTGCCTTGATTGGGCAAATGAGTCGCATGCGGGGTCACAGGGCGGCGAGGATGCCGCCGTCAACATAAAGCACCTGACCCGTGATATAGGCGGCCGCGTCGGAGCAGAGGAAGACCGCGGGCCCCATCAGATCCTCCATGCGCCCGAACCGCGCGAGGGGAATCTTTGTAAGCATACGTTCTTTCCAGCTAGCATCGGCATAGAACGGTTCGGTCAAGGCCGTTCGGAAATAGCCGGGCCCAATGCCGTTGACCCGGATGCCATTAGGTGCCCATTCCGCCGCGAGTGCGCGTGTCATGCCGACCAGGCCGGTTTTCGAGGCGCCATAAGGAACGGCTGTCGGGACCCCGACTTCAGAGGTGAGCGAACAAAGGTTCAGGATGGCGCCGCCCTGGCCGGCCTCAATCATGCGCCGCGCTGCCGCCTGAGCGCAGAAGAAGCTGCCCCGGAGGTTGACGCCGAGGATGCGGTCCCACAGGCGGGTATCGACATCGAGCGCGGGCCGCACCTCCTCCATCCCGGCGTTGTTGACCAGAATGTCGAGCGGGCCGCTTAGCTTTTCGAAGCAGGCTGCAATGCTTGCGGGGTCGCCGACGTCGAGACTGTGGATTTCGGCAGAGCCGCCGGCATCGTTGATCATCTTCTGGGTTTCGGTGAGGGCGGCCACGTCGCGTCCGGTGAGCAGGACATGGGCCCCGGCCGAGGCAAGGGCGACGGCGATCGCCTGGCCAATACCGCGGGACGCCCCGGTCACCAGTGCGGTTTTGTCATCAAGCAAGAAATTTGGAACGCGCATGAAAAGGCAGCCTTAAGGATTAAAAAGCGCTAACCCTGCAAAACATACCGTGCCTTTATCGCCAAGTTGAGGATTAATGCGGAATCGATAGAAGGATATTCGTCACGGTGTCCTATTTGGGGCTTCCCGCACGAGCGGAACGTCTGCTCGAACGGAGGCCGGTGCGACGAAGGACGGTGATGCGGCGATATACGAGGTTGGCTTGACACAATTACCGGTCAGTTTTCACGACATTTCTGAACACGATACGATCCCGCCGGTACTGCTCGCCCGCACCGAGGCCGACCTGTCGCGCTTTCTCGAAGGCGCCGCCGAGATCATTGAAGCCGTGCGCCTCGAAGGTGATGCCGCGCTTCGCCGCTTTGCCCGCGACTTCGACAAGGTTGAGGCACCGATTGACTCCCTTCGCGCGTCGGAGAGCGATTTCGAGGCAGCCTTCGACAGGGTTCCGGCGGCAGTCGTGCGGGCCATTGAAGTCGCGATCGACGCCGTGCGCCGCTTCCATGAGGCGCAACGGCCGGAAGAGATGTGGCTGAAGGAAGTTCATCCTGGCGCCTGGGCAGGCGACCGGTTTCTGCCGATCGAGACCGTCGCTTGCTATGTCCCCCGCGGCAAGGGCGCCTTCCCGAGCGTGACCATCATGACGGCGGTGCCGGCCATGGTTGCCGGCGTAAAGCGGCCGATCATCGTCACCCCGCCCGGGCCGGACGGCGGCGTTGACGCCGGAACTCTGGTGGCGGCGAAACTTGCCGGCATCAAGGAGGTCTATAAATGCGGCGGTGCCCAGGGTGTCGCCGCCGTCGCCTTCGGAACCGAGACGGTGCCGCGTTGTCTCAAGATCGTCGGTCCCGGCAGCCCCTGGGTTGTGGCCGCAAAGCGGCTGCTTGCAACCAGGATCGACCCCGGCGTGCCTGCGGGTCCCAGCGAATCCATTATTCTTGCCGATGACAGCGTTTCCGGCGCGCTCGCGGCACTCGATCTCATCATCGAATCCGAACACGGGCCGGATTCGTCGGCCTGGCTGGTGACGCCAAGTGCGCGGGTGGCGCAGGAGGCGATCGCGGCATTACCGGGCCATTGGACGGAGATGGACCAGGGGCGGGTCGCCTTCTCTCGTGCCGTGCTCACCGGCCCGCGTGGTGGCGTCATCCTCACACGCGATTTCGATCAGGCGGTCGATTTCGTCAATGCCTACGCGCCCGAGCATCTGGAGATTCTGACGGAAGAGCCCATGTCCGTTCTCGGCCGCATCATCAATGCTGGTGAGGTTTTGTTGGGTCGTCATACGCCGGTAACCTTAGGCAACTATCTTTTGGGGCCGAACGCCGTGCTGCCCACGGGCGGTGCGGCCCGCACCGCTTCGCCCTTGTCCGTTTATGACTACATGAAACGATCTTCTGTTGGTTATGTAACGAAATCGGGCTATGATGATTTGGCACGCCACGCGAAAGCGCTGGCGGATTATGAGGGCTTCTCTGGTCACGCTCGGGCTGTGTCCGACGTTCGCAGATCACTTCTGTCGCGGTGACGTTGACTGACAGCAAAGTGACCGCGGCATGTTCAAAGGTCCGGGTATGAAGCAGGATTTTCGTTAATCACAGCGTACATCTTCCGGACTCAGCCGTTCGGGAGATCATCGGCACAACAAGAAGGGGAAATAGCTCGTGCTGGATCGTCAGGTTCAAAGGGCCAAACGGACTGAAACGTCTCGTACGCCGGAAGCGGCGGGAACGGGCCGCGCCGCGGCCGGCACGGTCATCGTCGCGGAGCGCTACGTTCCGGGATTGGTCCGCGCCGTCGCCAACAAACTTGAGGGTGGCGCCTCGCGCTTCTATCGCAAGCACTACGGCATCGGACTGTCCGAGTGGCACATCCTCGTGGCGCTCGCCGCCGACCCCTGGATTACCTCGCCGGTGCTTTGCAAGAATGCCGGCCTCGACAAGGCGGCGGTAAGCCGCAGCCTCGCCCGCATGGAGGAGCAGGGGCTCGTTCTGTCGCGTGACACGAGCGGCCGGTCCCGCGCGACCGCGCTGACCGCGAAGGGACGCCGGCTGCATGACCGGATCGCCGCCGCGGCTGTTGCACGTGAGGAGCAACTGCTGGCCGATTTTTCGCCCAAGCAGGTGGATTCTCTCGTCGGTCTGCTGACGGCGCTGTCCAAGGCTGCGGCGGGTCTGACCGATTCTCCGCAGAAAGTGGCGCGCAAGAAAAAGGCGGCCTGATAGCCGCCTTGTGAGATGATGCCGCGCTCAGCCGGGCATCATCTCATCTTGCATGATGGAGGTGGCGGCGCGCGCTTAGGCGTGGCCTGCGAGCGGCGATAGCGACAGCGGGTCGATATGCATTTTCTGCATCGCTCGGCGCCAACGCGTGTCATTATGCCCATCGAACACCAGAGCCTCGTCTGGCGGAACCGAAAGCCAGGCATTTTCGGCGAGTTCCGCTTCCAACTGACCGGGGCCCCACCCGGCATAGCCGAGCGCCAGCAGCCCGGCCCGCGGGCCTTGCCCTTCGGCGATGGCCTTCAACACATCCAGGCTGGTGGTCAGTGCGAAGGCGCCATCCACCTCGAGCGTCGTCTCCGTCATCCAATCGGTGGTGTGCAGCACGAAGCCGCGTACATTCTCGACCGGGCCGCCGGCGCAAAGGCGGATCTCTCGCTGCGGCGGATGGGGCAGGATGTCGAGCTGCTGCAGCAGCCCGGCGAAGCTTGGCTTCTGCACGGCGCGGTTGAGCACGATGCCCATCGCGCCCTCCTCGCCATGGGCGCAGAGAAGGATGACGGCCTGCGAAAAATTGGGATCAGTGAGGCTCGGCATGGCCACGAGCATCTGCCCGGTCAGCCGGTCGGCTGCGCGGTGGGCAAGGTCAAGGCTTGGAGGCGCCGGGATCTCCGCAGTTTGCGGCGGCGGAAATGCTGCCTCCCGCCCGGTCGTCTTGCGTGAAGCTCTGCTCATTCCTGATTATCTGGCATTTCTGAGGTTTCTTGCAAGGCGATTGGGCGGGGCGCCGTCCCGCGGGACGGGTGACAGGCCCGTCGCCAGGGCTTAAGCGAGGACTCCACCCAAGAGAGGCAGAGACAAGATGATCAAGGTCGGCGACACGATCCCTGAGGTCACGGTCACGGCGGCGACGCCCGATGGCCCCAAGCCCATCAGCACCGGTGAGATCTTCAAGGGCAAGACGGTCGTGCTCTTCGCGGTGCCTGGCGCCTTCACCCCCACCTGCAGCGTCCGCCACCTGCCGGGCTTCGTCGAGCAGGCCGAGGCCTTCTCCGATAAGGGCGTGGACACCATCGCCTGCATCGCCGTCAACGATGCCTTCGTCATGGGCGCCTGGGGCCGCGAGCACGGGACGGAGGGCAAGGTTCTCATGCTCGCGGACGGATCGGGTGACTTTGCCCGCGCCATGGGCCTGGAACTGGACCTGATGGCCCGTGGCATGGGCATCCGGTCGCAGCGCTACGCGCTGGTGGCCGAGAACGGGGTCGTCACCTTCCTCGGCGTGGAGGAGGGCGGGGCCTTCGAGGCGAGCAAGGCGGAGACAGTACTCGCCGCCCTCTAAGGCGGGGCCGGCCGGGTTTTGCACCGGGGGTGGTTACCCCCGGGCGCCGCGGGCCGGCAGTGGCACTACATGCCGAGAGCGCGGCGGTAGACGTCGAGCAGGGTCTCCTGCTCCTCGACATCCGCCGGCTCCTGCTTGCGGATGCGAATGAGCTGACGCAGCACCTTCACGTCGAAGCCGGCAGACTTTGCCTCGGCATAGATGTCCTTGATATCGCTGCCGAGCGCCTTGCGCTCCTCCTCCAGCCGCTCGATGCGCTCGATGATGCTGCGCAGGCGGTCGGCCGCGATATTGCCCTGGGAGGCGGCGTCGGTGGTCTCGGGTGAATCAAACGCCATGGGCGAGCTCCTTCGAATGCGGAAAGTCCGGTCCGGGCGGGCGAGGTAACCCGCCGAGGGGGCCGGGGTCAATCG
>Ga0310811_10009953_pt1 | contig 12291 bp, 3 predicted proteins | sample YCmetagenome_FD_207642 | JGI IMG/M metagenome (GOLD analysis project Ga0310811, IMG submission 207642) | Soil microbial communities from experimental microcosm in Duke University, North Carolina, United States - YC | ecosystem: Engineered > Artificial ecosystem > Soil microcosm > Unclassified ... | reverse complement strand
CGACGACTGTCGGTGGCCTGGTGGCAGGAACCTATGTATTTGAATTGAAAGTAACAGACAATAGTGGAGCTACGGCGACGGATGATGTGAATGTAACGGTTAATGCGGCGGCCAACCAGGCGCCGGTTGCCAATGCGGGAGCTAATCTTTCGATCACGCTGCCGGTGAATTCGGTGACGCTGAATGGCTCAGCCTCTTCGGATCCTGACGGGACGATAGCGAGCTATGCGTGGAGCCAGGTCTCGGGACCTGCAACCGCGACGATGGGGACCGCGGGGTCTGTATCAACGACTGCCGGGGGGTTAGTAGCAGGAGCATATGTATTCCGACTGACGGTAAAGGACAATAGTGGAGCTACGGCGACGGATGATGTGAATGTGACGGTCAACGCGGCTGTGAATCAGGCGCCGGTGGCCAATGCGGGTGCGAATCTTTCGATCACGCTGCCGACGAGTTCGGTCACGCTGAACGGCTCTGCTTCTTCTGATCCGGACGGGACGATAGCAAGTTATGCGTGGAGCCAGGTCTCGGGTCCTTCCACGGCGACGCTGGGAACGGCCGGGTCTGCGACGACGACGGCCGGTGGGTTGGTATCAGGAGCATATGTATTCCGGCTGACGGTAAAGGACAATAGCGGCGCCACGGCGACGGACGATGTGAATGTGACAGTTAATAGGGCGGCCAACCAGGCGCCGGTGGCCAATGCGGGTGCGAATCTTTCGATCGCGCTGCCGACGAGTTCGGTGACGCTGGACGGATCTGCCTCTTCTGATCCGGACGGGTCGATAGCGAGTTATGCGTGGAGCCAGGTCTCGGGCCCTTCAACGGCGACGCTGGGGACCGCGGGGGCTGTGTCGACGACTGCAGGTGGTCTGGTGCAGGGTAATTATGTATTCCGGCTGACCGTAAAGGACAACAACGGCGCGACGGCGACGGATGATGTGAATGTGACAGTTAATGCAGCTGCGACTCCACCTCCTGCGGCTAACAAGCCACCGGTGGCCAATGCGGGACCGGACCAGGATATTGACTTGCCGGTAGGAAGCGTATCGCTGGATGGGACGGCATCATATGATCCGGATGGAACGATAGCAAGCTATAACTGGTTACAGGTATCGGGGATCGGTGGTGTCAGCATTACCAATTCCAATACCGCTACTCCTTCTTTATATGGCCTTAAGGTCGGAACATACGTGTTCCAGCTGACAGTGAAGGATAATGCGGGCGCTGAGGCGAGCGACCAGGTTTCTGTTGTCGTCAGGCAAGCTGCTGCAACGCCGTCAACCGATGTACCAAGGGCGGATGCGGGTACTGACACTGCGGTAAGTCTGTCGTTGAATAATGGCGCCATGCTTAATGGCAGTGCCTCGACCGATGCGGGAGGAACGATAACCGGCTATGAGTGGACGCAGGTGAGCGGTCCTGCCGGGGCTGTCATTGGATCTCCGACTTCTGCGGAATCGGCGGTGAGCAACCTGGTGGCGGGTGTGTATGTGTTCCAACTCACAGTAACGAATGACAAGGGGGCCAGGGACAGTGCGACTGTACAGGTCAGGGTCATCGATAATCAGCGGAATACGGGCAAATGGTCACTGTATCCCAATCCTGCGCATGACATCGTGAATCTTAGTATCAGCGATGTTGTCAATGGACAAATGTCGATCGTCGTTGCAGATATCAACGGAAGGATACTGCTGAAGGAAGAAGTAACGAAGTCGCAGCAAGATATTATTATTCCGTTGAATGTATCCGGATTAGCAAAAGGTTATTATTTTATAAAGATCATCATCAATTCCAGCAATAATCAAAATGGATCTGTGAAGCCGAAAATACTTCCATTGATTAAGCAGTAGCATTTTAAATAGGTTGATTTTTTATAACTAATAGCAGGGCTGTGATAGCCCTGCTATTTTGTATTTAAATAAAGATGGTAGATAGGACTTAATTGGTATAATACTTGATTGCTTTCAGCAAATAGAAAATCCAAATCATTATCAGACATGTCCAAACTCTACTTAACTGCTTTGTTGAGGAAATTTTTCCCCACATTATTAATTTTAGTAGTTTTTTGCGGAAGGTTAGAGGCTCAGTACCCTGTGCAAACTCCAATCACAGCGAACATCGATCCTGCCATCCAGGGGTATTATGAATGGTTGCCGCCGGACTACAATAGTCAGCCGAACAAAACGTATCCGATCCTCATCTTTTTACATGGTATCGGGGAGATCGGTAATGGGAGCCAGGCGCAGCTGCCGAAGGTACTGGTGAACGGCCCGCCCAAGCTGATCAACAATAAAACTTTTCCTACCTCTTTTACAGTGGGTGGGAAGAATTTTTCTTTTATCGTTGTTACTCCTCAATTTAATTCCAATGCCAGGAATTATAATGTTGTCGATAACCTGGTCAATTATATGGTGAAGAAATATCGTGTCGATCCGACACGTATTTACCTTACAGGACTGAGCATGGGCGGCGGTATTTCCTGGATCTATGCTGCCGGCAAGCCTGAATTTGCCGATCGTCTGGCGGCGTTGCTGGTAGTATGCGGGAATACACAGCCTTATCCGGCGAATGTGAAGATACTGGCCGAATCCAATCTGCCAGTGAAGGTCATGCATAATTCGGGTGATCCGACCGTGCCTGTGGCCTATTCGATCGATTGGGTGAATGACCTGAATGCCTCGCTTCCACCGATCAATCCGCCGGCGAAGCTTACGGTCTTTAATGCAAGCGGGCATGATGCATGGAGCAAGGCTTATGATCCGAATTATAAAGAAAACGGGCAGAATGTATATGAGTGGATGTTAAACTATAGCAGGGGAGGGGCGACTGCGCCTCCGCCACCGCCGCCTCCGGCTAATAAGCCACCGGTGGCGAATGCGGGGACCGCACAAACGATAACTCTCCCGGTGAGCAGCGTTACGCTGAATGGCTCGGCTTCCTCCGATCCTGACGGCACTATATCAAGCTATTCCTGGAAGTATGTGTCGGGTCCAACCATTCCAGCCTCCAACACGACTACTGCCCAATCCATTGTCGTTTCCGGTCTGATCAAGGGAACATATGTATTTCAGCTGACGGTGACAGATAATAAAGGTGCTACGGCTACCAGTCAGGTCAAGGTGGTCGTGAATCCTGCGGTAACTGTGAGCCTGCCGCCAATAGCTGTTGCGGGTGCGGGTGTGACCATAACTCTGCCGTTGAGCTCCTACCAACTGGATGGCTCGAAGTCTTCGGCTCCTGCCGGATCGATCGCTTCTTACCAATGGTCATATGTTTCCGGTCCTTCGTCCTATAATTTTGTATCACCTACTTCAGCGCTGACGATTGTCAACAAGCTGGTAGCGGGTACGTATGTATTCCAACTGACGGTGACGGACAATAAGGGTGGGAAATCAAGCTCGCAGGTGACCGTGGTTGTCAAGCCGGTTGTTGTCACGGTCCCTCCGGTACTTTCGAACAAACCGCCGGTAGCGAATGCGGGGCCCAATACCACTATCACATTGCCTTTGAGCTCGTTCTGGCTGGATGGCACAAAATCGACCGATCCTGACGGGACCATTGTTTCCTATGCCTGGAGTAAGGTTTCCGGTCCAAATTCGTATAATATTACGGCTCCGACCACGTCCCGGAACATTGTCAACAAGCTGATAGCGGGTACTTACGTGTTCCAGCTGACGGTGAAGGACAATTCGGGGGCAACGAACAGTACGCAGGTGACGCTCACGGTCAACCCGGCAAAAACGACGACGCCGCCGCCACCGCCGCCGCCGGTCAATAATTCTCCTATCGCGGATGCGGGCGCCAATACGACCATTACATTGCCTTTGAGCTCGTTCTGGCTGGATGGCACGAAGTCGAAGGATCCTGACGGGACTATCGTTTCCTATGTCTGGAGCAAGGTATCCGGTCCAAGTTCGTATAACATTACTGCTCCGACAACGGTCCGGAACATTGTCAACAGGCTGGTAGCGGGCACCTACGTATTTCAGCTGACGGTGACAGACAACGGAGGTCTAAAGGGCATCAAGCAGGTGACCCTTACCGTTAAGCCGGCAAAGACTTCAGCTGCAACCAATCAATTCGATCTATCCGGCAATGGTCTTGAGCTGGCGGACAGCGCAGAAGCGGAAACGCAAATGCCTTCGTACCAGCTGTATCCCAACCCTGTGCAGGATGTTCTGAATCTGAAGTGGCTGACGGGTGCAAGCGGCAAATCGGAGATCAGTATTATAGATATCAGCGGGAATATCAAACTCAAGACTGAAGTTGAGGAAGCCAGCAGCGGATATCTGAAGTCACTGAATATCTCTTCGTTATCAAGGGGTGTATACTTTATCCGGATCTATTCCGGTGGCAAGCTGAAGACCCTGAAATTTATAAAACAGTAAATCTCTTCCTCTAAATCCTTTCCGATAGGTCTCTCGATCTAAGCCTTTCCATATAAAAAATCTGAACACCAGGGTTATCCTGACCCTGGTGTTTCAAACTCTGATTAGTAACCAATTTATTTGTTGTGTTGGGAGGGGGATACTATGTCCAAAATCCCAGTGCTAAAACCCAAAAGAAAATGAGAATCCATCCTGTGGCCTTGGTTAAGGCAATTTGTGCGGCTTTGTTTTGCGCAGCTCTGTTACATTCTTACTCCCTTCGTGCAGGTGCGCCGGGTGGTCCGGCGGCGGGGTCTGCGAGCAGCCCGACGGCGGTCACGGCAAATGCCGGCCGCGACACTACTCTTCCTTTTTCCCAGATGAATGCCGTGACGCAATTGCCGTTAAAGGGGAATGCGAGCGGGACTATCACTTCCTGGAAGTGGACGAAAATTTCCGGCGGCAATGTGACGATTGCCAATGCAGCGGCGCAAAATACGGTCGCGACCGGTTTTCAGCCCGGGAATTATTCTTTTCAGCTGACGGTGAGTGATGGCGTCACCAGTGCAACGGATATTGTTAATGTGCGGGTGGTAGACTACCAGAAGAAAGGGGAGGGCGTCAGGCGAGTGGGAGCTCCGGTGGTCTGGACCTTAAAACCTACTGCAAACAATACCATATTTTATCCTTATCTACGTCGGGATGGATATAGCATCATGGCCGGCGACACCATTAAGATCCCCGCGGGGACTTATAGTGGGATCAGTCTCGGTGATTTTGGCGGCGTCACCGGATACCCGGTTGTGATCGTGCCGGCGGGTCTGGTAACGATCACGGGCTCTACCGCCTATTTCCGGCTGGGCAGTGGGATCGGGGACAGCAATTTCGTCTCCCATGTGTTTGTCGATGGCAATTATCTTCAATCGAAGGGCATCAAATATGGTTTTCAGTTCATCAATGGCGCGCCCAGTCCGGCGACGATAGGTTTTACGGCCAATCTTGCTACGGATATCGAGGTCTGCGGGATGTACATGCAGAATACGGGGGTAGGGGTCATGGCCAAGCTGGACAGTGACTCTTCGCGTCCCTGGCGCATTTACAATAACTTCTACATGAAGAACCTGAAGTTCCATGATCTTTATATCCGCCGGACTACGGGTGAAGGCATGTATCTCGGGCATACTTCACCGCAGGGCGATGGTTCGGTGCAGGCGGGCAATGACGGTCCTACTGTGCGGATCGATTCCATCGAGGTCAACAATGTCATGATCGACAGTTCGGGCTGGGATGGTATCCAGGTCAGCAATGCGATCTATGCCTCGATCCATGATAATATCGTCTACCGTTCGGGCTCTTCCAATGTGGGCAGCCAGCGTGCCTGGATCATCATGGGAGGAAATACCACGGGGAAGATCTACAATAATGTAGGCTACAATCTGAAAGAGGGCATCCGTGGTACGCCATATGGGAATGTGGAGCTCTACAACAACTATGGGGACAGTATCAAGATAGGTGGGACGTCGGATGACGGCGTCTATATGACAGGGATAGCAACGGGTCCGGGGACCAATATTATTGAACCACGTCCGCTGTTCAAGCCTTATGCGCATGACAATATTTTTGCGAGGACAGAACGTTTCGATATTAATTTCCCGAACAGCTATGGCTTCAATACGCCCGGACAGATCTCGAATAACAGCCTGGTGGACCCGACGAAAACGCTGACGCAACTGATCGGCTCGGCGGGTGACCTGATACAGAATAATGTGATCTATAAGACTTTCCCGGTTGCGTTAAGGAGTCTAAGCTCCGTTACGGTCGGGCCAAAGATAGTGATACAGCTGACGGACAGCACGAGGACGTTTACGGATGCCGCGTCTGCGATAGCCTGGTTAAAGTGTAAGCTGACAAAGGTCTGCACTGTCGCTCCCCCAAAGCCAACTGCGAATGCGGGAATCGATCAGACGGTCAGCCTGCCGGTGACCTCTGTGAATCTGACTGGTGTTGGAACGGGCACCGCTCCGCTGGCTTATGCCTGGACGAAGATAGCTGGTCCTACGACGCCTGTTCTGGCGACCCCGGCTGCTGCGACAACGATCGTATCGGGACTGGTGCAGGGCACGTATAGCTTTGTGCTGACTGTGACCGACTCTTATAAGCAGACGGCAAAAGACACGGTGAACGTCAAGGTCACTACTACGACGTCTACCTTGTCCGATGGGCCGGTGGCGAATGCGGGAACCAACCTGACGATCACGCTTCCATTGAGCTCCTACTGGCTGGATGCGACGAAGTCGACGGATGCCGGCGGTACCATTACTTCCTTTGCCTGGACAAAGGTAGCTGGTCCGGCATCGTATTATATCATCACCGACACGGCAAGGCGGACGATCGTCAACAAGTTGGTCGCCGGCGTATATACTTTCCAGGTGACAGTGACCGATAACAGGGGTGCAAAGTCAACGGCCCAGGTAACAGTCACCGTGAATCCGGCGATAGCCACGGCAACCGGTCCTGCCGCTTACGGTGCATACGGGGCGTCTTTCCAGGACAGCACGAATATACGGGTGATCGGGTTGTATCCCAATCCAACGCATGATGTGCTGAATCTGCAGTGGTCCGGGATCCAGACGGGGACAAGGTCGATCTCGATCTTCGACATAAGTGGACGACTGAAGATGAAACTGGATAATTCCGGCTCTGACCTGGTGAGATCCATATCTGTCTCGGGACTGGCCGCCGGGGTCTATTTTGTACGGATCGTTTCCGCGGATGGCAGTCAACCTGTGACCCTGAAATTTATCAAGCAATAGGGATGGAATTACGCTGGTTTCGGTATTTTTGAGCGTGTTAACGCAACTTTTTTGTGGTGTGGCTCTGCTGGTGAGGGCCTTCTCCCAGGTACCGATCAGTGCCGATGCCGGCCGGGATACGACCCTTCCTTTTTCCCAAAAGGGTGTGGTGACATCGCTGCCTCTCAGAGGCAATGGCGCCGGCGCTATAAGTTCCTGGAAGTGGACGAAAGTTTCCGGGGGCAAAATAACGATAGCCAACCCCAGTGCGCGTAATACGGTTGCAACAGGTTTTCAACCCGGAGATTATTCTTTTCAGCTGACGGTAGGCGACGGCGTTGGCACCAGCAGTTCTGTCTTTCGGGTTAGGGTAGTCGATTACCAGAAAAAGGGGGAGAGTCCCTGTCGTTCCGGTGCGCCTGTAACATGGACCCTGGAACCTTCGGCCCGGAACCTTCTCTATTACCCTTACTTACGCCGTGACGGGCTTACCATCTTGGGTGGCGACACGGTGAAGATCCCGCGGAACTCTTCCAATGACGGAGTATATGAAGGGATATCTTTGGGGGATGTCGGCGGCAGCAATGGCTGTCCGGTGGTGATCGTGCCGATGGACGTGGTTACTATCAGCGGGCCTTCGGCCTATTTCAGGCTGGGCAGCGGGGGTGGTGATTCCAACTTCGTATCTCATGTGGTGATAGATGGCAGCTATTTGCGGAAGAAGGGTATAAAATATGGCTTTCAATTCATCAATGCGGCACCCAGTCCTTCTACTATCGGGTTTACAGCCAACCTGGTCACGGACCTTGAGGTGAAAGGGTTGTATCTGCAGAATACAGGAGTCGGGATCATGGCCAAACTGCATAGTGATTCTTCGCGTCCCTGGCGGGTCTTCAATAACTTTTACATGAAGAACCTGAAGTTCCATGACATCTATATTTACCGGACGACGGGCGAGGCGATGTACCTGGGTCATACCTCGCCGCAGGGGGATGGCAGGGTCCAGGCGGGCAATGATGGGCCGACGGTGCGGATCGACTCTATAGAAGTAAGCGATGTGATGATCGACAGTGCGGGCTGGGATGGCATCCAGGTCAGCAATGCCATTTATGCTTCCATTCATGATAATATCGTTTTACGTGCGGGCTGTTCTAACAAAGGCAGTCAGCGGGCCTGGATCATTATGGGGGGTAATACGACGGGGAAGATCTTCAATAATGTCGGGTATAACCTGAAGGAAGGCATCCGGGGGACGCCTTATGGCGACGTGGAGATCTATAACAACTATGGGGACAGCATCATGATCGGCGGGTCATCGGATGATGGCATTTATATGACCGGGATCCCTACGGGGCCGGGCACCAATGTGCTGGAGCCGCGGCCGTTGTTCAGGCCTGATGTTCATGACAATATTTTCAACCGTACGGAGCGGTACAGCATCAATATTCCGAATAACTCCGGCCGGAATGCGCCCGGCCATATTTTCCATAATTACCTCATCGATGCGAACAAGCCTTTGAATGCTCTGATTGGCACTGCGGGCGATGTGATCGGCGACAACAAGCTGATCCCTTCTTTTGCGGTGACGATGTCCAATGTGGGCTCAGTTGCAGCAGGGACAAGGGTTCGTGTACAGCAGGGCGACAGTACCAGGGTATTTACTGCTGCGGCGCCGATCATCGCCTGGTTAAGAGGCCGGCTTGTCTTATATAGCAATAGAAAGTAGAGTAGAAAAGATTCCCCAGGTTCCCTTTGGCATGGTAATTGACCTTCCTACATGGTTTTTTTATAAAAGCCTCCTATTAATTACATATTATTTTATGTTTTCGATTGTAATTAACTGGTATTTATATTTTTGTCGTTTATGGGAGGGTGTTCAAGTCCCAATTTGCTAAAATCCTAGAAAACTATGAGGAACCATTACACGTCCTTTTTAAGGGTTCTTTATGTTGCGGCTCTCCTGTTAAAGGCTTCTTTTGCCGGTGCGAACTATTCCGGACCTGTCGATCCCCGGGTCCCGTCAGCAAATGACGACCGTAAAAAGAATGTTACCGAGTTCGCGTTTACCTCTTCAAACGTATTTGCGGTCAGCGCCAATGCCGGCCTCGATACGACGCTTCCTTTTTCGCAGATGAATGTTGTGACCCAGCTGCCATTGAAAGGCAGTGGGAGTGGTAGTATCAGCTCCTGGAAATGGACGAAAATCTCCGGCGGCAATATAACCATTGCCGATCCCAATGCTCAGAACACGATGGCTACGGGTTTTCAGCCGGGAAACTATTCTTTTCAGCTGACGGTGAGTGATGGTGTCACCACCGCATCTGACGTAATCAATGTCCGGGTGGTAGACTATCAGAAAAAGGGGGAAGCTCCCTGTCGTTCAGGCGCACCGGTTATATGGACGTTACCGACATCTGCCAATAACACTATTTTCAATCCTTATTTGCGCCGCGACGGGTATGATATCCGTGGCGGTGACACTATTAAGATCCCTGCCGGGAATTATTCGGGCATTAGCCTGGGTGATTTTGGAGGCAGCAATGGCTGTCCTGTCGTAGTAGTGCCCTCGGGTCTCGTGAACATCTCCGGGGCATCCGCCTATTTCAGGGTGGGCAGCGGGATCGGGGACAGCAATTTCGTGTCGCATATCATTGTCGATGGTACTTACCTGCAATCGAAAGGAATAAAATACGGTTTCCAATTTATCAATGGGGCGCCAAGCCCTGCCACTATTGGATTTACGGCTAACCTGGCTACGGATGTCGAGGTCTCGGGTCTTTACCTGGAGAATACAGGTGTAGGGGTCATGGCGAAGCTGGACAGTGACAGCTCCCGTCCCTGGAGGGTCTTCAACAACTTCTATATGAAGAACCTGAAGTTCCATGATATCTATATCCACCGGACGACGGGTGAGGCGATGTACCTTGGTCATACTTCGCCGCAGGGAGATGCCTCGGTGCAGGCTGGTAATGACGGACCTACGGTGCGGATAGATTCCATCGAGGTGAACAATGTCATTGTTGACAGTTCGGGTTGGGATGGCATCCAGGTCAGCAATGCTATTTATGCGTCTATCCATGACAATATCGTTTACCGTTCGGGTTCTTCCAATGTAGGCAGTCAGCGGGCCTGGATCATCATGGGAGGAAATACGACGGGAAAGATCTACAATAACATCGGTTTTAATCTGAAGGAAGGCATCCGTGGTACACCCTATGGTAATGTCGAGATCTACAACAATTACGGGGACAGCATCAAGATAGGCAGTACCTCGGATGACGGTATCTATATGACGGGGATCGCCACGGGGCCGGGCACCAATGTTCTGGAGCCGCGGCCGCTGTTCAAGCCTTATGCACACGACAATATTTTTGCGAGGGCGGAGCGGTATCTCATCAATTTTCCCAATAGTTACGGGTTCAATACGCCGGGTCAGATCTCCAACAATGACCTGATCGATCCAACGAAGACGCTGACGCAGCTGATCGGCAGTGCGGGTGACCTGATCACGAACAATACTCTTTTCAAATCCTTTCCTGTTCAATTTACGAGCACTGGGTCAAAATCTATTGGGCCCAGGATAAAAATTGTTCAATTGGACAGCACGAATACGTTTACCGATGCCGCTTCTGCGATAGCCTGGCTCCGATGCCGGCTGACCGGGGCCTGCAGCACGGTGAAAACGAAACCGACTGCTAATGCGGGTGTGGACCAGACGATCATTTTGCCGATCAGCCTGGCGACCCTGACAGGGGTCGGAACCGGGAATGGTCCTTTGTCCTATGCCTGGGTGAAGATATCCGGTCCGAGCGCCTTTACTATTGGCGCGCCGGCTTCTGCGCTGACTACGGTAACCGGGTTGATACAGGGCGTCTATAGTTTCCAACTGACGGTAACTGACGCCTATGGGCAGGCCGCAAAGGATACGGTAAAGATAACGGTCAATGGATTGACACCGAACCAACCGCCAGTGGCCAATGCCGGCAGTGCACAAACGATCACTCTTCCGGTGAGCAGCGTGACGCTGAATGGCTCTGCCTCTTCTGATCCTGACGGGACGATAGCGTCCTATGCCTGGAGCCAGGTCTCGGGGCCTTCTACGGCGTCGATAGCGACGGCGGGTGCGGTCTCTACAGTGGTCAATGGCCTGCAGGCGGGACAATATATCTTTCAACTGACGGTAAAGGACAATAGCGGCACTGCGGCATCGGTGCAGGTAAAAGTGACGGTGAACGCGGTTGTGAACCAGCCGCCTGTAGCCAATGCAGGCAGTGCCCAAACGATCACGCTGCCGACGAGTTCGGTGACGCTGGACGGGTCGGCCTCTTCTGATCCGGATGGGACGATAGCGTCCTATGCGTGGAGCCAGGTCTCGGGGCCTTCCACGGCGGCGATGGGGGCGGCTGGTGCGGTCTCTACGGTGGTCAATGGCCTGCAGGCGGGACAATATATCTTCCAGCTTACTGTAAAAGATAATGACGGGGCCACGGCGACAGTGCAGGTGAAGGTGACGGTGAATGCTGCTGTGAACCAGGCACCGGTGGCCAACGCCGGTGGTGCGCAAACGATCACGCTACCGACGAGTTCGGTGACGCTGGATGGGTCGGCTTCTTCGGACCCTGACGGGACGATAGCGTCTTATGCCTGGAGCCAGGTATCGGGGCCTTCTACGGCGGCGATGGGGACAGCGGGTGCAGTTACTACGGTAGTCAGTGGCCTGCAGGCAGGACAATATATCTTCCAGCTGACGGTAAAGGACAATAGCGGCGCGGCGGCGGCGGCGCAGGTGAAGGTGACGGTGAATGCGATGGTGAACCAGTCGCCGGTGGCCAATGCGGGTGCTGCCCAGGCGATAACGCTGCCGGTGAGCGGTGTGACGCTGGATGGGTCGGCTTCTTCCGATCCGGATGGGACGATATCGTCTTACGCGTGGAGCCAGGTCTCGGGGCCTTCTACGGCGACGCTGGGGACAGCAGGGGCTGTGACAACAACTGCCGGCGGACTGGTAGCGGGAACGTATATATTCCAATTGAAAGTAACGGATAATAGTGGCGCCACTGCGACGGCGCAGGTAAAGGTGACGGTGGCTGATGCTGCCAATCTGAATCCTGTGGCCAATGCGGGCAGCA
>Ga0310811_10009952_pt1 | contig 12293 bp, 6 predicted proteins | sample YCmetagenome_FD_207642 | JGI IMG/M metagenome (GOLD analysis project Ga0310811, IMG submission 207642) | Soil microbial communities from experimental microcosm in Duke University, North Carolina, United States - YC | ecosystem: Engineered > Artificial ecosystem > Soil microcosm > Unclassified ... | reverse complement strand
AGACCTTGATCCGGGTGTCGTTCTGGGTGTCCGCGCTCGCCCGTGTCCTCGACGCGATCGAGGCGACGTCCGCCGCGACAGGGCTGGACCCGGTTATCCAGGGCTCAGCAGGCGCGGGGGTCCTCTACGTCTGGCTAAGCGGCTATGACGAGGAAAGCGGCGCGAGCCGAGACTGGGCGGTCGCGGACTTCGTTGCCGCGCTCCGCTCGGCGGTGGCCGGGGAACGGGGAGCGGTTGTCGTGCTCGCCGCGTCTGCTTTGGTTCGGGAGGGGCTGGCTGGGCGCGGCGGGATGAACGGGCCGGTGCCAGGGCTGGCGCTCATGCGGGCCGTGAAGGACCAATTCGATCCCAGTCACCGGATGTCCCCAGGCCGGTTCCCTGAAGGTGCCTGACCGATGCCCGCACGTATGCTCAGCCGCGATCGTGGGTCAGAAACGGCGCTATTTGCCGCGCATGGCCCACGATCAGCAAAGCGGGCGGAATTTGTGCCGGGCAAAGCTCGACGAATGGGGCGAGTCGGCCTCGGCGCGGACGCGATTCCCCCACTTGACCCACGATCATGGCCCGCGAGCCTTCTCCGAAGTGTTGTAAGGGATGTCAAATGAGTGACGAAGTAGCAGGCGAGGCGCTGGCGAATAGCGGGGCGGGCGGGGCGGAGGAACGCCTTCGTTCTGTGGTGAAGGACTGTGTGCATTGCGGTTTTTGCCTGCCTGCCTGCCCGACGTACTCCCTGTGGGGCGAAGAGATGGACTCGCCGCGCGGGCGGATCTACCTGGTGAGCCAGTTGCTCGACGGGGCACCGCTGACACAGGCGGCGGGTGAGCACTTCGACCGGTGCCTTGGGTGCATGGCGTGCATGACCGCCTGCCCGTCCGGGGTGCAGTATGACCAGATCATCGAGGCGGCGCGCGAATGGACCGAAGCGGCGGGCGCCGAGGACGCCGACGCCGCTAACGGGCCTGCCGGGAGCGCGCCTGGCGGGTCCAGGCCCGAGGCGCGGCGGTCGGTGCGCGACCGGATGACGCGGGAGGCGATTTTCGCGCTGTTCCCCTATCCGGACCGGCTGCGGGCGGCGACCGCGCCGCTGCGCGTGCTGCAGCGTACCGGGGTGGACCGGCTGCTCGCTAAGACCGGCCTCGTCGGGCGGGTCTCCCCCGCCGCTCAGCAGGCGCTGCGGCTGGCACCGCCCGCGCGCGGCGCGTCGGCCGGGCGGCTTCCGGAACGGGTCGCGGCGCGTGGCCCGCGGCGGGCGGTCGTCGGGATGCTCACCGGGTGCGTGCAGTCGGTGTTCTTCCCGCGGGTGAACGAGGCGACCGCGCGGGTGCTCGCCGCCGAGGGCTGCGACGTCATCATCCCCCGCGCGCAAGGGTGCTGCGGTGCGCTGTCGCTCCACTCCGGGCGGGCGGCGGAGGCGGCTAAGTTCGCGCAGCGGACCATCGAGACGTTCGAGGCCGCAGGGGTGGACGCGATCGTCGTCAACTCAGCCGGGTGCGGGTCGGCGATGAAGGAGTACGAGCGGCTGTTCGCTGACGCGCCCGAGTGGGCTGCCCGGGCGGCGGCGCTGTCTGCCCGGGTCCGTGACCTGGCTGAGTTCCTCGACGCGCTCGGGCCCGTCGCGGAGCGGCAGCCCGTTCCGGTGCGGGCGGCGTATCACGACGCCTGCCACCTGGGGCACGCGCAGCGGATCACCGCCGCTCCCCGCGCGCTGCTGCGCGGCATCCCGTCGCTTGAGCTGGTTGAGCTGCGGGACGCCGGGATGTGCTGCGGCTCGGCTGGCGTCTACAACCTGCTGCAGCCGGAAGCCGCGCGGGAACTCGGGGAGCGGAAGGCCGAGTCGGTGGTGGCCTCCGAGGCGTCGCTGCTCATCTCCGCCAACCCCGGGTGCACGCTGCAGATCTCGTCTGCGCTGGCCGCGCAAGGGATCTCAGTGCGGACCGCGCACACGGCCGAAATCCTGGACGCCTCGATCAACGGCGTTCCGCTGGGTTAGCCGCGATGATCTTGGAAACTTTTCACTACACGGAAAGAAAACACGTGCAGGACGCAATGCCAGGAAGTTAAGGATCCTGTGGTCCCCGCGCAACCGGACCATCCTTCCCGGCGACCGACCTGACGGGCCGGCGGGGCGCCCGGGAGGCGCGGCCGACGTCTTCGGGCTACTTAGCGTTCCGCATACCCTCCCCAACCGGACAGCAGGACGACGCTAAGTGGCCCCAAGACGCATACCGCCCGGCAGATGCGCCAGCGATGCACGGTTACACCCGGAGGCGAGCGCTTAAGTTCCTGGCATTGCGTGCAGGACGTGCGAAGTTTCCGGTTACTGAAAAGGCTCCGCGCTAAAGCCGCAGGTACCAATCGGCAGATGCCCCGGCTAAACGGGTGACCGGGGCATCTGTCTTTTTCTTCCGGCGAAGAAAGCCCGCCATTATCACGGAGCGGGGAAGGTAAAGATGGCTGGGTTGGCGCCCTGCTGGGCAGTCGCCGTTAGCGTGGTGCCCGTGCTTGGCGTGGCGAGGGCGGTGATTTCGCTGTTGCCTGCCGCCTGGAGTGGGGCGGCGGTGGTCCAAATGCGGCCTTCCGTGGAGGTCCACGTCACCGCGTGATGGGCGTTAGCCGGGCCGGCCGTGCCGACGGCCAGGAAGCCGCTGATTGTCGCGGTCACGGCGGTGGCTGCGGCCGGGCCGTTTGCGGAACTGAGCACGGTCTGGGAAATGTGCGTGCCATCGTTGGCGGCGGTCACCACGATCGGGAGGTCGCCAGCGCTCGTCGTCGCGACGCCCGTCGCGACGAAGCGGTCACCCTGGCCGCCCTGGCCCGCCGCGACGGAGGTCAGCGTCGCAGCGGTCGCCCCGTTCGGCTTGGCGAGGTCGTGGGCCGTCCAGTGCTGGCCGTCCCCCGAGGTCCAGAACGTGTGGCAGCCGTTTTCCGAGCCCACGGCGACGAAGCCGACGGTGGTGGCGACCGCCGCGGCGGCGACTGAGCCGGGGGGCCTGCTGCTCGCGCCGTTCACCCAGTTCTTCAGGTCGCCCGACCACCACAGGGCGACCGCCTGCTGATTGCCCGTCCCCTGCTTGCCCACGACGAGATAACCGCCGTGGCCAGCCGCGACGCCGAGGAACTGCGCGTTGCCGCCGGCGAGCGCGGTCAGGGCGGTCACCTGCTGCCAGGCCACGCCGTCGGGCGAGGCGAAGACCGCCGGCTCGGCCGCCCCGTTTACTTGCACGGAACCGACGGCGATCCAGCCCGACGGCCCCTGGGCGACAGAGGTCAAATGTCCCGTCACCCCGCTGAGCACCGCGGCGGACACCAGGGTCCAGCTGCCGTCGGCGGCATGCCGCCAGACCGCCGGGTGGCCGTCCGCATAGCCGACCGCCATCGTGGTGCCGCCGGCCGACCACATCGCGGCGACCCCGACCGAGCCGTGCTCCGCCGGGTAGCCGGCCAGGGTTAGCGTGCTGGTCCGGGTGAGGGACGAGGGCCCGACGCTCGTCTGCCCCGAGGCGACGGGCCCGCTCGTCGGCTTTCCTGAGGAAAGCGCTCCGCTGCTAGCGCGCTCGGCCAGCATGTCGTTGGCCCGGCCGGTCAGCATCATCAGCGCACCTGCCCCGACGGTGACGATGACGGCAGCGGGCACGCCGATCTTGGCTACCTGCCAGCCGCGCCCTCGGGTGCCTGCCCTGCTCACCGGCACCGGCCGCCGGGCGGCCCGGGGGGCACGCCGCCCGGCGGCTTCATCGACTGATCCCTGCCAGGCGCGGAACAGTTCGTCCGGTTCGCTCAGCGACGGAGCGACCGGGGCGCTCAGCGGTGCGGAGGCGAAACCCGGCGGCGCGTCAAGAGCGGTGGCCGGACGGTACGACTGACGGTCACCGTACGAGTCGCGCTCGCCGCGCGGCTGGGATCCGGAGAATGTCGGTGGGTCGTCGTACGCTCGTGACGAGCCATACGACCGGGGCGCGGCAAACGCGGGGGACGGCGCGAACGGAGACGCCGGGGCGAAGGCGGAGGTGGTGAACGGGGAAGACGGGGCGGATGCTGGGGGCGGAAGCGGCGGTTCCTGGCCAGTGCGGCCGTTAGCGCGGTTCTCCTCAGAGGGGCCGACTGGATGGTCGCTCCAGACCGCGGTGGCGCGCCGGATGCGCCGGGACAGCTGGGGCGTCACCGGCGGGAGCTCTGGCTCGGCGGGGGCTGGGGCGACGGAGGGCTGCGCGTTGAGTTCGCGGTCCTCGGCCGGGGGCGCTGGCTGCTCGTTGGATTCCGCTGGTGCCGATGTTGGCGCCTGCGCTGGTGCCGGTGCCAGGGCCGACGTCGGCAGGGGTGCTGGCGCTATGGGCGCGGGCGGTGGTGCCTCGAGAGGCAGTTGGACCGGCCACGGTCCCATCCCAACCTGGGACTCAGTGAGGTCAGCCAGGACGGGCAGGTCAGGACGGGTGGGGTGCGGGTCGAAGAGGTCGTCCGCATCCGGCTCGGGCATCTCGCCCGGATAGTCAGTTGAATAGTCGCCCGGGTAGTCGGGATAGTACGGATCGGGGGTGGGCTGGCCAGCTGGGTACCAGTCATCTGAATCCGTGGCGGGTGCCTCCCAGGAGGCCCCGGTGTCCTCCCAGACACGCTGGGCGAGCTGCCAGCCCGTGCCGCCGCCGAGGGGGCGGGGGACAGCGCCGCGCGGGGCGTCTGCGCCCGCACTCCCGGCCCGGCCGGGCCGGGAGTGCGGCGGAGCGACCACAGGGCCGCGCTGTGCTTCCGCCGGGCCAACCACGGGGCCGCGCCGCGCTGCCGTTCGGCTAGCTGCCGGGCCGCGCGACGACGCTCCGGCTGGGCCAGCTGCTGGGCCGCGCGGGGCGTCCGCCGGGTTAGCCGCCGGGCCGCGCGGAGCGTCCGCCGGGCTGGCCGCCGGGCCGCGCAGGGCCTCTATTGGGCCGGCTACCCGGATGCGGCGCGGTGCCTGGCGGATGAGGGCCGGCCAGGGCGCGTCCGGCGCGCCATCGTTGGCGTCGGGCGAATTCCGGCGGGTGCCGGCGGGGCCCCAGTTCGCGCCGGGGAGGTCGCGGTTTGGTCGTGGCAGGCGGGGGCGGGCCACCGGAGGCTGAGGGGTGCGCAAGGGACCCTGGCCGTTCTCTGGGCGCGGCGACCGCCAGGGGACCTGGTAGATCCCGGTCGGCCTGGTCTCCACGTCGTACGGCGAGGGCGTATCCGAGCGGGCTGGCCCCCTGTGCCGGACTGGGGGGGCCGCTTCCCCAGTCGGCGACGGGGACCAGCCCGCCGGATTTGGCGCGCCAGGCCGGTTAGACCTAGCGCGGCCCCCTCCGGGGTCGGGCGCCACTCGGGATTGCTCCCGGCCCTCGGCACCGTATCCGGATGGTCCATAAGAGCCGGGCTGAGCGTTTCGCGGGTCGGCCATCGACTACTCCCGGTCCTCTTAAAATCACTCTATGTAACTGATCTTGACGCAAGTTTTGCGCCCGGATCTTTCATTGCCCGGCTCTTGATTCGATGGTAACGACAGATCGCCTAAATACCCAGTGGTTGAGGGCAAAAAAATCACAACTAGTTTTGTGGCGCTTACCCTCAGTAATTAGTGGATCGGTGCGTTTAATCCGGCAAGCGAGTTTGCGCGCCTCAGGTGATTCTTGGTTCGTCGCTTTCACCAACCGCACCACGGATCTCAGGGCGAGAGCAGACCTGCGGGCCGTTCTTTTCTTCTTTAGCGGTAATTGAACGCCGCCACGTTCATAAACGACCGTCACGTCAATCTCTTCCTGACACAGTGGCGGCCTAGCATGGACGGCATGGCATCTTCGGAACCCCCGCAGCCGTCCTTGCTGCCCTTTGTCGCAACGCAACCGCTGGTCGACCATCACTGCCATGGAGTGCTTCGCTCTGGAGGCGATCTCGCAGGGCTGCTCAACGAGGCAGAAGGGGCCGCGGTAGCCGACGGAATGCCTTTCGACTCGCTCGCCGGGTTTGCCTTGCGGCGCTGGTGCCCGCCGCTGCTCGGGCTGGAGCCGCACGCGAGCATCGAGGCCTACCAGGAGCGGCGGGCCGCGCTTGACGGGGAGGAAGTGAACCAGCGGTTCATGCGCGCGGCCGGGCTTGATGCCCTCTGCGTGGACAGCGGGTACACGCCCGCCGACCTGACCTCCCCCGCCGAGACGGCCAGCTTCGCCGGGGCGGCGGCGTTCGAGATCGTCCGGCTGGAGCAGGTCGCTGAGACGCTGGCCCGGTCAGGGGCGCGCGCCGCCACGTTCCCCGACGCTTACCGCAGCGCGCTCAGCGAGTGGGTAAGCATGCCCTCGTTCGGGGCGCGGGTGGTCGGCTTCAAGTCGATCGCGGCGTACCGGGTCGGGCTAGCTCTCGACGGACGGCGACCCAGCGACGGTGAGGTCGTCGTCGCGGCCGCGCGCTGGCTCGGCCGGGCGCACAGCGCGGCCGGCAAACGCGGTGCTGTCGGCGCACCCGGTGGCGACGGGACGCCAGCACGGCTGGCCGACGAAGTGCTGCACCGGTTCTTCATCTGGTGCGCGGCCGACCTGGGTATGCCGATCCAGTTCCACGTCGGCTACGGCGACCGGGACATCAACCTGCACCAGTGCAATCCGCTGCTGCTTACCGACCTGCTGCGGGCCCTTGAGCCGACCGGAGCGACGGTGATGCTGCTGCACAACTACCCGTATCACCGCGAGGCTGGCTACCTGGCGCAGGTTTTCCCGCACGTGTACGCGGACCTCGGGCTCGCCACCCACAACGTCGGCGCACGGGCCACGGCGCTGCTCGGCGAGGCGTTTGAGCTGGTGCCGCTGCGGAAGTTCCTGTTCTCTTCCGACGCGTTCGGGCTACCGGAGCTGTACTACCTGGGGACGCTGCTGTTCCGCCGGGCGCTCTCTTCGTTCCTGTCCGCGCGGCTCGCGGATGACGACTTGAGCTACGCCGACGCCGAGCGCATCACCCGGCTCATCGGCGCCGAGAACGCCCGCCGCGCCTATCAGCTACTCCCCTAGAGGCCGCAGGCGCTTGCCACGTTGCTGGCAGAGGCCTCGCGGGTCCCGGCCGCCGGGATGCCCGCTCGCTCGAAGTCCGTCACATAGATGTACGCGGCGCTGGACGGGGAGGAGGCCGCGTTCAGGGCCGGGATGTACGACGACCAGATCCGGTTGTAGGTCAGCAGCGCGTTGAGCTGGGTCTGCAGGTCGGCGGTCGGGTTACCGGTGACCATGCCCGACTGCAGCGGGGTCCAGCCGATCAGGCCGCCGCCGCCCATGCCGACCGACTCCGGGTTGCCCTTGGACTCCTGGTAGATGTTGCCCGCGATGCCGGCGGCGGCGTTGTGGGTGTAGCCGTTGGCCAGCAGGAAGCTGACGATCGCAGTCACGTTCTGCGGGAGCATGCTGTAGCTCAGGTTGCAGCTGAGCGTCGCGGCGGTGACCGCCTTGCTCGTCGCCGTGGCGGAGGGCGTCGCGGCCCGCGTCGTAGCGCTGGCGCTTGGCGTCGCCGTAGCCCGCGCGGCCGAAGACGATGACGCGGACGGGGTCGCCGCCGGGCTGTGGCTCGGCGTCGGCTTAGCGGCAGCGCGCGCGGCGGCGGCACGGCTGGGCCCGGCGGCGGTGGCCTGGGCGACCCTGATCAGCGAGGAACCGGCACCGTTAGCCTGACCCGCGCCGGATGCGGGCGCCGTGGTCTTGCTGGGGGCGGTCATGCTGGCGTTGAACTGCGCCGCCTGGGGCTGACCGCCGCTCGCCAGGCTGTAGGCGGCCGTCCCTACCGCGACCGCTGCGGCAACTGCCGCGGCGGGGACGACCTTGCCGACCCGCGACTTGCGGGCCGCCTTGCCCCGGGGGCCCGCGTGCCGCCCGGTGTACCGCTCGGCTTTCTGGTGCGGCTTCGGCCCGGAGGCAGCGTCTTCTGCGTAGCCCGGCTCGCCCTGGTAGCCCAGGGCGTCCTCGTCCCCGGCGTATGCCGGGGGCACCCAGCCGTCACCGTCGGGACGGAAGCTGTCCCAGCCTTCCGGAACGCCGTATTCGGCGAAGTCGCGGCCGTCCTGGGACTGGCGGGCAGGGCCGTCGGACTGAGCGGAGCCCGCTCGCCGGAAAAGGCCGAAATTGCTGCTGCCGTTGCGCGTGCTGCCTGCGGTCAAGAAATCCCTAACGCCGTTCCCTGCCCAGCTACGCGGTCACGGGGGTTTCCCTCTCGCCAGGCCTTACAAGCGACAAATCGCTCACAGATAGGGTTACAGCACTAAACAGTCAGGAAGCCTGTTTAATCACAGATGACCCAGTGAGGCTACTGGTGGGGCAATCACTGGCGAACAGGGCGCGAGAGCCGCGAAGTTCCGGTGGCCACGGGCATCCGGGCCAGCGCTCAGCGGCATGACAACGGTGGCCACGGGCGAGCGCGAATAGCCCGAAATGACTAGTCAACGCCGCGTGATCACTCAAGCGCAATCCGAACTTTTATTACACAACGTAGCGAAGAGATCTCATTTTGCCTGGTGAGCCGAGGCAGATAAGGTGGTCGATGACGCGGAGTTATGAACTCGTTCTGGCGGCTATCTCTGTCATGGCGCGGGCCAGGAGCCCCTCGCCCGGGCTCAGCCACCGGACACGGGGGTCGCGCCTGAACCAGGACTCCTGGCGGCGAGCGAAGCGCCGCGTGGCGCGGGCTGTCTCGTCGCGGGCTTCGTCGAGGGTGAGCTTGCCGTCAAGGTGGCGGAGCATCTGCTGGTAGCCGAGGGCGCGGCTCGCGGTCTTGCCGTCGCGCAGGCCGTGCGCGGCCAGGTGCCGCACCTCGGTTTCGAAGCCGGCCGCCCACATGCGGTCGACGCGGGCCTCGATGCGGCGGTCGAGTTCCGCGCGGTCCACCTGGACGCCGAGCTGGATCGCGGGGCGGCCGCCGTCGTAGCCGGGCATCGTGGCGCTGAAGGGGCGGCCGGATAGCTCGATGACCTCAAGGGCCCGGACGATGCGGCGGCCGTTGCTCGGCAGGATGTTCGCGGCCGCGATCGGGTCCTGGATGCGCAGCAGCTCATACAGGGGCCCTGGGCCCTGCTGCGCGAGCTCGGCCTCCAGGCGCTCGCGGATCGCCTCGTCCGTGCCGGGGAAGTCCAGCTCACCGAGCGCGGCCCTGATGTAGAGGCCGGAGCCGCCGACCAGGACGGGGACCTTATCGCGCTTCTCTATGTTGGCGATCACGGCGTCAGCGAGGTCCTGGTACTCCGCGACGCTCGCGACCTGGGTAACGTCCCACACGTCAAGCAGGTGGTGCGGGACGCCCCTTCGCTCCGCTTCCGTGAGCTTGGCGGTGCCGATGTCCATGCCCTGGTACAGCTGCATGGAGTCGGCGTTGATGACCTCGCCGTCCAGTTGCAGTGCCAGGTCCACCGCCAGGTCGGACTTTCCTGCGGTGGTCGCGCCAACGACGGCGATCAACATGGTTGGACGCTGGTTAGCTGCGGAGGACCGGCATGCCGAGCAGGACCGGCGCTGGTGTGCCGGACGGGCTGTCGGACGCTGGCGCGGCGGCTGCTCGCTGGCGGGCTTCCCAGGCGTCGCCCGCGCGGGTGCGGCGCACTTCCAGCGGGGCGTCGTCGGCGCGGAGGTAGTGCGGCGCGGGGCTCGTCACGCGCGTGGTGACGATGTCTCCCGGCCGCGGTGCGGTGCCGTGCGGAGCGAAATGGACGAGGCGGTTGTCCCTGGCCCGGCCCGACAGGCGGTGCGTCGCGGCGTCCTTGCGGCCCTCGCCTTCCGCGACGAGGACCTCGACGACCTTGCCGTCCTGCTTGGCGTTCTCTTCTGTCGCGATCTGCGCGACCAGCGCGGCGAGCCGGTCGTAGCGGTCCTGGACGACTTCCCTCGGCACCTGGTCCGGCATGGTCGCGGCGGGGGTGCCCTCGCGGATCGAGTACTGGAACGTGAACGCGGAGGAGAACCGGGCCTGCTCCACGACGTCGAGCGTGCCCTGGAAGTCTTCTTCTGTCTCGCCGGGGAAGCCGACGATGATGTCCGTGGTGATCGCCGCGTGCGGGATGTGCGTGCGGACGTTGTCGAGGATCGTCAGGTAGCGGTCGCGGCGGTACGCACGGCGCATGGCCTTCAGGATCGTGTCCGAGCCGGACTGGAGCGGCATGTGCAGGCTTGGCATGACGTTCGGCGTGTCGCGCATCGCCTCGATCACGTCGTCGGTGAAGTCCCTCGGGTGCGGGGAGGTGAAGCGCACCCGCTCAAGGCCGTCAATCTCGCCGCAGGCGGCGAGGAGCTTGCTGAACGCCAGCTTGTCACCGAACTCGGCGCCGTAGGAGTTCACGTTCTGGCCGAGCAGGGTGACCTCGATGACGCCCGCATCGGTCAGCGCGCGGATCTCGTCGAGGATGTCGCCCGGGCGGCGGTCCTTTTCCTTGCCGCGCAGCGACGGCACGATGCAGAAGGTGCAGGTGTTGTTGCACCCGACCGAGATCGACACCCATGCGGAGTACGGGGACTGACGGCGGGCGGGCAGCAGGGAGGGGAAGGTCGTGAGGGTTTCCTCAAACTCGACCTGCGCCTCCTGGCGCTCGCGGGCGCGCTCAAGGAGCTTAGGCAGGGCGCCGATGTTGTGCGTGCCGTAGACGACGTCGACCCAGGGGGCGCGGTCGGTGATCTTCTGCCGCTCCATCTGGGCCAGGCAGCCGCCGACGGCGATCTGCATGCCCTTGTGCGCCTTTTTGGTGGGAAGCAGGTGGCCGAGGTTCCCGTACAGCCGGTCGGCGGCGTTCTCGCGGACCGCGCAGGTGTTGAATACCACCAGGTCGGGCGTCTCGCCCTCTGGGGCACGCGCGTACCCGGCGTCCTCAAGCAGCCCTGCGACGCGCTCTGAGTCATGCACGTTCATCTGGCACCCGTAGGTGCGGATCTCGTACGTCCGTCCTTCTCCCACCTGTCCAGGATAGGGGCGGGCGCACACCGAAGTGCGCTTCGTGGTATGGAAGGGGCATGACTGAAACTGCCGCTTTTGGGACCTGGAAGTCGCCGATTAGCGCCGCGGACGTGGCCACAGGGGCGGTGGGGGTCTCCTATCCGTCTGTCGCCGGCGACGAAGTGTGGTGGCAAGAGCGGCGGCCGTCGGAGGGCGGCAGGACCGCGATCGTGGCCGCGGCGAGCGCCGCCGGCGAGCCCAGGGAACTGCTCCCCGCGCCGTGGAACGCCAGGACCCGGGTACACGAGTACGGCGGCAAGGCGTACCTCGCCATTCCCTCGCTGTCCCTGGCGGGCGGGTTCGATCTTGTCTTCGCCAACTTCGCCGACCAGCGGCTGTACGCGGCGGGCGGGGCTGTGTCGGGCGATGTCAGCCCAATACCGCTGACGCCGGCTGACGAGGGCTTTCGCTTCGCGGACCTGGTGCTCTCTCCCGATGGTCACGAAATCTGGTGCGTGCGGGAGACGGTGCTTCCCATCGGGGATGACGGTATCCCCGCTGGCTTCCATGTCGGCGGGGGCGTGGCGGTGCGCCGGGAGATCGTCGCGGTCCCGCTCGACGGGGCGGCGGCGGCTTCCTCCGACGCCATCCGCGTGCTGGTGTCCGGGGCGCAGTTCTTCGCGTTCCCGACGCCGTCCCCGGACGGCACCCGGCTGGCCTGGATCAACTGGAACCACCCCAACATGCCGTGGGACGGGACCGAGCTGCGGGTCGCTTCTGTCTCCGCTGGCGCCGTCCTCGTCGCCGACGCCGCGCTCGTCATGGGCGGGCAGACTGAGTCGGTGCTCGCCCCCGCCTGGCGCGACGAGGACTCGCTCTACGTGATCTCCGACGCCTCTGGCTGGTGGAACATCTATCAGGTGGCGGCCTCGGCCGGAGCTACGCCACAGCCGCTGCACCCGCTCGCTGAGGAATTCGCCGCGCCGATGTGGCAGCTCGGCGGGCGGCCGTTCGGGCTGCTGAGTGACGGGCGGCTCGTCGTGCAGCACGGACTCGGCGAGCTGCACCTCGGGCTCCTCGACCCGGCCTCCGGCGAGCTGACCGCCGTCGACCTGCCCGGCTACCGCACGACCAACGCTGACCTAGATGTTGCCGGCAGCACGATCACCACGGTCGCGGGCGGCCCGCGCGCCGCGTGGAGCGTGCTCCGCGTCAGCGTCGGCGGCGCGGTCGAACCCATGAAAAAGCCGCCAGCCAACGGTCCCGCCCCTGCCTACCTGCCAGACGCGCGCCCGGTACAGCTGTCCAGTCAGCAGAACGGTTCCGTGGTACACGCCATCGTCTACGCTCCGACCAATCCTGGCTACACCGGCCCGGCCGGGGAACTGCCTCCTTTTATCGTCCACGTG
>Ga0310811_10009951_pt1 | contig 12293 bp, 12 predicted proteins | sample YCmetagenome_FD_207642 | JGI IMG/M metagenome (GOLD analysis project Ga0310811, IMG submission 207642) | Soil microbial communities from experimental microcosm in Duke University, North Carolina, United States - YC | ecosystem: Engineered > Artificial ecosystem > Soil microcosm > Unclassified ... | reverse complement strand
TGCTTCATCAGGAGCTCGATCGACTTCTCCTTCTCGCGCTTGAAGAAGGCGACGCCCTCGAGGATGCCCTTCAGCATCTTGTCGATGATGTCGGGGCGGTTCTGCACCAGCTTCATGCCGCACGAGACGGTCATGAAGAAGATCATCGGCTGGGCCTCGATGTCGATGACCTTCAGGCCCTGCCGCTCGGCGAACTCGATCCGCGGCTGGCTGAAGAAGGCGGCGTCGCAGTCGCCGTCGGCCACCATCTGCAGCATGCTCTTCTTGGCGTTCTTCTCGTCGTCGCGCACTTCCTTGACGATCTCGAGGTCGTCGCGATCGATGTCGAGGCCGTGCTGCTTCAGGTACAGCCACGTGTTGAGGCCGGGGTGACGGCCGCGCGAGCCGAACTTGCGCTTGCGCACGTCCTCGAGCTTGTTGATGCCGGTGTCCTGGCGGGTCACCAGCTTGATGTTGTTCTTGCTGACGGTCTGGGCGAGGTAGACCCAGGTGTCGCCGCGGGCGCGGGCCGCATACGTCGAGACGTGGTTGCCGCTGACGAACTCGACCTCGCCGCTCGGCACCAGCTTGTGCGCCTCGTCGCGATTGATCGGCTTGTCGTAGTCGACCTGCAGGCCGTGCTTCTCCCAGGCTCCGCTCTCCGAGATGACGTGCATCAGCGCAAGGTGACTCGACGACCGATACGGGAAATTGACGCGATCCATTCTGGCTCTCCTCCTCAAATAACTCTTTTCGACGCGTGACACGGCTCCGTTGGCCGGAGCCGTCATTTTGTCTGACCCCAAACGGTCGTCCACAAATTCTGGACCTTATCCTGGTCGTCGCCCAGGACGTCCGCGACGGCCGAGGGCTTCCCGTGGATGGTCTCGGGGAAATACTCGAATTCTGGGCGTTCCAGGAAGGCCTTGTGAGTGGGCACCTGGCCGCTGCCGGCGAAGCTCAGGAGCTGGCCTTCGCGCGAGATCGCCCAGTTGACGAAGATCATCGCCGCGTACTGGTTCGGGCTGCCGCGCATCACCGCCATCGACGACACCGCGGTTGTGATCGGGTCCGGACAATGGAAGCCGATCGGCGCACCCTTCTTCTGTCGCTGGGCGACCCGGTACTCGGCGGCGACGATGATGGCGTCGTACTCGCCGGCACCGACGAGGCCCAAGGCCGCGTTCTCGCCCTCCTTGCGAAGCTGCGGCTGCACCTCGTTCTTGAGCTTGGTCAGGAAGTTCGTCGCCCACGCCTCGCCCTTGGCCTGCCACAGCGGCAGCAGCCACACGGTGTAACTGTTTACCACCGCGAGCCGCCCGTCGCGCCAGCGCGGATTGGTCAGGAACTCGTCCCACTGCTGCGGCAACTCCCTGACGTCCTTGATGCGGTCGGTGTTGTAGCCGATGCAGCGGCGCGTGATCTTGGAGCCGACCCACAGGCCGTCCTCGCTCTTCATGCCCGGCGCCAGGTTCTTGAACGCCGGAAGATCGCGCAGGTCGGCGAGCGCGTTGGCCTTCACGAACTCCGAGTACGAGCGGTTGAAGCTGACGATGACGTCGGCGACGTAGCGGCCGTCGTTCATCGCCATCAGCGTGGTGATGGCGCGGTCGTAGCGGCTCGAGCGGGCGTAGGTGATGTTCACGCCGGGGTAGCGGGCGCGGAACACCGGCTCCATCTTCTGGAACTCCGCCGGGTCCCAGGTGCCGAGCACCTTCGCCGCGCCTTCGGCCTTGGCCTTGTCGATCCACTCCTTGGGAACGTTCAGCTCGTCGTCGAGCCCGGCCATGATCGACGGCTCGAGCTTCACCTGCTTGAGCGCCGCCTGGGTCGCGGCGGGAAGGTCCGCGGCACTCGCGGCGGAGTACGCGGCTAACGCGAGGACAACGCCGCAAGACAGAGTCTTGGAAATCATCGCACCTCTCCTGTCGGTCGCCGGGTTCGGCGACGGTTTGCCGCTGGAGAGGCATTTCCGGCGCGTGGCCGGTGATCTTCGTGGCTCCATGGACGTGCGTTGCGTCCCGCAGGACGTCACCCGCGCCACGATCTCGGTGCCGCCTCCCCTGAGCCGGCTTTTTTGTTGCCGGCATTGTAGGAGGCGGTGGTACCTGTGTTTACCCGCAATTTCGAAAAAGTGTGTTCCCGGAACGACGGACGAGAGATCGGCGCGGCGACCGACGATTGGGATCATGGCGACAACAGACTTTTGCGAAAAATACCCGTAGTCGCTGTGGGATTGCCGCACCTATACTTTGGTTTAACAACGAAAAATGGGGCGGCTCGACGGTCGATCAACGACCCTGCCCCGATCAGGGAGACGTTTCATGGCGCTGGTCGAAGGCCTGAGCCATATGCTCGTCCAGGTCACCGATTTGGATCGGTCGGAGGCGTTCTACCGGGACGTCTTCGGGTTCGACGTGGTCGGCCGCGACCTGGTCGCGGAGGAAGGCCCGAACTCGCTGCTCAAGACCAACAACGGCCACCTCATCCTGCTGGTGCAGGTCGAGAAGGTGCAGCCGTTCCGCCCCAACAGCAGCAGCATCCACCACGCCCTCTACCTGACCCCGGAGCAGCACCACGCCGCCCGCGACCGCCGCCGCGCCCAGGGCTTCGACGTCGACGACACCCGCGCCGCGTTCCGCGCCAACGGTCAATACAGCTTCGACGTGTTCGACCCCGACGGCCACCGCTACCAGGTGCAGGGCGTCGGGCCCGAGGCCTCGGTGGTGATGAAGGCCAACGTCGGCAAGGTCGACTGCGGCAGAGCGGACGATTTCGCCGTCGGCTCGGTCACCCACTTCAAGGACGCCCAGTTCTATCTGGTGCGCCACGCCGGCGGGTTCATGGCGCTGTCGCACTGGTGCACCCACATGAACGGCGAGGTGCGCTGGCGCCCCGAGCACTGGTCGTTCTATTGCCCGTTCCACAAGGCGACGTTCAACCGCAAGGGCGAGTCGACCAGTCACCACAAGGGATACCCGGCGCTCCGCATCCATCCGGTGACGGTCGCCGACGACGGCACGGTGAGCGTCGACACCAACGAGCTGATCAACCGGCGCGGCTTCGATCCCTCGCAGCTCGCGCCCTGCGCCGCCGCCCCGTGTGGGGCCACAACCGGCGCGGCCACCGGGAGCTAGTCATGGCGCTGCTCGAGAGCCTCAACCACACCGCGATCTGTGTCCACGATCTCGAGCAGGCGCTCGATTTCTACTGCGGCATTCTCGGCGGCACGACCCATTCGCGCTCGAATTTCCAGATCGAGGATGCGCGCAACGGCGTCGCGATCTTCCAGTCGATCATCATCGAGGACTACATGCTGGCGCTGACCATCGCGCCCAACTTCATGCCGATGCCGCCGGAGAACCAGCTCCGTGGCGCCCACGGCTTCCGCCACGGCTTCACCGTGACGAAGGCCCGCTTCGGCGAGGTGCAGGAGACGCTCCGCGCCCACAATATCCCGTTCGAGGGGCCGGTCACACATCCCGAAAAGGGCCCGTTCGGACAGTCGATCTACCTCAAGGACCCGAGCGGCAACTTCCTCGAGTTCCTGTGGCGGCGCGACGAAGACCCGAAGGCCCGCAAGCGCCGGTTCGTGAATGTCGAGTAACGTCGAAGTCCTCACGCGTGGCGCCGGGTCGGTCCGCGTCATCCGCTACAGCCACTTCGCGCTGGCCGTTCCCGATCTGACCGAAGGACGCTCGTTCTACGAGATGCTCGGGTTCGAGTGGATCGGCAGAGACATGCTGCCGGAGTGCGGCCACCACGAGGTCCTGAGCGCCGGCGACATGCAACTCCTGGCGCTGTGCGAAGCGCCGTCGCGCGCCGCCTACGCCAACACCGGCGTCCATTACGCGTTCCGCGTCACCGCGCGCGGCCGCGAGGAAATCGTCGCTCGGCTCGAACGCCGCGGCATCACAGTGCATCGCTACAAGGAAGACCGCCCGGCGGAAGACGCCGACAACGTCTACTTCTTCGATCCGTTCGGCAACCGGCTGCAGCTCGTCGTCGGGTCCGGCACGGGTCCGATCATCGGCCTCGACCACGCCGCCGTGCAGGCAATCGACGTCGAGTGGGAGGAGAAGTTCTACCTCGGGCACCTCGGCCTCGCGCACGATTACGTCGTCGGCTGGCGCACCGCCGACTATGCCCGCGCCCGGCTGTGGGGCGACGGCAAGGAAGAGATGGCGCCCGGCTGCCGGCGCTGGGACAAGCGCTACAACGTCATGCACGGCAAGGATCCCGTGCCGCGGCCGAACGTGCAGCTCTTCGTCAAGACCGGCGACGGCGTGCTCGGCACCTACATCGCCGTCGATCACATCCAGGAACCGCCCGAGGAGCAGATTGTCGGCGTGCCGCGTCTCGCCTTCACCATCCGCCGCGAGGACATCGACTCCGTCGCCGAGCGGCTGTCCGACTGGGGACCCATCGTCGGGCCGGTGACGCATCCCGCGTCGTCGCCGCGCCGCATCTCGATCTACTGCAAGGATCCGGGCGCGAATTTCCTCGAATTCTGCTGCTGACAAATAACGAACGAACAAGACAGGTGACGGCGTGACTCACGTGACCCTGGCGGACGGCCAGCTCTACCCGATGTTCTCCCTGGCCGAGCGCGACCGCCGCTGGGCGCTGGTCCACAAGCTGATGCGCGAGAAGAACCTCGACGTCATCGTCTGCCCGAACAACACCGGCCACTCGACCGACTTCCAGGCCAACGTGCGCTGGCTGACCCACGTCGGCGGCGGCGGCGATGCCGACATCGCGGCGCTGATCCCGGCCGACGGCGAGCCGACGGCGCTCGCCAACCGCGCCGATTCGAACTGGCTGAGCGGCGCCCAGAACTGGACCAAGGACGTCCGCAACAGCCGCCGCAACATGGGCAAGGCGACGGTCGACCGGCTGAAGGAGCTCAACGTCGAGCGCGGCCGCATCGGCATCACCGGCTACGGCGCCGGCACGCGCACGCCGATGGGCACCATCCTACTCGGATTCTATCAGTTGATTCGCGATGCCTTCCCCAACGCCGAGCTGGTCGATGCGACCGGCGTGCTGGAGGAAGCGCGCTACTCGAAGAGCCAGGAAGAGATCGACGTCCTGACCAAGTCGCAGGAGATCATCGAGAAGGCGATCGACGTCGAGTGCGCGACGGCCAAGCCGGGCGTGCGCGACTGGGACGTGTGGGCGGCGGTGATGTCGACGCTGGTCCAGAACGGCTCCGAGCTTCCCGTGCACTGCAACTGGGGCTCGGGCAAGAACATCCGCCACACCCTCACCCGCCCGACCTTCCGCCCGCTCGAGCGCGGCGACCTGATCATCAACGAGATCGAGGCATCGTGGATCGGCTATCGCGCCCAAGGCATGCAGCCGGTGTTCGTCGAGGTCGCCGATCCGGTGCACAAAGAGCTGATCAAGCTGCAGCGTGACGTCTACAACGCGCTGCTCGAGCGCCTGAAGCCCGGCGTCACCGTCGGCGAGCTGGCGCAGCTCACCGAAGAGTTCTGCCACAAGATGGCGCCCAACCACGGTCCGGCGGCGGGCGCTTCGGCGCTCCTCAACATGCACGGCCGCGGCCAGGGCGACGACGGCCCGCTGATCACGCCGAGCCAGCGCCGGCCCGAGCAGCTCGCCGTGCAGCTCAAGGAAGGCATGGCGTTCATCTTCAAGCCCTACATCAAGACCGCCGACAAATCATCGGAGTGCTGCTGGGGCGACACCATCGTCATCACGCCGAAGGGCGGACGCCGCCTCGGCAAGCGCCCGCATGACCTGCGGATCGCGGGCTGACGGAGTCAGAGATGCCGATGTCCAGCACCATGGAGCTTTACGAGGGGACGCCCAAGCCGACCGCCAGCGACCGGTCCCGATTGCTCGCCGCCTGGACCAGGCAATGGGAAGGCCAGGGCGACAGCACAAGCCCGTGACGGAGAAGCTGACAATGGCGTTCCACTTCCGCACCGCCCTCCTCGCCGCAACCTTCGCGCTCGCCGCGGGAAGCGTGTCTGCCGCCGATCTCCCCAAAGCGACGCTCGAGCAGCTCAAGGCCATTCACACCGACCCGTCGATTCTCGCCGGCATCGACGAAGAGCTGAAGGTGCCGCAGGCGTGGCTCGACGGCGCGCGCAAGGAAAAGAAAGTCCGCGTCTTCGGATCCCGCGACCCCAAGGAGTTCGTCGAATCGACCCGGCCTTTCCGCGAGCGGTATCCGTTCGTCACCTTCGACTACACGCGGGCGACGTACGGGAACCGGGCGCTAAACATCCTCGTCGCCTTCCAGTCGGGACGCGTGATCACCGACGTGCTGACGGGGTTCGGCGGCAGCGTCACCCAATTCAAGGAATCGGGTGCGCTCGAAAGTATCGTCGACGTTCCCAACGTCAAGAAGGTCGCCTCCAACGTCATGCGCGACGACGACGGCTTCTGGGTCGGACACCAGATGACGCACTGGTGCATCACCTACAACACGCAGCGCATCAAGGCCGAGGAGCTGCCGAAAACCTGGGAAGACCTGCTGACGATCCCGGTCTGGGGTCAGGGACATCTCGGCCTCGGCAATCGGCCGCAGCTCTGGCTCGCGCAGTTGTTCGGCACTTTCGGCGAGGACTGGGCCAGAAATTACGTCGACAAGCTGTTCACGCAGCTCAAGCCGCAGCTCCGCACCGAGGGCATCAACGCGATGATCTCGCTGACGGCCGCAGGCGAGCTGTCCGCGGCCCTGCCGGGATCGGGCTATCGCACCCAGCGCGACGCCTCGCGGGGCGCGCCGGTGAGCTTCCATTGCCCCGAACCGGTTCCGATGTCGATCAACCTGATGGCGATCATGCGCGGCACGCCGAGCCCGAACGCCGCGAAGCTGTTCGTCAACTGGACGCTGAGCCGGGAGGGACAGATCGCCCAGTACGCCGCCGATCGCAGCGCGCCGATCCACGCCGACCTGCAGAACGACGAATTCGTGCCCTTCGCCCAGAACGTGAAGGGCAAGAAGGTCGCCGTGCGCTCGCCGGCGCTGCTCGAGGAAGCGAGCGAGCCGCTGTACGCGATCTGGAACGCCAAATGGGGGAAGAGCGGCAAGTGATCCGCGCGGACATCGCGTATTTCCCACCGTGTCTCATCAGACGTTTTGGCCGCGCGATGAAGCGGATCCGATCTTGAAGGACCTATGACAAGCACCGCCGTAGCAAGCGCCACCGAGACACCTCTCTTTCGCATAGCGGCCTTCCGCTATCTGTTCTCGATCCGCATCGCATCGACGACCTCCAACCAGATGATGGCCGTCGTCGTCGGCTGGCAGATCTACGATCTGACCAACAGTGCGCTCGCGCTCGGCATGATCGGCCTGGTTCAGTTCGCGGCCCCTCTCCTCCTCACGCTCGTCGCCGGCGAGATGGCCGACCGCTACGACCGCCGCTTCATCATCCGCTGCTGCTACGCGGTGCAGACCATCGTCATGTTCGGGCTGCTCGGCCTGACGCTGCTGCCGCAGCCGCCGGTCATCGCGTTCTACCTCCTGCTGCTGCTGAACTCGTTCGCGCGCACCTTCGAAGGTCCCACCCTGCAGTCGCTCGTCACCACTCTGGTGCCGGGCGAGATGCTCAGTCGGGCGGTGGCCGCCTATGCGTCGTCGGGCCGGATCGCCATGCTGTCCGGACCGATGATCGGCGGATTCATCTACGAATTCGGCGCGGCCACCGACTACCTGTGCTGCCTGATTCTGATCTCGATTGCCGCCACGTCGAGCTTCATGCTGCCCAAGCCGAAAACGAAGGTCGGCATCAGGGGCAAGGCGAGCCTGCGCACGCTCCTTGCCGGCTACGGATTCATCTGGGCCAACCCGATCCTGCTTGGCGTGCTGTCCCTCGATCTGATGGCGACGTTCTTCGGCGGCCTCACGGCGCTGCTGCCGATCTACGCCCGCGACATCCTCCACATCGACGCCTGGGGCTTCGGCATCCTGCGCAGCGCGCCGTCCATCGGCGCGCTCACGATGGGCATCGTGCTCGCTCATTATCCGATCACGCGCCACGCGGGAAAGGTGATGCTCGGCGGCGTCGGGCTCTACGGCGTCGCGACGGTGATGTTCGCCTTCTCCACGAACCCGATTCTGTCGGTGCTGTGCCTCTTCCTGGTCGGATTCGGAGACGTCTTCAGCCAGGTGATCCGGCACACGCTGGTCCAGACCCGCACCCCCGACGAGATGCGCGGACGCGTGTCGGCGGTCGGCAGCCTGTCGGTGAACATCGGCGGCCAGCTCGGCCAGTTCGAGGCGGGCGTCGCGGCGGCGTTGCTCGGCACCGTCGGCGCGGCGGCCTTCGGCGGCTTCGCGGTGCTGATCATCGTCGCGATGTGGGCCATGCTCTTCCCCGACCTGCGCAAGGTCGAGCGCCCGGACGAGAAGGTCGCCAGCGCCTGATCGGTCGCCCGTCCGGCCTCAGCACGCTACCGGCAGCGCCTACTTGCAGGCGATGCGGATCGCGTCCTGCTTGTCGCCGGCGTAGGTGATCTCGCAGCTCTGGCCCTTTTGCAGCTCCTTGAGCTCGGCGGGCAAGCCGCGCGCCGTCGGGCGCGTTGAGTTGCGGATTCCCGGCGCGTCCATGGCTCAGTGCCGCGTCGCCTTCGCAAGATAGCTCGGATCGATGAAGTGGCTGACCGGTGGGGTCGTCTTCATCTCTCCCATATCGACGAAGGCATCGAGATTGGCCTGGATGCCTTTCTCGAACAGCGCCGCCTTCACCGCCACGGCCTTGGTCTTGATGTAGAAATCGTAGGTTGCGGCGGCGGAAGCCTTGTCGCTCTTCGTGTACTTGGCGAGGATGCCGATGACCTCATCGCGATGGGCGGGGTCATAAAAGAAGTCGCTCGCTTTGATGGTCGCGCGCAGCACCGCCTCGACCGCGGCGCGATGCGTCTTGCCCCACTCGCGGTTGATCTGGACGTTGTTCTGCGCCCAGTCGGGCAGGTAGTCGGGAACTTCCCCGAGATCGACGAATCCCTGCTTCAGCGCCGTGAAATCGAGGGGGTTCGTCAGCACCGCCGCGGCGGCGATGTGCCCGAGAAGATGGGCGAAGCGATCCGGCGTGCCGCCCGCGTAGACCAGGTCGTAGTCCTTGTCGCCCAGGCCGTTCTTTCGCGCCATGACGCGGAAGAAGTAGAGCGTCTGATCGGTCGGACCGCCGACGCTGATCTTCTTACCCTTGAGATCGGACCACTTCGTGATGTCCTTTGCCGCGACGACGCGAAACGGCGCGGCCGACAGCGCGCCCGAGACAATGACGACCGGCGCCCCTTTCATGATCGCCCGCAGCGTCTGGTTCGTCGCCGACTGCGCGACCTGAATCGAACCGCTGGCAAGCTGCTGGATGACATTCGCGGCGTTGCCGGCGACGATCGTTTCGACCGACAATCCCTCCGCCTCGTAGAACTTCTTCGAGTCCGCGATGAAGTGCGCGATCGAGTTCGCGGTGTAGCTGGTGATGCCGAACTCGATCTTCTGCTGCGCCGCCGCGGGATGCGCCACGAGCGCCATCACTCCGGCCACGATCCAACACGCCGCCCATTTCGCCAACATCTTGCCGCTCGTCATCGTCGCCCCCTCTTGTTAGTCGCCTCGCTCCTGCAAAGGCTTGTTCTCGACCACCAGCTTGGACCAGATGTGTCGGCTCATCTGCTGGAATGCCTCGTCGGACTTGAGCGAAAGATCTCGCGGCCGTGCGAACGGAACATCGAGCACGTCGAGCACGCGTCCCGGCCGGGTCCCCATGATCACGACGCGATCGCCGAGAAAAATCGCCTCGTCGACCTGGTGGGTGATGAAGAGGACCGTCCTACGGAACGAGCCCCAGATGCGCAGAAGCTCGGCCTGCATGAGCTCCCGCGTCTGCGCGTCGAGCGCGGCGAACGGCTCGTCCATCAGGAGAATGTCGGGCTCCACTGCGAGGGCGCGGGCAAGGTTTACCCGCTGGCGCATCCCACCCGACAACTCATGCGGGAAATGATTGAGGAACGCATCGAGGCCGACCATCGCCAGGTAGTGCCGCGCCTTTTCCACCGCTTGGCGACGGTCGCCGCTGCGGATGTCCCAGCCCAGCAGAACGTTGCTGAGCACCGTCCGCCACGGCAGCAGGCTGTCGTACTGAAAGACCACCGCGCGGTCTCCACCCGGCCCGCTTATCGGCTTCCCATTGACGTCTACGCTGCCGTCGAAACCGGTCACAAGTCCCGCCGCGGCACGCAGCAACGTGGTCTTGCCGCACCCGCTGGGACCGACGATACAGAGGAACTCTCCGCTGCGGACATCGAGCGAGACGCGATCCAAGGCAACGAACGGCGGCTTGGAAGCGACGGCCGGGTAGCGGACAGACACATCGCGGAAGGCGATTTTGGTCTGGTCCATTTCAGCTCAGTCCTTTCCAGCCGCCCACGCGCCGTTCGAGGGCCTCGAGGCCATAGACGGAAGCAACGCCGGCGACCGAAAGAATCGTGACAGCGGCGAGCAGACTAGCGCTATCGAACCGTTGACTCGCATCGAAGATCAGGAACCCGATGCCGGCGCGGGCGCCGAACAGCTCGCCGACGACGATGCCGACCAGTCCGCGACCGACGGCTAGGCGCAATCCGGCAACCAGCGACGGCACCGACCACGGCAGCCGCACGAACCAGATCTCCTGCCATGTGCTTGCGCCGAACGACCGCGCCGTCTCGAGCAGACGCACATCCGCGCCCTTGATGCCGACCAGTGTGTTGACCAGGATCGGAATGCTGGTGACCAGGAAAACGACCGCGACCTTCGACCAAATTCCAACACCGAACCAAAGGATCAGCAGCGGCGCGAGAGCGACGCTGGGCATGGCGTATAGCGCGGCGATCCACGGATCGCACACGAATCGGACTTTATCGTTGAGCGCCATAACGATGCCGAGCCCGACACCGACGGTCGCGCCCAACGCAAGGCCGATGGCGAACTCGACGAAGCTGATCCAAAGGTGCGGATACACCGGCCCTTCGAAGAACTCGACCAGAACATGGAAGACGTCGCTCGGCGCGGCGAGAAAGAACGGATTGGACAACCAACGGGCCGCCGCTTCCCACAGAGCGAGCCCCACTACCACCGACAGCGCCCCGTATATGAAAGCAGGCTTCTTAAAAAGCCCCCCGAAGGCCCCAACCCGCATCAAAAGCACTCTCCTTGCGGCGGTATGTCTCGCCGCATGCGGCGGGCACTTCTTTTTTGTAAGCTATCGCCTAGCCGCCACAGTGTCCACCACCGGCACGCGTCGAATGCGCTCCGTCGCGCGGGTGGCCGGATACGTCGCGCTGCCGAGTGGCAGGAGAAGTTTTGTCTCGGCCATTTCAGATTCACGCGCGACCGCATCGTCGGCTCGCGCACCGCCGACTACGCCCGCGCCCGACTGTGCGAGAAATTACGCAGATCGCCGTTGTTGGGCGCGGGCTCGACACCGTCGGCTCGGTGGCCTTCGGCGGCTTCGCGGCGCTGATCATCGTCGCGATGTGAGCCATGCTCTTCCCCGACCTGCGCAAGGTCGAGCGCCCGGACGAGAAGGTCGCCGGCGCCTGATCGTGGCGGCGCCCGACGCCCAGGGCAGCCCTACTTGCAGGCGATGCGGATCGCGTCCTGCTTGTCGCCGGCGTAGGTGATCTCGCAGCTCTGGCCCTTTTGCAGCTCCTTGAGCTCGGCGGGCTCGCCTTTCAGGACGATGCGCGTCGAGTCCTCGCTGACCTTGGCGGTCTGCGGCGTGCCGTCGACGGCGAAGCCGACCGACGACTTGCCGACCTCGGTCAGCGCCGCGGTCACGATGCGGAGCTTCTTGCCCTTGCCCTCGTACCAGAGCGGGTTCCACACCTGGAGCAGGTTGTCGAGGTCGCGCTCGAGCAATTCGGGATCGAGAAAGGCGACCGGGCGGCCCATGATCTCGTCGGGATAGGAGAGGAACTCGCGGCGCTGAAGGTCCTTGTGCACCGGCGGCGCGAGGTCGGACCCGTACTGGGCGATCTGCCCCTCCTTCGACAGGAACCAGTTGGCGAACATCAGCGCCGCATTGGTGTTCCCGCCCTTCAGCACGATCAGCTCCGAGATCGTCAACGGCACCGGGTTCGGACAGTGATAGCTGACCGGCGCGCCCTTATCGCTCAACTGCTTGGTGCGATATTCCGCGGACGGCAACGAGATATCGAACTCGCCGGCGATGGCGAGCTCAAGGAGCGCGTTCATGCCTTCGTTGCGGAGCTGCGGCTTGGTCACCGCGAACAGCTTGTGGATGTAGTTCTTGATCCAGTCTTCGCCCTTGGCGTCCCACATCGGCAGC
>Ga0310811_10009950_pt1 | contig 12293 bp, 13 predicted proteins | sample YCmetagenome_FD_207642 | JGI IMG/M metagenome (GOLD analysis project Ga0310811, IMG submission 207642) | Soil microbial communities from experimental microcosm in Duke University, North Carolina, United States - YC | ecosystem: Engineered > Artificial ecosystem > Soil microcosm > Unclassified ... | reverse complement strand
AAAATCGCACGGCTCGGCTGTGCGCGATGCAACTCGCGGGTGCGCTCGGCAAGGGCGACGTTGAGCCGGGCCGTCATCGCATCGCTGACGTAGAAATGCGGAGCCGTCACATGAGTGACGCCTTCGGGGTGCGCCGCGAGCGTCGCATCAACAAGGCGGTCGCTTTCGTCCGACGACGCCGCGAGCATGCCCGGGTCGAATGGCTTTCCGTGCCATAAGGGGTGCTGGTGATGGCTGTATCCAACGCTTGCAAGGCGTTCAGTGCCGGGCTCCCAGTACACGGCGACGCCGCCGTCGCGCGCGACTCTGGCCACGTTGAGCTGTGTCGTGGCGGCCTTGGTGTCCAGCGTGACCGCCGTGACGCCATCAGACCGGCGGGCCAAGACATCTTCGATCGCCTTGTGATCATTCCTGGCGAGTCGGAACTCGACGCCCATCAGCCTCACTCCTGTCGGTCAGCCATGTCATAATACATGACAGAGTTACGACAGAAAGAAGACACAATGCGCGAGGGTGCAGGTGCGCTGGCCAGTAAGGTTTCGGCAGCAATCAACGGTCTCGGCTTGACCAATGAAGAGGTGGGCAACATCGTCGATGCGTCGCCGCGCTCGGTGGCTCGGTGGGTCGCCGGCGATGTGGTCCCGCAGCGACTGAATAAGGAGCGCCTTCTCGAGCTGGCCTACGTGGCCGAAGCGGTCACCGAAGTTCTTCCGGCCGATCACGCCAATGTCTGGATGTTTTCGCCGAATCGATTGCTCGGGCACCGCAAGCCCGCTGATCTGATCCGGGAGGGCAAGTTCAAGGACGTACTCGACCTGATCGAAGCGATGGCTGAGGGAGTCTTCGTGTGAGCGATGCGCTCGACGAGGAACTGGTTGAACGCGTCGACTCACTCGGCACTAAGCAATGGTCCGGTTCGTGCTTTCGCTACACATCGGCGATGCGCGATCCTCTATCCGGGGAGGGCGCACGGCGGTTCGGTGGCCGATGGAACAAGCGAGGATTGTTCTCAGCGATCTATCTGACCGACTCGGCGAGAGCATGCATGGTCGAGGTCGAACGCGCGGCCACGGTCGATTCCACTACCCCACAAAACAAGCTGCGGGCACCCCACAAACTGCATCACATCGCCGCCAGTGATCTGACCATCCTGGATTTACGAACATCCGCCGCACAACTCACCGTCGGTCTCGAACCAGCCGACCTCATCAATGACGATTGGACCGCGTGTCAAGAAATCGGCCATGCCGCCTGGTTTTTGCATATCCAGGCGCTCCTGGTGCCGTCAGCCGGTGGCATCGGTCTCGTCATCACCGCTTACGAGCAGCGCATCAGACCCGGCCAACTCACCGTCCTAACCACTGACGACCTCACGCCCGAAACATACGAACGCCTTCGGGAGACCACCTGACACGACGCTTGCCCAGCCACCGGTTCGATCGAACTCGGGCGACCGGTCATGGCGGTTCGACGGTTCGCGCGGCGGGGCCGACGGCTGGGTTGCGAAGGCTCACTCAAGCAGACACACGCGGCATCGGACTCACGCCCAGCGCAAGAATGCCTCACGCAACTACTCGTGCGTGCCCGCGAAGCCCGTGACGTTCGATGGCTTACATCGAAAACATATTGCAGTACAGTCCAACTCGCACCAGTTAACTGGCGATAGGTGTTGACAAGCCGGGGCGAATGCTGAGGCGGCCAGTTGGCTGCTGAGTAACGGCCGCCGGTGACCATCCACGCCACGATTGACGACCTACTTTCTCGTGGGTAATGGATGTTATCCAGTGGTCGGGGCGTGTCGCGTCACCGGCGATCGGCCGATCAAAGCGGTCCTCCACCAGCGCTAATGATTCTCAGAACGCATTAGTATCGCTAATGCGGACATAGTTGGCCGTTATCGGCGGTGGTCGGCGGCGGATGATGAATCGTAGGTTCTCAAACTCGGTCGAGACGTTCCTCATGCTGTCGGCGCGCGCCTACTCCCAGAGTGACTGTCCCAGCGGATGCCTTGTGGTGCTGTCGGCCTTACCCGCCAATGCGGCGACCGAGGGGCTGAGGGCAGACCTGGCCCAGAAACGCGAGAGCAAGACGCGCGACCTGGCAGAGCAGTTGATGCGCGGTGTCGCAAGTGGTGAGATCCCCAGCGATACAGGTGTTTCGGCTATCGCGAGGTTCTATGTCACCGTCCAGCAGGGCGTGTCGATTCAGGCCCGCGACGGGGTCAACCATCAGACACTGGAGTCCATCGCGCGCTCGGCGATCTCAGCGTGGGACGCCCTGGTCGCGGCCTCCCGTTGACGCACTGACGCGAGTACGGCAACGGGCGCACGACTTCTGGCCGCACGAGGAGGAAGTGGTCGACCACGCGGTGACCGTCCTGCAGAGCGGCGGGTTACAGGCCATGGTGGCGCGGCAGCACCAGATCGGATAGCGTGAAAAGCGCTGGCAGTACCTGAGTTTCAGGTGACCCAGGCGCTGATGCCGAAGTCGCTGGCCCCGACATCAGCCCTAGGCGTGCGAACCGTACACCGCCCCATAGCCGTAGATCTGGTGGCGCTAATTAACTGCTCGAAGCGGTGAGAACCGGCGGTTTGGCAGCCTCAGGGTCGGGGTTCTTGATCGGCAGGCCCATGAACCGGCGGGCGTTGTCACCCAGATAGTCAAAGGTGCGGCGACGGTCCATATCCTCGGCATACTCGTGGTACTTCTTAGGCTCCTCCAGCCCTTCGGGATGCGGCCAGTCGGAGCCGAACAGCACCTTGTCCCAACCCACACTTGTGACCACGTCGGCGACGTTGCCCTCCCAGAACGGGGACACCCATATATTGCGCCGGAACACGTCCACGGGATGCTCCTCGAAGGCCTTGGGCATCTTGTGATGGACGTCATCAAGGGCGTCAATCAACGGATGAATCCAGGAGCTGCCGTTCTCCACGCTGGCGATCCGCAGCTTGGGGAACCGCGTCAACGTGCCGTGGCAGATCAGGCTGGTGATCATGTCGGCGATCTCGCGGTGGCCGATGACAACCCATGTGAACGGCGACATTTCGAACGCACTGTTGGTGTCCGCGGGTTCCCATTTGTAGGCGTATTCCTGCAGCGGCGGCTGGCTGCCGTGGATCACCACCGGCAAGCCCGCGGCCTCGACCTCACGCCAGAACGGGTCGAACTCGGGCAGTGCCGGCGAGCGCCACCCCTTATAGGTGTTGACCGGGGCCGGCTTGACCAGGATGACCTTGGCGCCATTTTCGAGTACGTATTCCAGCTCACGCAGCGCGTTGTCGAGTATGCCGAGTGTGATCACCGGTGTCATGTACAAGCGGTCCTGATACGAGTAACCCCACGTCTCGAGCATCCACTGGTTGAGCGCGTGGATTAGCGCGCCGGTGAGTTCGGGATCTTCGGCAGCAGAGGCCTCGACCAAGTTGGCCAGCGTGGGATAGTTCAGGCACGCCTCAACGCCCTGCTTGTCGAGCTGTTTGATGCGCTCGTCGCGATCGCGCGAGGCCACTGGCGGCTTGATCGGCGTGCCGGCCATCTCACGCAATGAAAGGCCCTCGGGATTGTTGTTGCCATAGAACCGCTCATGCGACCCAGGGGCGGCGACGACCTCGAACGTGGGGTTGGGCATGTATTCGGTGATCTTGCCCATGATCGCAATCCTGGTCTTCTTACCGACTTTCACGAACTGCACAGCCTTGTGGTACTTCTCCGGCAGATGAGTGGTCAGAGCGTCGGGCGTCTCGTACATGTGCTGATCGGCGTCAAAAATGGGCACGTCCGTCGCGTCAAACATCTCAACGTCTCCTATCTGGGTTGGGTTCTACCCAGCTTGACCTCACTTGACGAAGATGTCAAGAACACTCCTGGCGTCGCCTAGATATGGTCGATTTACTGCAAGAGTGATACTTGACAACGCTGTCGGAAAGTATCCCTAAAAGGCCGGTGTCATATATCGTTGAAGGCATGACGGCAGTCCCCGAAGCGAGCACCGGTGCCGACGACCTCGGTCGCGGCGAACGCACACGCGCGGTGATTCTCGAGGCAAGCCGCAAGCTCTTCCTCGAACGGGGATTCGCCGGCACGCCGATCAATGCGATCACCGAAGCTTGCGGGATCTCCCGCGCGGGGTTCTATACCTACTTCAAGGACAAGCGGGAAGTCTTCAACATCCTCGGTGAGACGGCTTATCACGACACCCTCGACGTGATATCGAAGTGGGATGATTTGCCCACGCCATATGAGCTCTTAGACGTAAAGGCTTGGGTGAGCGAGTATTTCGAGTACTTGGATCGCCACGGCGCCTTTGTGATGGCGGCAGCGCATTCCGCCCCCACCGACGATGCTTTCCGGCGATCGCGCGATCACATGATGACTCGCTCGTCCTGGAGACTCGGGCAGGCGATTGCCCGGCAAGGCCCACACCCGCCAGAAGCCCTAGGCGTGGCGGTTACGGGCCTACTCGAACGCGCCTGGTATGCAGATCAGACGCAATCCGTCCGCGTCGACCGACATGAACTCATCACCGTTGTCGCAGAGATGATTTTCGCGATGACCCGCCAACACTGAGCGTCAGACCCGTTCAGGGCGGAGGGGATGATTCGATTCGGTCCGCTGTTGTCGCAGTAGTGCATTGATGACCTCCATTGACTTCGACGAGAGGTCGCAGCGCATCATCTGCAGAGTCTGGGCGATCATCGTATCGAGTCGAGCAGCTGCAAGGTTGCGGTAATAGTCGGCGGCGCGACCGGCATTGGCGCCGCAACGGCGAGCCGGCTCGGTTCCGAAGGAGCCCGAGTAGTGTTGGGTGACATAGCCACTGGCGCCGCGAGCGCCACCGTCGAACGCATCACCGCGAGCGGAGGGACAGCCACCGCCGTTCACATCGACCTTGCGGATCCGGGCTCCATCCGCACGTTGTCGGACATCATGTTCACGTCGGGCACCACAGGCCATCCCAAGCGCGTGATGCTGACCCACGGGCAGTCTCTACGTGCGCACGGAGGGCTATGCAAGGTCCTGGACTTCCGACGGGCGATCGCGACCTGATTATCCCGCCGTTTTTCCACACCTTCGGCTCCAAGGCCGGCTGGATGACCAGCATCTTGCACGGTGTGACGGCGATCCCGCAGCCAGTGCTCGACGTCGACGAAGTGCTGAGAATATTGCGGCCGAGAACGTGTCGATTCTGATGGGGCCGCCGACGTTATTCTCCGACATCCTCGACGCGCCCAACCGCGGCGACTTCGTTTTGTCGTCGCTGCGGATGGTGTTGGCGTCGGCGATGTCGTGCCGCCCGCGTTGGTGCGACGGATGGTCGATGACTCAAGGCCGATGTGACGATGAGTGCGTACGGACTGACCGAGGCCACATCGCTTGCCGCAACGACGATCCCAGGTGTCGACGAAATCTCCGACATCGTCGATTCGGTGGGCCGGGCCGCGCTGGGCGCTCACAAGCTACGCCTTCCACTACCCCGATGAGCCGACTTGGCTTGTCGCAGAAGATGGGGACGGCTATCCGCTTCGACCCGAGGGCAACCGTGCCTGCGTGGGGCCAGCGCCACCGTGCCACCGACAGCGGTCAGCATGCTCGAGCTGGGCATAGTGGCGAATAGGCAGCGGCGATTGTCGTTCCCGTTCTGGTTGGGGCGGCCGAAATCGACGTCATCCCGGACATCGAGGCGGAGAGGGCGACGTATTCGGCCGCGCAGTCGGTTGAGACGATGCGGCTGGCGGAGACCGCACACATGCACAACTTCGCGAACTCGCGAGAACAGCTATAGGGTCGCATCCACGACTGGGGTCAGCGCCACGCTGCCGAACAGCGCAGCGTGAGCCAGACGAGGTCGAGTCCAGCGCAGGGGTGTGCCGATGTCGGCTACAACTAGCATCACGGACGTACGATCGACGCTCTTCGGGATCGGCTCATCGAAGCGGCTTATCGCGTCCGATGGCGTTGACACGGTCGTCAGACGGGCGTCTGCGGCTGCGGGACCGCGGCCCCTCGACGGACAGAATGCGCTCGTACTCGGGCACAACCCGGCCCACTGCGGTGCGAACCATTCCACGGCGCGCCAAGCCGGCGAGAGGCGCACATTATTTACGAGTTCCCTGGTTGCTGCGGTTAATGGCCGGTGACCGGTTAGCTCGGACCTTACGAGGACCCTCGCCCAAACCGGCTAATCAGATAAATGGATAGATATTTACGGCACGCCTGTGAAACGCGACAGTACCCGGTACGGACTATGATCGGTTTTCTCGACGATGAACGTTCTTTGGTTGCCAACGCCTTGCCTGGTGGCACCGAAAAGCGAAAGCACAAAGGTCGGTAAGGCCATCGCGCACCTCGGTTGGAATCAGTTAAATCTATTTCGGAATAGCTGTCGCGGGCGGGGCTCCCGGGCGGGCCAGCAAGGCTGGCTCATCCGCGACGATGGGTAACACGACGTCGATCGCTGCCGCGAGAAGCTCGGCCAACTCGGTGCCCGGCGTGGCCGCCCACCGCCGGTAGGCAGTGCTGATCGCGGCGAACAGGGCACCGGCCCGAACGTCCCACACCAGCGGCTCATCCGCGGGCGCCGCTTGCGCCTCATCCCCCGCGGCCGCGCGCAGCGTCGCGGCCAAGGTGGGCTGCATTCGATTTGTCGCACCGAGAAAATACCGCCACACCTTTTCGTCGGTGGAGGCGAGTCGCATCATTTCGCGACTTTCCTCGCGCATTTCGAAGTTAGCGTGTTCGAAGGCTGTAAGAATTGCTTCCCGTAATGGCGTGCTGTGAATTACTACCGCTAGTTGATTAAGAAATTCCGCTGTCGCATCCGCAACTGTTGCTGCGAATAGTTCGCTTTTGCTGCCGAAATAACGGTATAGCGTCCGAGGCGAAACTCTGGCAAGGGCAGCAACTGTTGACATAGTGGTCGCCGAATACCCGCGGACGCGGAACGCATGGACCGCCGCCGCCGTGATCCGCTCGCGCGTCTTCTCAGCACGTTCCCGCGTCGGTACCGCCCGGTAACTGGGAAGAGAGGCCGTGGAACGCAGGCGGGACACGTGTCGCAGTGTGTCACAGGCATGGACTGCCGGGCGAGAGCGCGATGCGTGAGACATTGAGAAGCTGACCGTCGCATCCTGTCAGAGCAAAGGCCCCTGCATTGCGCCAGATAGGCGCTCACAGAATTCAATTTGGGGTGTCAACTGTTGCTCCGCGCGAATTCTGTGGTGTACGGTTCACCGGCAGCCGCATATGTCGCAGATCACATGCGGGGTATGGCGAATAACGAGCTCGCGGAGGGATTAGTGACAATGCAACGTGTGGTGCCGCTTGGGGGAGGCTCGGGTTGATCGCCCTGGGCTCCGTCTCCAATGGCGTCGCAGGCGCTGCCGCCAAACCCCTTCGAGGTGTCGGCGGTTTCTTCGCGTTGACGCTGGACACCTTCGTGACCACGTTCACCACGCGATTCGCGTGGCGCGAGTTCCTCGACCAGACGTGGTTCGTGGCGCGGGTGTCGTTGATGCCGGCGATCTTGTTGGCGGTTCCGTTCACCACCTTCATCGTGTTCCTCCTGAACGTCCTTCTTCTCGAGATCGGGGCCGCCGATCTGTCGGGTTCGGCGTCGGCCGTCGCGGCGATCCAGATCGGGCCGATCGTGGACGTCCTCGTCGTCGCCGGTGCCGGCGCCACCGCGATGTGCGCTGACCTCGGTGCGCGCACCATCCGCGAGGAGCTCGACGCCATGCGAGTGATGGGCATCGACCCGGTGCAGGCGCTTGTGGTGCCCAGGGTGGCGGCGGGCGCCTTGGTGGCGCTCATGCTGGGCGCGATCGTGACGTTGTCCGGCTTGGTGAGCTCGTTCGTCTTCTCGGTGTTCGTCCAGCACGTCACTCCGGGCGCCTTCGCCTCGGGCGTCACGCTGCTCGTCGGCCTCGGCTCCACGATCGTCGCTTTGATCAAGGCGTTGCTCTACGGAATCACCGCCAGCCTCATTGCCTGCTACAAGGGCACCACGGTGGGCGGCGGGCCGCAGGGCGTGGGGAACGCGGTCAACGAAACCGTCATCTATGCGTTCGTCGCTCTGTTCGCCATCAACGTCGTCATGACCGCCATCGACGTGAAGCTGAACCCGACATGAGCGCACCCAGCCCGCTTTTTGGCCGGACCACGCATTTGGCGCGGCGGGTGAGTCACGGCTGGAACCGCCTCGGCGAGCAGACCCAGTTCTACGCTAGGACCCTCGGGGCCATGGGCGACGTGGTTGCCAACTACCGTGTCGAGCTCTTGCGGGCCATCGCTCAGATGAGCCTGGGGACAGGCGCTTTGATCATGATCGGTGGCACCGTCGTCGTCGTGGCCGTTTTGGTTCTGGCCGCGGCCAACATCACCGGGCAGCAGAGCTGGTCCGTTCTTCAGGGCGTCGGAATCGAGGCGCTGCTGGGATTTATCGGGTCATACCTCAATGTCCGGGTCGTGGCGCCGTTGATCGCCGTTGTTGCGCTGTCGGCGACGATCGGTGCCGGGGCGACCGCACAGCTCGGCGCGATGCGAATCAACGAGGAAATCGATGCGCTCGAAGTGATCGGCGTGCGCTCGGTGTCGTATCTGGCGTCAAGCAGGGTCCTGGCCGGGATCATCGTGGTGATACCGCTGTACTGCGTCGCGGTGCTGATGTCGTTCCTGGGCATCGCAACGGTGGCGACCTTCGAATCGCTATCGTCCGGCGTGTACACCCACTACTTCCGGACGTTCCTGAGTCCGGGGGATCTGGGATGGTCTCTGCTCATCGTAATCCTTTGCGGCACAACCATCATGCTGATCCACACCTACTACGGCTACAACGCGACGGGCGGGCCTGCCGGCGTCGGCGAGGCGGTCGGCCGGGCGGTGCGTGCGTCCTTGGTGGCGGCCATCTTCGTCATCATGCTCGCCACGTTCGCGATCTACGGCTACAACGGCAACTTCCACTTGTCGGGTGGGTAGACCGTGAACCCGCAGAACAACAGCAGGCTGAAACCCGCATGGTGGTCGGCGATCCTGGTGATTGCCATCGTCGGGATTGTCGTACTGACTGCAGCGCTGTTCAATCGCTCCTTCACCCCGCACGTGGCCGTCACCCTCAACTCGGATCGCTCCGGGGTGATGCTCGAACCGGGCTCCAAGGTGAAGCTGCGAGGGGTTGACATCGGACAGGTGTCCTCGGTCTCCCGCGGTAAGCAGAACGTCGCCATGAAGCTGGATCTGGATCCTGCGCAGCTCAAGTACATTCCGTCCAACGTCGAAGCAGAAATCAAGGCCACCACCGCGTTTGGCAACAAGTTCGTCGATCTGATCTATCCGAGCGACCCGAGTCCCCAACGGTTGTCTGCAGCCGAGCAGTTGCGGGTCCGCAACGTCAGTACCGAGGTGAACACGGTCTTCGAGAACCTGACCAACCTGCTCAATCAGATCGATCCGGCAAAGATCAACGCGGTGCTTTCCACGTTGTCCGAGGGCCTGGGCGGACAGGGAGAACGGATCGGCGAGGCGATCAGCGCTGCGGACCGCGTGCTGAAGGAAATCAATCCGCGCAGCGAAACCATCCGCGGTGACTTCCAGGCGCTCGGCGCCTTCAGCGACACCTACGGCGGGGCCGCCCAAGACCTCATCAAGACGTTGGACGCCATCAGCACGACCAGCACCACCATCACGAACCACGAGAAGAACCTGGACTCGTTGCTGCTCAGCGCAACTGGCCTGTCGAACTCCGGCATCGAACTGCTGGGACCCAACAAGGAGAACCTGAAGGCCGCGATCAACGACTTCGAGCCCACGACCGAGCTTCTGTTGAAGTACAACCCCGAGTACACCTGCCTGCTCCAGGGCGCGAAGTGGTTCCTCGACAACGGCGGGTACTACACCGCCGGCGGCCACAACGGCTACAGCCTGATCGCCGATGCCGGACTGCTGTTCGGCAACGACCCCTACGTCTACCCGGACAACCTGCCGATCGTGGCGGCCAAGGGCGGACCCGGCGGAAAGCCCAGTTGCGGATCGCTTCCCGACCCGACGAAGAACTTCCCGGTACGCCAGTTGGTGACCAACACGGGATGGGGCACCGGCGTGGACATCCGGCCCAACATCGGGCTCGGGCACCCGTGCTACGGCAACTGGTTCCCGGCCACCCGTGCGGTGCCCGAGAGTCCGAGTATTCGCTGCCCGGCAGTGCATGGGGATGACCCGCACTGGAACTACCCGTCACCGGGGCTGGTCACCCCGCCGGGGGCACCCTTCGGATATCCGATGAACGCGTGGCCGACCGCACCGGCGCCCCCGCAAGCACCGGCCCCGGGACCCGAGGCCGCACCGGCCCCGGACGCCCCGCCGGCACCGTGATGTTGATGACCGAGACGCAACCGAGGACGCTGTAGATGAAGAAGCGAAGCCTGGCAGGAACCCTGTGGCGGGTCGCCCTGTTCCTGGCGGTGTGCACGCTGGGCATCGTGGCGATTATCGGGATTTTCGGTCAGCTGCGCTTCCAGCCGGAGAAGACGTACAACGCGGTGTTCGCCAGCGTCAGCGGACTGAAGGACGGCAATTTCGTCCGCGTCGCCGGTGTGGAGGTCGGCAAGGTCAAAAGCATCTCCATCCGTGACGACACCACGGTGAACGTGGAGTTCGCGACCGACACGTCCGTGGTCCTCACCGAGGGTACGAAGGCAGTCATCAAGTACCAGAACGTCGTCGGCGACCGCTTCTTGGCCCTCGAGGAGGGAGCGGGTGGGGTCAAGCCACTTCAACCCGGACAGACGATACCTCTCGAAAGAACCCGGCCCGCACTGGATCTGGACGCGTTGATCGGCGGATTCCGGCCACTGCTGCGCGCGCTGGACCCCGACCAGGCCAACACCCTGACCCGCCAACTCATCGACGTGTTCCAGGGGCAGGGACCGACGATCAACTCGTTCCTAGCTCAGACCGCCTCGCTGACAAGCACTTTGGCTGATCGCGATCAGTTGATCGGAGACGTGATCAAGAATCTCGACACCCTGCTCGGAACATTGGGAGACGAAAGCCAAGGTCTCGACAGCGCGGTGGATTCAGTCGCCCAGCTCGTCCAGAGCCTGGCCGAGCGCAAGGAGGACGTCCGCAACGGAGTCGCCTACATCGATGCCGCTGCGGGATCGATCCAGGACCTATTGACACAAGCGCGCCCGCCGCTGAAGAACACGGTCAACCAGATCGACCGCGCAGCCGGAATCATCGTCGGCGACCACGAGTACGTGGAGAAACTGCTCGACGGGCTGCCGGACAAGTACCGGATCCTCAACCGGCAGGGCCTCTACGGCGACTACTTCAGCTTCTATTTGTGCGACTTGGTGCTCAAACTCAACGGCAAGGGCGGCCAGCCGGTCTATGTGAAGCTGGCCAGCCAAGCCACGGGGCGGTGCACGCCGAAATGAAAAAGACTTTCGCCGAACGCAATCTGGCGGTGGTGGGCGCGGTCGGCCTGCTGGCCACCGCGGCTGTGGTGGTCGCCGCGATGCAATACGACAAGGTGCCCTGGTTTTCGGGTACCAACACCTACAGTGCGTACTTCGCCGACGCGGGCGCGATGCGCACCGGCGCCAACGTGCAGGTGTCCGGTTACCAAGTGGGCAATGTCACCGGCATCGATCTCGAGGGATCGAAGGTCAAAGTGACGTTCACGGTGGACGACAACATCCGGTTGGGTGATCGCACCGAGGCGGCGATCAAGACCGACACCTTGCTCGGCGCTAAGATCGTCGACGTCGTCCCGCGGGGCGACGGTCATCTGTCCGGCTCCATTCCGTTGGAACGCTCGAGATCGCCCTATCAGTTGCCCGATGCGCTCAGCGATGTCACCAACACCGTCAAGGGTCTGGACACCGACCAATTGTCGCAATCGCTTGCTGTGCTGTCTGACACGCTCAAGGACACTCCACCGGATCTGCGCGCCGCCGTCGACGGACTGACTCAATTTTCCAAGACCATCAACACACGCGACACCCAGCTACGGTCCCTGCTGACCAACGCCAACAAGGCGACGACGGTACTGGCCAAGCGCACCGACCAAGTTGTCGGACTGATCCGGGACACGAATTCTCTTGTGGCCGAGTTGCTTACCCAAAGCAACGCCCTCGACGGGCTCGCAGGCCATCTGTCGGGACTGAGTAGGGAGCTGTCCGGACTTGTCGCCGACAATCGCAAGCAGCTCAAGCCTGCACTAGACAAGCTCAACGGTGTGCTCACCATCGTCGACGACCGTAAGGCCAAGGTGCAGGAGTCGATCAAATTGC